>Ga0209347_1002114_pt1 | contig 27657 bp, 27 predicted proteins | sample AutmiccommuBRH23_FD_187382 | JGI IMG/M metagenome (GOLD analysis project Ga0209347, IMG submission 187382) | Deep subsurface microbial communities from Mt. Terri, Switzerland - Autotrophic microbial communities BRH/23 (SPAdes) (version 2) | ecosystem: Environmental > Aquatic > Deep subsurface >...
AATCCTACGACGACATCCTCGACCATGCCTGCCGCGCTTGGCGAAACATCGAAGCCCAACCCTGGCGCATCATGTCCATTGGAATGCGCCTATGGGCTCATGGGTTCTGATCAATGAGAGTTGGTATTAGTAAGATGGGTTGAACATGCGCGTCATTTCCTGCCTGAGCGTCGACCACAATCTTTCGTTCGTGCTGCTGGCGGCGTTGATGTGCATCGTCGGTGCCGCCGTGACGGTCAGCTTGTTTCGGCGGGCGCTGCAGAACGAGGGTCTACGGCGCCATGGCTGGAACTTCCTGACGGCCGTCAGTGCCGGTGCCGCGATTTGGGCGACCCATTTCATCGCCATGCTCGGTTATCGTCCCTCCGCGCCGGTGACCTTCGATCCTGTGCTCACGCTCGCGTCCATCCTGATCGCCTTCGTCGGTTCGGGAATCGGCTTCTCCATCTGCGCGAAATGGCAAACTCGCTCCGGTACGATTCTCGGTGGCGGTGTCATCGGCTTGTCCATCGCCGCGATGCACTATGTCGGTATGTTCGCGTACCGCGTCGAAGGCCTGGTGTCGTGGAATCAAGCCTATGTCATGAGTTCGATCGCGCTGGCGGTCGGCTTGTCCATCGCGTCGGTAGCGGCCGTACACCGCTGGGCGTGCGGCATGAAGCGGCACGTCACGACGGTATTGCTGGGGTTCTCGATTGTCGCTCTCCACTTCACCGGTATGGCGGCGTTCGAGGTGTCGCCGTTAGCGGGAGTGGGAGCCGGGGTGGACAGCGCGGCCTTCGCCGCCATGGCATTGTCGATCCTGATCGGCGCGATGATCATTCTCGGGACCGGCATATCCAGCTATCTCATCGACGATCGCACACGCGCGGTATCGAATGAGCAGTTGCAACGGATGGCATCTCACGATCCGCTGACCGGACTGGCCAATCGCCGAGCGCTGCGGGAACAGATCGATGCCGCTTTTCTCTCTGACAGCCATTTCGGGTATCTGCTCGTCGATCTCAATCAGTTCAAGACCGTAAACGACACCTATGGCCATGCGGTCGGCGATATCCTTCTCGTAGAGGTGGCCGCGCGCCTCAGGCAGGTCGTGGGTGCCGACGGATTCGTCGCCCGCATAGGGGCGGACGAACTGGCAATCATCCTTTCAGGCACTGACGAGGATGCCGTCGGCATCGCCTACGAGATCCTTCTTGCGATCAGTGATCCGTTCGAGATTTTAGGCCATGTCATTGTCACGGGTTGCAATATCGGCATTTGTCGCGCCGAGCTGGCTGTAACCGCTGAAGGCCTCATGCAACAGGCCGACATCGCGCTTAACGAGGCCAAGCGTACCGGCCGCGACCGCGTGTTTTTCTACGAGGAGGGCATGCTCGAGAAAGTCGCGGCTCGCCATCAACTTGAAACCGATCTGAAGTCCGCGTTGGAAAACCAGGAGTTCCGTCTGGTCTATCAGCCGATCCGCGCTCTCGTGAGCGGCCAGACTATTGGGTACGAAGCGCTGATTCGCTGGCATCATCCCACACGCGGTCTTGTGCCGCCCGCTGATTTCATCCCTCTGGCGGAGGAGATCGGATGCATTGTGGCGATCGGCGGTTGGGTGCTCGCGGAAGCCTGCCGGGAGGCTGCGAAATGGGACAACGACAAGTATGTCGCGATCAACGTTTCCCCAGTGCAGTTTCGTTCGCCACTGCTGTTCTCGCATGTCACGCAGGCTCTGGCGACCAGCGGCGTGCCAGCTCATCGTCTTGAGATCGAGCTGACGGAAACGGCGATCGTCGCTCAGGGCGCGCGTGTCGCCCAGACGTTGGAGGCGTTTCGGGCACTGGGTATCACGGTGGCGATGGACGACTTCGGTACCGGCTTTTCGTCGCTCGCGCATCTGCGTGACTTGCCGCTCGACCGGATCAAGATCGATCGAAGTTTCGTGGCGACTGCGGCGACGGACAAAAATTCCATGGCGGTTCTTCGGGCGGTGACGCAACTCGGTCGGGATATCGGGATCGCGACATTGGGAGAGGGCGTCGAAACGGTCGAACAACTGCGCTTGCTGGAATCCTTGGGTTGCGATGCCGCCCAAGGCTATCTCATCGGCATGCCCGGAGCCGTCGAAGCCGCGTCGTTTGAAATCTCTGTTGACCCGAAGTTCGCGGCCGCCGTCGCCCGGACGTGATCTGACCCTCCACCATCAAGGTCAACGCTCCGAGTGAGCTTCGTCGCCGGCGATCGCCCGTTCGTTCCTCACTCCGCCGGCGTCCCCCGCGCCTCTGCTGCCGCGATATCGCGTTGCAGCCGGGCTGCCTTTTCGGCGTTCGGCGTCGAGAAGCGGCCGAGGATTAGATAGGCGACGGGCGTGACGTAGAGCGTCGAGAACGTGGCGAGGCCGAGGCCGCCGACGATGACCGTGCCGAGTGCCGAGCGCGCCTCGGCGCCGGCACCGGAGGCGAGCAGCAGCGGCACGCCGCCGACGACGGTGGCGATCATGGTCATGATCACCGGACGCAGCCGGATCAAGGCGGCCTGCTCCGCCGCCTCGCGCAATCCCATCCCTTCCTCGCGCAGCTGATTGGCGAATTCGACGATGAGGATGCCGTTCTTGGCCATGATGCCGACCAGCAGGACGAGGCCGATCTGGCTATAAAGATTAAGGCTGGTCCCGAAGAAATTCAGCGCGAAGATCGCGCAGGCGACACCGAGCGGCACCGTCGCGAGGATGATGAAGGCGGAGACGAAGCTCTCGAACTGGGCGGCGAGGACCAGGAGGATGATGACGATGGCAAAGCCGAACACCATCGCAAGGCCGCTATTGGCCTCGCCGAGCGCGGCGGCTTCCGCCAGCGGAATCAGCCGCTGGTCGGCCGGCAGGATATCGGCGGCGAAAGCCTGCAGCGAGATCCAGCCGTCCTGGATCGCCATGCCTTCCGGCAGCTGCGCGGCGAGCGAGACCGCGCGTGAGCGAGCCTCGCGGGTGAGCGCCGGCGCGATCGGCTTTTCCTCGACGCTGGCCACCGTGGACATCGGCACGATGCGGCCATCCTGAGCCTTCAGGAAGATGTTGGCGAGATCGCCCGGGTCGTTGACCGGTTGGCTGGTCGAAATCAGCTTGATCGACACCTGTTTGTCCTCGATGTAGGTCCGGCCGATTTCGCGGCCGTCGAGGAGCGCCTGCATCGCCGTGGCGAGGCCGTCGATGTCGATACCGAGATCGGAGGCTCGGGCTCGGTCGATCAACACCGAGAGTTGCGGCTGGGTAGCGTCTTCGGAGAGCCGTATGCTGCCCCAGCGACCGTCGGCCTGCATGGCCTCCTTCAGCCTGTCGGCGCTCGTTGCCAGCTCTTCGTAATTCTGCCCGGCGATGGCGAATTGCAGCCCCCGCCCGCCGCCGCGGATGCCGAGCGAATTCGGCTGGATGGCGAAGGCGCGCACGCCTGCCACCTGGCGTAGTTTGCCATTGATCTCGGCGACGATCGCCTGCTGCGAGCGTTCGCGTTCCGCCCAGTCGGCCAGGGTGACGACCAGGAATGCGGAGTTCGCCGAGCCGCGTCCCGAGATGGCGAAGACGTTCCGGGCTTCGCCGCGCTCCACATAGGGAAGAACGATGTCCTCGATCCGGCGCAGCTGGGAATTGGTGTAGTCGAGGCTTGCTCCTTGTGGCGCGCTGACGCTCATCAGGACCAGGGCGCGATCCTCGCTCGGCGTCAGTTCCCGGGGCATCTGGAGAAAGGTGAGATAGGCGGCGAAGGAGAACAGGCCGGCGACGACGACGACGAGGAGAGGAAGCGCGAGGCAGGCGCGCAGGGTGACGGCGTAGAGCCCCGCGAGGCGTGCGCCGAGCCACCGCATCGTCCGCTGGAACCAACCCGGTCTCCGCTCGTCCTCGCGCGCCTTGAGGAAATGCGCCGCGAGCATCGGGCAGAGCGTCAGGGCGATGAAGGAAGAGATGACCACCGCGATGGCGAGGACGAAGCCGAACTCGCGAAACAGTCCGCCGGCCGTTCCCGGCAGGAACGAGATCGGCACGAAAACGGCGGCCAGCGTCGCCGTCGTCGAGATCACGGCGAAGAACACCTCGCGGGTGCCGATGACCGCCGCGGCGTGGGGCCGGGCGCCCATGTCGCGGCGCCGCACGATGTTCTCCAAGACGATGATCGCGTCGTCGACGACCATGCCCGTCGCCAGGACCAGCGCCAGGAGCGTCAGGATATTGATCGAAAAGCCGACGAGATGGATGAAGGCGATCACGCCGATCAAGGCGATCGGGATCGTCACCGCCGGAATGAACGTCGCCCGGACGTTGAGGAGAAACAGGAAGATCACCAGCACGACGATGGCGACGGCCAACCCCAACGCGACCGCCACCTCGTGGATCGCCCCGTTGATGAAGGTCGCGTCGTCGCTGGTCACGCGAATCGTGACGCCATCGGGAAGCGTACGATTGAGATTGGCGACTTCGGCGTGGATTCCGGAGGAGATATCGAGTGTGCTCGATCCGGCCTGGCGCACGACGCCGAGCCCGACGCCGGCCTGGCCGCTCACCCGGAGCTGGGAGGCTGCGTCGTCCGGCCCGAAACGTACGCTGGCGACGTCGGCCAAGCGCGTGCGGGCGTCGAGGAAGATGGCCTCGAACGCCTCCGGCGATGTCACGTTGGCGTCGGCGCGCACGATGAGGTTCTGGGTCGGGGAGGCCAACGACCCGGCCGGCACGTCAAGCGCGGCGTTTCGCAGCGCGTCGGCGACGTCGCCAAGCGTCAGCCCCCTTGTCGCCAATCTGTCGGGATCGACGTCGACATAGATCAGCTTCGCGCGCTCACCGTAGATCTGCAGATCGGCAACGCCCTCGACGGCCGCCAGCTGATCGGCGATGCGGTCCTCGACCAGTGTCGACAGATCCTCGATTGCCGTGGCGGGAGCCGTCACCGCAAGCCGCATGATCGCTTCGGCATCCGCGTCAGCCTTGACGATTCGCGGTTCGCCGGAGCCATCCGGCAGGGCGTTCGCGACACGGCCTACCGCGTCGCGAACGTCACTGGCCGCGACGTTGAGATCGGTCGAGTCGGTGAATTCGATGGTCACCCGGCTGTCGCCGAAGCGCGAGCGCGAGGAGATCGAGGCGATACCGGACACGCGGGCGACAGCGCTCTCGATTTCGCTGGTGATCTGCCGGTCGACCGTTTCCGGCGAAGCACCGGCGAAGTCGATGCTGACGCTGATGACCGGCCGGTCGACATTGGGCAGTTCGCGGACTTCGACCGCATTGAAAGCCGCGAGTCCGGCGACGACGATCAAAAGGTTGAGAACGATGGTCAGAACCGGCCGGCGCACGAAGAGGCCGGCAAGTGCGGTCAAGCCGTCGGGCTTGGACGGAAGGCTCATCGGGATGGGTCCGCGCCGCCGGTCGCGGGAGGAGCCGCGGCAGCCGGCAAGGCGGCTGCCGCGGCGCTCCCCACGGCCTCAGGCGCAAGGAAACTCCGGCGTCCGGGCGTCGCTGGCGCATTGTCGGCCGACGGAGTCGGTGGCGCCGACCGGGGCGACGCCGGCGCTCCGCTTGGCTTCGGCCCGTCGGTTGTCTGGATCGTCACGGCACCGTCCGAGCGGACGGACTGCAGCCCTTCGACCACGACGAGATCGCCCGTCTTGAGAGCGTCGGAAGTGACCAGAACCCTGTCGCTGTTGCGCTCGACGATCTGAACCGCAGCTTTGCGCGCTTTGCCATCGACAATTTTCCAGACGATCGGTCCGGTGCGCTCCCAAACCACAGCGATCGGATCAAGGGAGAGGAAGGTTTCGCCCTCCAGGGATAAGGTCACCGTGAACGACATGCCTGGACGCAGCGCGTCGTCGGCATTGTCGATCATCGCTTCGGTGCGCAAGGTGCGGCTGCTTTCATCCAGACGGCTGTCGATCGCGCTGATGTGGCCTTGATAGGTCTTGTCCGGACGGGCCGTCGAGACAGCTTGCACCGGCGCGCCGATTGTCAGTTCCTGCACGAAGCTTTCCGGCGTGTAGAAGATCACCTTCAATTGCTCGCGGTCGTCGACGGTGGCGATGACCGTCTGACTGCCGACGAGATCTCCCTTGTCGACCGACACGATGCCGACGCGGCCTCCAATCGGAGCGCGAATGTCGCGTTTGCCCAGTGCGATTTCGGCGGTCCGCAGATCCAGCCTGGCGGTCTCGCGCTCGCGGATGATGGTATCGACCTCGACCGCGCTGAGGGTGTTCGATTTCCGCAGCCGTTCGAAGCGGGTGACCTTGTCTTCCGCCCCATCAAGGGCGATCCGGGCACGCTCCACCGCAATTTCCTCGCTCGCCCTCTCAAGGCGCACGAGAACGTCGCCTTCCTCGACCTTCTCGCCGGAACCGATACCGATCTCCGCCACGATGCCGGTGGTATTGTCCGGATAGACGACGATCGAACGCGCGGCATCGCCGGTGCCGATCGCCCGCATCCGTGTGCGGGTCACCCCGGTCGTAACCGCGCCCGCGACCACGGGAGTTGCATTGTTGCCGCGGCCTGCGCCTGCGCGCCCTTCGCCTGGACGCTCGGCGCTTGCTTCCATCGCGGGATTCGCCGCCTCGGGTGCGAGCCAGACGATGGCGGATCGGATCGCCGGGGGGAGCGCGATGTCGGATTCCAGGATCCACCGGCCCGCCGCCGGATCGACCTTCACATAGGTCGCCCCCGCACCCAGCAGCACCAAGAGCGTTATGATCAGCTGTTTCAGGAAAGCCATTGGCTACCGTGTCATTTCGAAGGGGGGCGCGATCGTCGGGCCGCGAGCACGATAATAGCGGAGTTTTGAAGATGACACCCGCAAGGATCGATTACGAACTGTAATTCGCGCCGTTTCCGCTTCACAAGCGCGGCATCGGGCGAATGACTGCGGGACCGGCAACGAAAAAAGGGCCCGCCTTTCGGCGAGCCCCTTTCGGCTGGTTGCTGATCGTTGAGGATCAGTTGGTCTTCGTCGCCGGCTGCTCTTCGGCCGGGGCCGGAGCGGTGTTGGTCGACTGGGCCGGCACTTCGCCGCTCTGGAGGCGCATGGTGTCGCGGCTCTCGGCATAGGTGTCGGCGTTGTACTCCGGCTGGCTCTTCAGCTGATCCTCGGAGAACTGCGTGTAGAGGTAGAGCGAGCCATTGGCGTCCTGCAAGAACTCCAGGTTATCCATGGCGACCGCAACTTTCTTCTCGCCGATGCCGAGGAAGCCACCGACGTCGATGATGATCGCGTCGACCTTACCCTCTTCGCTGAGCGCGATGTCGCCGATCTCGCCGACCTTCTCATCGTTCGGGCCGTAGACCTTCGTGCCCATCAGGTTGTCGGCCGTCAGCAGTGACTTGTCGGTGACCGGGCTCATCTGCTGCTGCTGGTCGGCGCCACCGGTCGAAGCGGTGGTCGTGGCGTCGGCGGTGCCGGCGACAACGCCCGCGGCGCCTGCGGCTGCCGCGTCAGCGGCCTGCTGGGTCTCCAGAGCTGCAGTGTCCGTCTTGGTCTCGACGTCCGCTGCGGCCTGCTTGGTCTCCAGCGCGGCCTTGTCAGCAGCCTCGTTGGTGTTCGCCTTGGCATCGGCGGCGAGTTTCTCGGTGTACTCCGCCGACTTCTCGGTGGAGGCCTCGACGTTTGCCGTCTGCTCGGTTTCCGCCGTGGCATCAACCGCGCCGGTTTCCGTGGCGGCCATCTGCTCCGGACGCTCGTCTTCGAAGGACGGTGCCTTCTCCAACTGCTCCTTCGACGCGGCGAGCGTCACGCGGACGTCGTCCTTGTCGTCGGCTTCCCGGGCCATCTCGAACTGATCGAACGGCACCGCGACGTCCTTCTCGCCGATTCCGAGGAACCCGCCCACACCAATGATACCGGCCTCGATCTTGCCCGACGATGCCAGGACGAGGTCGTTGATCTCGCCGATTTCCTCGGCGTCCTCGCCCGGACCCGAATAGACTTCGGCGCCAATGATGTTTTCCGAGAGATACTGATCCGCGCTGACGCTCGTCAGGAATTCACCGTTGCCTGTCGAGGCAGAAGCCGTCTGCGTAGCTTCCGGCTTTGCTTCGGTCTGAGCATCGGCGGCCTGCATCGCTGCGGCGTCGTCCGCGGGCTTGGGTGCATCGGCCGTACCTGCGGCCATCTCGGTCGATGCGTCGGCGCCAGCTTCGGCCTTGGGCGCGTCACCGGTCGCGACAGCCGTCTCGGTGGATGCTTCGCCAGCCGGCGCTGCGGCAGTACCTTCGGCCGATGCCGTGGTCTGCTGCTCTTCCGGCTTGGTAAATGCCGGGGCCTGGGCGAGCTGGTCGGCGCTCAGGTTGAGGACGGCGCGCGGCTCATTGTCCTTGTCCATTGTCCAGGTAATCTGGTCGAACGGGATGGCAAGGATCTTGGACTCGTCACCGACTTTCGCATCGACGATCGCGGCCACAACGGTACCGTCGTTGCCGACGAGGAAGTTCTGAATCTCACCGACCGTCTCGGCGTCCTCGGCTTCGCTGGCATAGATTGACGCGCCGTTGAGCTCGGACGCGAGATACTGGTCGGCGGACAGGTTCTGCAGGTAGCTGCCTGCGCTGGCGGTCTGCTCGGTCTGCGCGCTTGCGTCAGCGGCAGGCGCGGCCGTCGTAGCGGACGTGTCGGCGGTGGCCGCTGCCTCGGGAACCTTGGTCTGCTCCGGGGTCGCGGCGTCCTGCGCATAGGCGCCGGTGGCGATCACAGTGGCAAGCGCGGTGGTAGCGAGAAGTTTGCGGATCATGATAAGACCTCCTTGGTCTATTGTTACCGATAGACTTAGCCACGCGGTGCGTGTTGTGGAAAGCAGGGGCCGCGTGGCATTCAGTGGGTTAATTTGCGGGAAAGCGATCGGTTCCCATTTGGTCACGTTTTATTCACGAACTTCGTGATGAGGCGTGCCGCGAAGGCTCTGCCCCGCGGCGGTTTGCGTCATGCGAACACCAGAACTCCGAAAAGCAGCATCAACAACAGGCCGATGAGGACGATGAGGATCAGAATCTTGGCGATGCCGGCCGATGCTCCGGCCACGCCGCGAAATCCCAACAGGCTGGCGACCGCCGCAACGATCAGCAATATGACGATCCATTCGATCATGAGATGCTCCACATTTGGGCACGCTGGCGGCGGGCCCGGGTTCGACGATGGCGATGAAACGGACCACCCGCACAATGGTTCCGCTTAACAACTGTTTTTCGCATCGTTTTCGTGGTGGAAATGGATTCCCCTCGATCCGGGGCAAAGCCGGGGGCATTTCTTTTTACCCGCCCCCATTTGCTTATGAATTCGCCGCCTAATTTAGCCCCGGATAGCCGCAGCCCCCGCGGATCACTTCAAACGCCGGATACGACCCCATGAAGATTCTCGCCCTCCTCAATCGAGACGGCGGAACGCTGAAGACAACGGACCGCGACGAACTCGTGGCGCTTATGCGTGACGAGTTTGCTATCCATGGGCACGAATTGGCCGTGGAGAGTTGCGCGGGGGACGAGATCGTCGACGCGATCAAGGCGGCGGCTCTGCGTGACGATCTCGACGTGCTTATGGTGGGTGGGGGCGACGGGACGGTATCGGCCGCGGCCGCTGCGCTTGCCCATGGCGGCATTGCGCTCGGCATTTTGCCGGCCGGCACGATGAACCTGTTCGCCCGGACACTCCAGATTCCACTCGATTTGCCCGCGGCCGTAGCTGCGCTGGCAGGCGGCGTGGTGGTGAATGTTGACATAGGCAGCGTCAATGGCCGGATATTCGTGCATCAGTTCGCCGTCGGGTTGCATGCCCGGATGGTCCGGATGCGCTCCAAGATCCAGTATGGCTCCCGGCTCGGAAAAATCGTCGCGACGGCAAGAGCAGTCTTCCTGGCGCTGCGGCGGGTGCCTGCGATCGAGCTCGAGCTTGAGATCGACGGCGTCCCCAAGCGTATCAAGTCGCCTGCCGTCGCAGTGTCGAACAATCTCTACGGAGTTGGGCATATCCCGTATGCCGACGATCCGCGGGGAGGCGAATTGGGCGTCTACATCTGCACGGAACGCAAGGTGGGCGCGGTGACCAAATTGACGTTTGACATCTTGACCGGCGCCTGGCGGCAAAATCCCGACCTCCTGTCCCAGACGGCGCAACGGGTGCGCATTCACTATCGGGGCAAGAACCGGAAGAAGCGGGCCGTTCTAGATGGCGAACTCTGCACGTTGGACGCGGAAAGCATCGTGGAGAGCCACCCACGCGCCCTCAAGGTTCTGGTGCCGGCGGAGGCCACCTATCTTTGAGGCCCGGCTCCGGCTCGCCCGGTCGACATAGACTACGGAGTGCGTCGGCTCAGTTGTCGTCGTCCGGGAGATCGTCGGGGGAGTGCGCATCGGAGCGTGCCTCGGGATCGAGACCCGCCGCCTCCAGCGTGCCGTAAGTATGGCCACCTTGGGCGAGCATGTTCAGCGCTTCGCTGATCTGTTGCTGAAGCGGGTCGAATTCGCCGCCCTGGTCGATGACATCCCGCGTTCCGATCTGGCGGGCCAGTTCCTCCAGGCGCCCCTGACGCTCTTCGATCGTCATTCCAGGACTGTTGAGAATGTCTTCGATCTCGGCCTGGGTGACCGGCTGACTGATGCCGGGTTGATCGGCATCGTCGCCGATCTCTTCGTCCACGGCGATGATATCGGTCTCGGTGTGGTTGTGAGGATCGGACATCTGCAATCTCCCTAAGGCTCGGTCTTAACGCCCCGATGCCCAAAGCCGGGCAGGGCCGATTTCGCAAAGACGATACTAGCCGGAATTCTCGGGCGCGACGACTGTTTCCGACGGCTCGGAGCCGACGGCCGGAACCTCGATCGCGGGACGGTCGGTGGAAAGGTCGGAATCCGGCAGGAACCAGCCATAGGCGCCAAGGCCCAGGAAGGCGATGACGGCAAGAACCAGCCCGGCAATGAGAACAAGGAGTACGGGCGTACCCTTTTTACCCTGCCTGGCGTTTTCGGGATCGATATTAGACAAGGGAAACCTTCTCGGGTGATGGATGGGATGCGACGATGGGCCAGCGCGGCTCGCCCCTAACTCAGTGGGAGACGAGTAAATCCTCGATCCGGTCGATCGGATGGTTCGTCAGGGTCTTGGCAATTTCCGCCACGACCCGGTCGGCGACCTCCTTGTGCATTTCGTCGCGCAAATCCTCGAGAATTTTCGGAGGAGCAACGATGGCGATTTTCTTGAAGCGATTGCGATGCGCCATGGCGTAGAGCATATCGCTCAGCTCCTTCGCGAAACGGTCTTTCGCAATCTCGTGCCAATCGGTGTCGGCCACAGAGGAGCGCCGCGCCGTCGATGAATCGTAGACCCGTCCCGGACGATTGGCGCCTTGCTCGCGACTTGGCGGATTGTTCTGCTCTTCGACGCGCCGTACCTGGAAGTTCGGCAGCTCGGCATCTCCCATGTTTTCCAGGAAAAGCGCCTTCTCGCCATCGGCCACGAGAATCCAGGTTTTGCAGTCAATCTGTGGAATCGTCATCGTGATACTCCTTGAAAACGCCCGGCCGTCCCGCTGTGTATCGGGTCGGCTGAGCGCTACGCCGTCAGTACCATCGGTCTCCGCGGGTCCTGTAGGAGGAGATCGCCCGCCAGATGCCCCAGGCGCCCGCCGCCGCGACCGGCACAAGCAGAAGGCCTTTGCGCTTTTTCACCAGGCCGAAAAGCTGGGGCGCACTCGACAGGGCAGTGACGCCCGCGATCGCCGCGATATCGCGTTGCAGGCGGTCGTCGGCGCGTTTGCGTGGCGGTCTGCGCGCGATTACCACGGCGACCCCGGTCGCGATGAGCAACAGGAACGAAACGCCCGCAAATCCCAGCGCCGTCTCCAAGGCCCCGTACCGATTGGCCAGGAAGATGGACAGGGCACTGATCAAGGAGGCCAGCATTGCGATCGCGAAGAGCCCCATGATGGCGTAGAGCACTGCCAGCCGCTTCAGCCGCGCCATATAAATCCCGGCTTCGCCGGTTATCAGCTTGATGAACAGTTGCAGAACCATCGTCAGCGGCGGAAGAGACGGGCGTAGAGGTAGCCGGCTGCCGCGGCGATAAGCACACTCTTGATCGGCTCGGACCGAACCTTTTCGCTGAGTTGCTCCTCAAGATCGGAGGCGGCGTCCTGCGCCTGGCGCAGATATTGCTCGCCGCGTTCGCGCACATCGTCCCTCAGAGCAAAAGCCTGTCGCTTCGCATCATCCGCTCGGCCCGTCGCCAGCGACTTCAGCGCATCCGCCACTCCCGCGACGTCCTCGCGCAGCTTGGCGACCTGGGCCTCCAGGTCGGCATTGTTGCCCTTCGCGGGGGTGGGGCCGGCCATCTGGGCGGCAGCTGGGCTTTTGTTCGGGGAAGTGTCGGAAGCCATGAGAACCTCGTTCTGTGCGAATTGACGATGGGACCCGGAACTGTGGATGGGGCGCTCGGTCCCGAAGGCGATCTTCTTACCTGAAACCATTTAGCCCGCGCGTGGTTCCATGCGCCGCCCAGCTTTTGCGAGCCGAAGGGCGACCGTTGTCAGGCGGCCGGAGCAACTCCGATGATCTGCGAGGAAATCGAGTCAGGACCGTATTCGCCGTCCCCCTCGATGCCGAGAATCTCACTGATTCTGGTGCGGGCGCGCGACACGCGGCTTTTGATCGTTCCGACGGCGCAATGGCAGATCTCTGCTGCTTCCTCGTAGGAGAATCCGGATGCGCCGATCAGGATCAGCGCTTCGCGCTGATCGTCGGGCAGCATGTCCAGCGCCTTGCGGAAATCCTGCAGATCGACATGGCCCTGCTGCTCCGGGTGGCCGGCGAGCTGCATGGCATGCATCCCGTCGACATCCTGCACCTCGCGTCCCTTTCTGCGCATTTGCGTGTAGAATTCGTTGCGCAAGATCGTGAAGAGCCAAGCCTTGAGGTTGGTTCCGGGCTGGAACGTATGCTGTTTGTCCCAAGCCTTGACGAGCGTCTCCTGCACCAAGTCGTCGGCCCGATCGAACGAACCGGACAGCGAGGCGGCGAATGCTCTCAAATTGGGAATAATAGCAATCAATTCCCTGCGAAAGTCCATCTGATCGCTCATCAAAACCTACTTGCGGCCTGATGTCTTGGAGGCGGATTCCGCCTCGTCGAGCGCGTCCAGCAGCGACAGGAAGCGATCCGGGACAGGCTCGCTCGCCACGTCGTCATAATACGCTTTCAGACGCTTGCCGATCGCCGAATGCACGCCGGGATCGGTACCCTTACCCGCAGATTTGTTCACATGTGCCGTATGCACCATATCTTCCTTCGTCTCGCGATCACCCATCATGCGTCTCGAAGCGTTGTGTTAAGCAGCCCTGTTGGTAGCCGCGCGCTGACGGTCCGTCGCGTATCTCTCATTTGCAAAACTCGCATTCGCACTGATACCCCCCTCGGCAATCGTTGCCGAGAAACTAGCTTCGATCCCCCGCCCATCAAGATCGAAGGCGCTACGGCCCACAATATTTGACGATGAGGTTTCACTTTTCCAACCCAGTTCCCATGTGCCTAATCGTTGGAAGCGCATAAAGTTCCAATGCGTGGAACTTTTCTGCATATTCCGCGTTTTCACGCCCACCGACTTTGTTTCGGTCGACACGAGGGGAGTTTTCATGTCGATGTCATCCCGCATAGCGCCGCATATTCCGTATCTCCGGCGCTATTCACGGGCACTTAGCGGCTCTCAATCGAGCGGCGATGCCTATGTCGCGGCTGTTCTGGAAGCTTTGATTGCCGATCCGAGCCTGTTTCCCGACGACCAAGCGCCGCGAATTTCGCTCTACAAGCTGTTCTCCTCGATGTGGCAGTCCGTCGAGGTGAACATTCGCGACGATGCGCCGACCTCCGCTTGGGAAGAGAAGGCCTCTCGCAATCTGCGCGCCATCTCGCCGTTGCCGAGGCAGGCGTTTCTCCTCGTCGCGGTCGAAGGGTTCACTACCGAGGAGGCCGGCTACATCCTCGGTGCCGACGAGGCGAAGTTCTCGGACTTGATCGACCAGGCCAGTTCCGACATCGGGCGGCAGGTGTCGACCGATATCATGATCATCGAGGATGAACCGCTGATCGCGATGGATATCGAGCAGATGGTGGAAAGCCTCGGGCACACCGTGACCGGTATTGCCCGGACGCAAAAGGAGGCGATTGCGCTGTTCGAGCGTCAGCGGCCGGGAATGGTGCTGGCCGATATTCAGCTTGCCGACGGCAGCTCGGGTATCGATGCGGTCAACGATATTCTCGCGAAGGTTTCGGTTCCGGTTATCTTTATTACCGCGTTCCCGGAGCGGCTTTTGACCGGCGAGCGGCCAGAGCCCACCTTCCTTGTGACCAAGCCGTTCAACCCCGACATGGTGAAGGCGTTGATCAGTCAGGCACTGTTCTTCGAAACCGATAGTCAGGCGGCGGCGTAAGCGGCTGTCGCCATGTCCACTCGCCAGCTAGTCGGCAATGGTCGCCGTGCATCATCGGAAAAATCCTTTGGGATCGACCGATGTGTTGTCGTGCAAGCTGAGCGAGTCGGCGAGAATTGGAAGGGAAGGAGCATCACCGGCCCGCTGGCAAGTGATGCATCGGATGCGGGTAGCCGGATTGTCGCGGTCTGGGCTGCATCGAACATCGGCTCGCGGTCTGCTGCCCGTGTGGAACGATTGGAAGGTGAGGTGCCCCTCTCTCGGCGAAATGTTTGCGGCTACCCTGAGGTCGCGTCGAGGTCGAGATCGGGGCAATCGTGTTGGCCGAGCATCCTATGATGGCGTCGAACAAAATATTGCGGGCCCTTGGGACCACGGACATGTCCGTGTTCTCGCAGGACCGCGACCTGCGGTATGTCGGGATCTGCAATGCCGGCCGATCCTGGCTCGCCGGGGCGCAAGCGGGTATGGTCGATGCTGATCTTTTGGCGCCGCAGGGCGCCGAGCGATCGGTCGTGATGAAGCGGGAGGTGATCCGCACGCAGCGGCCCGCGCGCTTCGAGCTCGCCATCGCGTCCGGCGCCTCTTTACGATGGTATGACATTCGCATCGATGTGGACCATGACGAGGACGGCGACGTCTGCGGCGTGATCGGAACCTCGGTGGAGATCACTGAGCAAAAGCGCCGCGAAGAGACGCTGAAGACCCTGCTGCGGGAGTTGTCGCACCGCTCGAAGAACCTTTTGGCGATCATCCAGAGTCTGGCGAGCCAGACAGCGCGTCACTCCGTGACCGTTCCGGAGTTTCTTGTTCGTTTCAGAGGGCGGATCCAATCGCTCGCCTACTCCCAGGATATCGTCACCGATGCTGATTGGCGTGGCGCGGACTTGATGAGCCTCGTCACGATGCAGGTCGAACGCTACGCGCCTGATGGCATGGAACAGATCACGGTCGAGTCTCCCGACGTCTATCTCTCGCCGACGGCGTCGTTGCATGTGGGGCTCGCGCTGCACGAACTGGCGGTCAACGCCGCCTCTTACGGATCATTGTCCGTCCCAGGCGGAACGGTCGCCATCGGCGCGAGGCTTGAAGAAAGGGAGGATGAGGAAACCCTCGTCCTGGATTGGCAAGAACGAAACGGTCCGCGCGTTCGCCCGGAGCGTGACGCTCGCTTCGGTACGTCGACGTTGGAGCGAATCGTACCGAACGCGGTCGGCGGGGCAGCCTCGCTCGAATATTTTTCCGACGGCTTGCGCTATACGCTGACGATTCCTCAGGACCAGTACGAGGTCAACTCGCGCTCCTCTGCCGTAAAGGCCTGATACCAACCTGCGGTGATAGGAACCCATTCGACTGGGACGATCGCCGATGCGCCGCATCGAACTGCGCGCCGCTCCTGGCCGGACAAGCCCGTTCAGCGCCATCGAATAGGTCCCTATCACCGCTGGCCGGTATGAGATCGCCGATCCCGGCTCGCGGAGCCGACGCGACCACCGGACTTCCCCGAACTTCCCCCGAATCGCCTTTTTCCGAGACGTTTTTTTAAACTGCCCGCGCGGAATTTGGAACGACTTCCCGAATTGGCCGTTGTTTAGCCAAAGGAGACGTTTCGATGGAACATGTCGCGGCTTTTATGTTACTTGTCGGATGCTCGGGAGATGCTTCGGTTTGCAGGGAAATACCCGTTCCCGTTCCGGCATATGAGTCGATCGAGGAATGCCGGCGCGATTTGACGCTGGAGATGCGCTTGAGCGGCTCCACGGAGAGCAGGGTTCTCGGCGCCTGCAAGGCCGTCGACGAGGACGTCTTCGAGCAATCGGCTTCGATCGACTGGGCCGTCAGCCGGACCGGCGAGTTGCTGATCACGTTCGACGCGGAACCGCAGATGGTGGCGTCCCGTTAAGAGCGGTCGAAGAAGTTTCGGGGGTCCGGCTTGCGTTTGGTATCCGCGGCAACCTGGATCTGGTCGGTCATCAAGATGATGACGGAACGAAATTGATGCGTTATCGTTGTTGGTGGGGACGACGGGTCCAGTGAGAGGTTGAACATGTTCAAGAAATATTCGATTGCCGCCATCGCAGCGGTTACCATCTTGGTCGCCGGTTGCACGACGGAAGACCGCTATACCGCCGGAGGCGCGGCGCTTGGCGGTCTTGGCGGCGCGGCGATCGGAGCGGGCGTGACGGGCGATGCGAAGGGCGCGTTGATCGGCGGCGCCATCGGCGCGGGCACCGGCGCGGTAGTCGGCAACGTCATCGGCCGTTCGAAGGAGCGTCCTGGTTATTGCCGCTATTCCGACGGTAACATCTATCGTTGCCCAGCCGGTTACTGACCGGGCGCGACGGCGATTTGATCGTAAGGGAGCTGCCGGGGTCGCCTCGGCAGCTTTTTCGTGGCCAGATCCGGAGAAGCGGCTTCGCCACGGACCGGTTTGCGTCCGTCGCATGAACGTCCGCCAATGCGGAAGCGGAGACGGCGAGTGTTTGTCCGGTTTCTCGATGATATGCGCATTCGGTCGGCGCGGGATGATGGGATGGAGACGCTGAGGTTGAAGGAAAAACGTTCGCTGACGCCCCGTGGGCATCGAAAGAACGGCTGCCTCCTTGCGGCGCTGGTCGGCGCGGCGGTCCTGTCCGGTTGCAGCGGTGGCGCCTTGCCCCCCGTTTTCGGTGCGGTTTTCGGTCTCTCGGGGGCCGAGGTTTCGCCTTTCCGCGTCGGGCGAATTCCGGAGACCGTCGTCACATCCGACGATCGCGTCCTCGGTCTGGCGGCCAACAATCCGGGCCAGTGCATCTATTTGAGCGGGCAGAGCAATCGCCGGTTCCGCGCGGCCTGCCCGGAGGGTTTCAAAGTCTAGGTCGCGAAGGGACGCCGGGGGAGCGCTGCGTTCGTCGGGGCATAGGTTCACGCGGTTTCATTCCTCAGATTCGTCACGCCTTGCCGGCCGCCAGATCGACGAATGCGCTCCGGAACCCGCCGGCTGCCATGGCATCGGCACGAAACTCCACCCGACGCAGTGCATCTCCTCGCAGGATTTCGAAGCCGAGGCGGTCGAGAGTCGCGATGCGCCATCCATGTCCCTCGTGGCCGGCATCGAGGGCAATGCGGTCGATCGCATCTCCATGGTCCGCATTCATGTGTTCGCGCGCCCGGATGGCTGTGGCTTGGAGTTCCTCCGCAGGGCCGTCGATGAACTCGGCGGGCGTGAGTTCAAAGGCGCGCCCAAAGCCGCCATTCAGCGAAGCGGACGCCGATTCCAGCTGGACGAAATGGAAATCGCCGAAATCCGCGTAGAGCGCGGATTTCGGATGACGCGCGAGGAATCGCTCCCGCAGCGCCGGCCGCTCCGGATCGTCCGCCGCAATGGCGCTTGCCGTCCCGAACACCGTCAAGCGGGGATGGGTGAGGGGATCGCCTTTGCCCGCGGCCCCGACCAGCAGCGAGCAGCGGCAATCGGCCGCAAGGGCCCTGGCATGAAGCGTGAGGTCCGACATCAGCAGCAGCGGTCGGCCGAGGAAGTCGGTTGCCACGAGGACCCGGCTGACCGCCGGATGGCCGTCGCCCGGGCGCAGCACCGCAAGGGCGCCGTGGCGAGCCGAGCGCAGCAGTGTCCGGGCGAGCCGTCTGGCGTCGGCGTCGACGGGTTGCAAGGGGGAGGCGCGGCCGGCGGGGCGGTCGGCCGAAACCTTGGGGCGATCGGTTTTCTTGCTCATCCCACGAATGATAAACCGGATTGTTCAAGCCGCGCAGCAGCAGTCGTGACAAATCTCGGCAAGATGCAAGCGGGGCGCATCGTGCGATAACCGAAGCGCCGGTGGGGGGCAATTTTTTGAATGCTTGGTCAAAAAATGCGCTTGCATGACGCCGGCAAAACCTGTCCGATATCGACTTCCGGCGGGTTTGGCCCGCCTCGTGATCAGGGAGATGCCATCCATGAAACTGTTCACCCGGCTCGTTGCGGCGACCGCTTTGACGCTCACGCTCGGCTCCGCCGCATCGGCCAAGACGCTCGTCTACTGTTCGGAAGGATCGCCCGAGGGCTTCGACCCGGCGCTCTATACGGCCGGCACGACCTTCGATGCCTCGTCCAAGCCGGTCTATAATCGTCTGGTCGAATTCAAGCGTGGCACGACCGAGATCCAGCCCGGCCTCGCCGAGAGCTGGGAGGTGTCGGAGGACCGGACCGAATACACCTTCAAGCTCCGTCCCGGCGCCAAGTTCCACACCACCGACTTCTTCACGCCGTCGCGCGATCTCAATGCCGACGACGTCATCTTCTCCTTCGAGCGTCAGCTCAAGGAGGACAACCCGTTCAACAAGTATGTCGACGGCGCGAGCTGGGAGTATTTCAACGGCATGTCGATGCCGGATCTCGTCAAGTCGATCGAAAAGGTCGACGACCTGACGGTTAAATTCGTGCTCAATCGCCCGGAAGCGCCGTTTCTGGCCAACATGGCGATGGACTTCGCCTCGATCCTTTCCAAGGAATATGCGGATTCGCTCGGCGATAACAAAGCCGATCTGAACCAGAAGCCTGTCGGCACCGGCCCGTTCAGTTTCGTCGCCTACCAGCCTGATCAGGTGATCCGCTACAAGGCGTTTGCCGACTATTGGGACGGCAAGCAGCCGATCGACGATCTGGTCTTCGCCATCACCACTGATCAGGCGGTGCGCCAGCAAAAGCTCCTGTCGGGCGAGTGCCACGTGATGCCCTATCCGGCGCCCGCCGATATCGAGGCGCTGAAGGCGAACGCCGACATTGAAGTCATGGAGCAGGAGGGGCTGAACGTCGGCTATCTCGCCTACAACACCAAGGTGGCGCCGTTCGACAAGCCGGAGGTCCGCAAGGCTCTCAACATGGCGATCAACAAGGAAGCAATCCTGGAAGCCGTGTTCCAGGGCGCCGGCAAGGCCGCCAAGAACCCGATCCCGCCGACGATGTGGTCCTATAACGACGCGATCGTGGACGATCCCTACGATCCGGAGAAGGCCAAGCAGGCCCTGGCCGATGCGGGCGTCGAGAATCTGTCCATGAAGATCTGGGCGATGCCGGTGCAGCGCCCCTACAACCCGAATGCGCGGCGCATGGCCGAGCTCATCCAGGAGGATCTCAAGCGGATCGGAGTCACTGCAGAGATCGTCTCCTATGAATGGGGTGAATATCTCGAGCGCTCCAAGGCCGAAGACCGGGACGGGGCGGTCCTGCTCGGCTGGACCGGCGACAATGGCGATCCCGACAACTTCCTCGCGGTGCTGCTGGGCTGTGACGGCGTCGGCGGATCCAACCGGGCGCAGTGGTGCAACGAGGAGTTCGAGAGCCTGATCCAGAAGGCCAAGAGCGGCGAGCAGGAAGAGCGCGCCAAGCTCTACGAGGAAGCGCAGGTCGTGTTCAAGCGCGAGGCGCCCTGGGGCACGATCGCTCACTCCGTCGTCCACATGCCGATGCGCTCCAACGTGACGGGCTATGTGATGGACCCGCTCGGCGGTCATTGGTTCGACGGCGTCGACATCAGCGAGTAACAGGACAGGGAAGGGCGGTTCACGAGCCGCCCTTCCAGCTTTTTCTGAAGCGCTGCGGCGTTTGGGTGGGCAAGGTCCATTCGCGTCGTGTCGACCCCGCCGGGCGGCACCGGGAAACGGTGCCCGCATTCGGCGAACCTCAAGTCGGATGCCATGCTCCGTTTTCTTCTGTACCGGATCGCCCTCCTGATCCCGACCTTCGTCGGCGTCGCCATCGTCGCCTTCGCCTTCATCAGGCTGCTGCCGGGTGATCCGATCATGCTGCTCGCCGGCGAGCGGGGCATGTCGGCCGAACGCTACGCCGAGCTGCAAAAAGTCTATGGCTACGACCAGCCGATCGTCATGCAGTTCTTCGATTATCTCGTCGGCATCCTGCAGGGCGATCTCGGCACCTCGATCGTCACCAAGCGGCCGGTGCTGGGGGAGTTTCTGACGCTCTTTCCCGCGACGCTGGAATTGTCGACCTGCGCCATCATCTTCGCCGTCGCGATCGGCCTGCCGCTCGGCATTCTAGCGGCCGTCAATCGGGGAACCTGGCTCGACCAGTCGATCATGGGAACCGCGCTTGTCGGTTATTCCATGCCGATCTTCTGGTGGGGCCTGCTGCTGATCATCTTCTTTTCCGGGACGCTCGGCTGGACGCCAGTCTCGGGCCGCATCTCGCTGCTCTATTACTTCCCGCAAGTGACCGGCTTCATGCTGATCGACAGCCTTCTGTCCGGTCAGGACGGAGCGTTCCGGTCGGCGCTCAGCCATCTGATCCTGCCGACGATCGTCCTTGGCACCATTCCACTCGCCGTGATCGCGAGACAGACCCGCTCCGCCATGCTCGAGGTGCTGAGCGACGACTATGTCCGCACCGCCCGCGCCAAGGGGCTGCGGCCGCTGCGGGTCGTCGGGGTCCACGCCCTTCGCAACGCCCTGATTCCGGTGGTGACCGTCATCGGCCTGCAGGTCGGCGTGCTTCTGGCCGGGGCCATCCTGACGGAAACGATTTTCTCCTGGCCCGGCGTCGGCAAATGGATGGTCGATTCGGTCTTCAAGCGCGATTATCCGGTGGTGCAGGGGGGCCTGCTGCTGGTCGCCGGCGTAGTGATGATCGTCAATCTCCTGGTCGATCTCCTCTACGGGTTCATCAACCCGCGTATCCGGCATCACTGAGGCGATCATGGTCCATACCGACGAACTCAACAGGATCGACGATGCCGAGGCCGCCGCGGCCGGTGCGCCCGGCCGCCGGGGCACGCGGCGGGCGATGCTCGCCGAATTCTGGTTCTATTTCTCCGAGAACAAGGGCGCCGTGATCGGACTGACGGTGTTCTGTTTGCTCGTTCTGATCGCGATCTTCGCGCCGCTGATCGCGCCGCACAGCCCGTCCGCGCAGTATCGCGACGCGCTGCTGCAGCCGCCTTTCTGGGAGGATGGCGGAACGACCACGTTCCTGCTCGGCACCGACGCGGTGGGGCGTGACCTGCTCTCGCGGCTGATTTATGGTGCGCGTTTCTCGCTTTTCGTTGGTGTCGTCGTGGTGTCGATCTCGGTTACCGGCGGGATCGTGATCGGGTTGATCGCCGGCTATTTCAGGGGTTGGGTGGACACGCTGATCATGCGGGTGATGGACGTGATTCTCGCCTTCCCATCGCTCCTCCTGGCGCTGGTTTTAGTCGCGATCCTCGGACCGGGCCTGGTCAACGCGATGATCGCCATCGCCATCGTGCTGCAACCGCATTTCGTCCGCCTGACGCGGGCCTCTGTCATGGCGGAGAAGGAGCGCGAATACGTCACCGCGGCCCGTGTTGTCGGCGCCAGTCCCTTGCGGCTGATGGTGGTGACCATCCTGCCCAACTGCCTTGGCCCGCTGATCGTCCAGGGGACGCTGTCCTTTTCCACCGCCATCCTCGATGCCGCCGCGCTCGGCTTTCTCGGCATGGGCGCCCAGCCGCCGACGCCCGAGTGGGGCACGATGCTGGCCGAGGCGCGCGAGTTCATCCTCAGGGCATGGTGGGTGGTCACCCTGCCGGGGCTGGCGATTCTCATCACCGTGCTTGCCATCAATCTGGTGGGCGACGGCCTTCGCGACGCGCTCGACCCGAAGATGAAGCGGAGTTGACACCACAACCCATGCCCCTTCTCTCGCTCCGCAATCTTTCCGTCGTCTTCGACACGGCCTCTGGCCCGTTCAAGGCGGTCGACGGCGTTGACATCACGGTCGAGCCCGGCGAAGTCCTCGGCATCGTCGGCGAGTCCGGCTCGGGCAAATCTGTCGCCATGCTCGGGCTGATGGGTCTGCTGCCACCCTCCGCCACCGTCACCGCCGACGAAATGACATTCGAGGGGCGCGACATGCGCGCCATGTCGGATCGCGAGCGGCGCAAGATCATCGGCGGCGACATCGCCATGATTTTTCAGGAGCCGGTGGCCAGCCTCAATCCGTGCTTCACGGTGGGTTACCAGATCCGCGAGGCCCTCAAGGCACACACCGATCTCGACCGCAAGGCGCGCCAGACCCGCGCGGTCGAGCTCCTTCAGCAGGTCGGTATGCCCGAGCCGGAGCGCCGGCTGACGGCCTACCCGCATCAACTCTCCGGCGGCATGAGCCAGCGGGTGATGATCGCCATGGCGACGGCCTGCAGCCCGAAGCTTCTGATCGCTGACGAGCCGACGACGGCGCTCGACGTGACCATCCAGGCGCAGATCCTCGATCTCCTGGTCGACCTTCAGAAGCAGCACGGCATGGCGATGATCCTGATCACCCATGACATGGGTGTCATCGCCGAGACCGCCGAGCGGGTCGTGGTGCAATATGCCGGCCAGCAGGTCGAGCGCCAGCCGGTCGCGACGCTGTTCGATACCCCGCACCATCCCTATACGGCGGCGCTGCTCGCCGCGATTCCGGAACGCGCGACCGGCGCGCGCCTGCCGACCATTCCCGGCGTCGTTCCGGGGCAGGGAGACCGGCCGAACGGCTGCCTGTTCAATCCGCGCTGCCCGAAGGCCGACGACACCTGCCGTACGGTGGTGCCGCCGCGCCAGCCGCCGGCTTTGGGGGAAGCGCTCTGCCACTATCCCCTCAACGCGGGAGACGCCCGATGAACGCGATCGTCACCGCCAAGAATGTCAGCCAGGTCTACGAGGTGCGCCGTGGCCTGTTCCAGAAGCCGCTCGACCTCAAGGCGGTGAAGGACGCCAGCTTTGTCGTCGAGCAAGGCGAAACGCTGGCGATCGTCGGCGAATCGGGCTGCGGCAAGTCGACCCTCGCCCGGATGCTGACGATGATCGAAACGCCGTCGGAGGGCGAACTCGACATCGACGGCGTGCGCGTCTCGGGCGATCATCCCGGCGACATCAAGAAGCTCCGCTCGACCGTCCAGATCGTCTTCCAGAATCCCTATGGCGCGCTCAACCCGCGCCAGAAGGTCGGGGCGATCATCGAGGAACCGCTAAAGATCAACACCAAGCTTTCGCGCGCCGAACGCCGCAAAAAGGCCGAGACGGCGCTGGCCGAGGTGGGTCTGCGCCCCGAGCACTACGATCGCTATCCGCATATGTTCTCGGGCGGTCAGCGCCAGCGTGTCGCGATCGCCCGCGCCATCATTCTGGAACCGAAGATTCTGGTCCTCGACGAGCCGGTGTCGGCCCTCGACGTGTCGATCCAGGCGCAGATTCTCAATCTCCTGGCCGATCTCCAGGAGCGGTTGAACCTCACCTATATTTTCATCAGCCACGATCTGTCGGTGGTTAGGCACGTCGCGGACTGGGTGATGGTGATGTATCTCGGTCGTCCGGTCGAAATCGCGTCGGTCGACGCGCTCTATGCGAGCCCGCTGCACCCCTACACGCGGGCGCTCCTGTCGGCGACACCGGCGACCGATCCGGGCAAGAAGACCCAGCGCATCAGGCTGACCGGCGAATTGCCGTCACCCTTCGATCCGCCGCCGGGTTGTGCCTTCCACCCACGCTGTCCCTATGCCGACGACCGTTGCCGCTCGGAACTGCCCGTCCTTGTCGAACACGGCCCGACCAAGGTCGCCTGTTTCGCGGTGGAGGAAGGCCGATTGCCGCCGGCCTGACTGTCGCCAGCCGGTGATCGGACCTGTAAGGTCCGCCAGTATCGTGGGCGGTTGACAGGTGTATGAAAAAACGAAGCCCCCGGTTTTCACCGGGGGCTTTCAATCGCTTTCGAGCCGACGGTAGCCGGTCTCCTCAGGCGCTCGGAAAATGGGGTATGTGCCTGTTCAGTGCAGGTCCACCTTCTTGCGATATTCCTGGATCTGTGTGGTGCGCAAACCAGCCAGACCGTGCTGGTCGATGGACATCTGCCAGGAGAGGAATTCCTCCACCGTCAGCGTGTACCGCGAGCAGGCCTCGTCGAGGCTGAGAAGCCCGCCGCGAACCGCCGCGACGACCTCCGCCTTGCGGCGGATGACCCATCGTCGGGTATTTGTGGGCGGCAAGTCTGCAATCGTCAACGGGCTGCCGTCCGGGCCGATGACGTATTTTACGCGTGGTCTAACCTGATCGGTCATTGTACTCTCTACAAAACTCAAAGACCTAATCGAACCTCACCCTAGCGCCGCGCTTCTAAAAAAAGCGTCAAGCTTCCCGTAAGGTTTCGATAAGAGTTTGAGCGACCGGCGATCGACGGGGCCAACCCGGCCCCGGAGTCTCGTCGCTGGCCCTTCCAACGGTCGCGGATCGTTGCGGGGAAACCCTTCGGCGGCGTATGACTTGCGGGGCTCTTGCGGGGCGCCTACCTGTGCCGGAGTGCGATGCGTGTCAGGTCCCGAATGAGAGGGAGCGTCATCGCCGCATTATTTTGCTTTTCGGTGCCAGCCCGCTAGAAACGGACCTCCGCCGTCAGAACCGCCGAGACGCCGCAGGAGGCGCCAATGTTGAACAGCCTCGATCTTCCAAAGCCGCCCGCCGAGACGCGTGTCGTCGTCGCCATGTCGGGCGGTGTGGACTCGTCCGTCGTCGCGGCCATTCTGCATGAAGAAGGCTACGACGTCGTCGGCATCACGTTGCAGCTCTATGACGCGGGCGAGGGCGCCCGCCGTGCCGGTGCCTGTTGCGCCGGCCAGGACATTCACGACGCCCGTCGGGTCGCCGAGACGCTCGGCATCCATCATTACGTGCTCGATTACGAGGACCGGTTCCGCGCGGCGGTGATCGATCCGTTCGCCGAAAGCTATCTGGCCGGCGAGACGCCGATCCCCTGCGTCGCCTGCAACCAGACCGTCAAATTCCGCGATCTTCTCGCCACGGCGAAAGACTTGGGCGCCGACGCGCTGGCGACCGGTCATTATATCGACAGCCGACCCAATGGCGGGCATCGCAGTCTCTATCGGCCGCTCGATCTCGATCGCGACCAGAGCTATTTCCTCTACGGGACGACGCAGGCCCAGCTCGATTTCCTGCGCTTTCCGCTTGGCCGCCTGACCAAGCCCGAGACCCGAGCGCTCGCCGACAAGCATGGTCTCGCGATCGCCGCCAAGCCGGACAGCCAGGATATCTGCTTCGTCACCAAGGGCCGCTACAGCGACGTCATCCAGCGGCTACGGCCTGATGCGGGTGAGGCCGGCGATATCGTCCATGTCGACGGTCGTCTGCTCGGCCGGCACGCGGGCATCCTGCATTACACGATCGGCCAGCGGCGCGGCATCGGCGTCGCCGCCGGCGAGCCGCTCTATGTGGTGGCGCTCGAGCCCGCGACCGCGCGTGTGATCGTCGGGCCGCGCGAAGCGCTGGCGACGCGCCGCCTGCGCCTGCGCGACGTCAATTGGCTCGGGCGCGAGACGCCGGGAGCTCATGCCGCGTCGGGACGCCCGCTCTTCGTTAAGGTGCGCTCGACGCGCCCGCCGGCATCGGCCCGGATCGTCGGCGACGACAGCAACTGGCAGGTCGAACTTCTCGAGGGCGAGGATGGCGTGGCGCCGGGCCAGGCCTGTGTCTTCTATGCGGGCGAGGACGCCGGCGCCGAGGTGCTCGGCGGCGGCATCATCGCCGAGACGGTTCGGCCGGCGGCGAGAGCCGGTGCCGCCGAAACCGTCGCGGCAACCAGCTAAGGCGCCCCGTTCGACGTCATCCGCTCGGACGACGTGATTGTCTCGGCATGTTCCAAGAGGAACGTCGTTAAGCCGTCAGATCCGGCGGCGAAAGCGGCGAGGCCAGCGACAGGATCCGGACGGTCTCCACGGCCTCGCTGGCTCCGGTTTGCGGCTCGGTTCGGGTCATGACGCAATCGAGGAAGTGCCTGAGTTCGCGATCGAGCGGCAAGCCCGGTTCGGTCGGAAGAAACGCGGCGGGCGCATTGTCGAACTCGAATGTCGCGCCAGCACGCCGGACCTTGTGGGCATAAAGCGCCAGCTTCTCGCCTTCCGGGGCCAGGTCGTCGAAAGTCAGCATTCCCTCCGTCCCGATCACCGAGAATCGCCGGTCGCGATAGGGCGAAACCCGCGACACATGAATCTCCGCGCCGATTCCGCTGGGAAACTCCAGCACGATGTCGGCGATGTCGGTCTCGTCGCTGAGCACCGTGCGACGATGGCAGATGACGTTGTCCGGATGCTCCCCGGCCAGATGCAGCACCAGCGACAGATCGTGCGGCGCCAGATCCCAGACCACGTCCATGCTGGGAAACCGCCCAAGACCCATCCGGTTCGAGATCAGCTGCCGCACCTGACCAATCTGGCCTTCGGCGACGATCTCGCAAAGCCGTTGGAACACCGGATGAAAGCGGACGACATGGCCGACCATCAACAGGCGTCCGGCCGCGCGCGCCGCCGCGGCGGTTTTCTCCGCGTCGGCCGAATCGAGTGCGATCGGCTTTTCGATAAGGACATCTTTGCCGGCCGCAAAGGCGGCGCGCGCCATGGCGCCGTGGGCGGATGCCGGTAGCGCCAGGACCAGCGCGTCGATATCGGACGCCGCAACCGCCGCCTCGGGAGACAGCGCCTTGACACCGTAGCGTTCCGCGAAGGCCTCCGCGCGGTCGTCATGGCGATCGGCCACTCCTGCGAGGGCACCGATCTCGGCAAGGGTCCGGATGTGGTTCTGGCCCCATTGTCCGCAACCGACGACCGCAATTCGTGGGTACATGATGCGTTCTCTCCTGGTGATGTCGGACCGGACCTAGCGAAGCGGCGGCCTCGCCGCAAGGATCGGCGCCGGACGCCGATCCTTGCGGGGTCTGTCACGAATGGGGATTGAGGGGAGGAGGGCTGATCTGCGACGCCGGCCACCGCTGTGGGCTGCGGCGATCGACATCGGCCGCGACGGACCCTGGCGTGTACCTTGCCGAGGGCGAACGAAATCGGCGTAACGACGGGTTGCGGCGATTTCCACCGGCGAGGGCCAAATCAGCCGGAGCAGACGCTTCTCCGACCATTGACAGCCGTCGCCCGCGCCTCCTATATCCCCGCCGACCCGAAGTGGTCGCCTCGTCGTGAGATGGCGGAGTAGCTCAGCTGGTTAGAGCAGCGGAATCATAATCCGCGTGTCGGGGGTTCGAGTCCCTCCTCCGCTACCATCATTGCAGTGTTCGGTGGTTCGCCCGGTTTGCGGTGAGGCAGGTTGAGAAGCTCTGCTAGGACGCGGACTCATTTGGAAGCGATCCAGATGCGGACTGCGACGAGCTTGAGAGCGGCGAGATAATTGTCGGCTCGTCGGTCGTATCGGGTTGCGAGGCCGCGCATGTGTTTGATGCGATTGAAG
>Ga0209347_1002116_pt1 | contig 27628 bp, 26 predicted proteins | sample AutmiccommuBRH23_FD_187382 | JGI IMG/M metagenome (GOLD analysis project Ga0209347, IMG submission 187382) | Deep subsurface microbial communities from Mt. Terri, Switzerland - Autotrophic microbial communities BRH/23 (SPAdes) (version 2) | ecosystem: Environmental > Aquatic > Deep subsurface >...
CCTGGGAGATGCGCCCGTCGGCGCGCAGCGTGCGGCGCCGTTCGTACTCGGTCTGGGCGAGCCGGGCCTCCGCCTGAGCGGCGCTGACCTGCTGCCGCGCCGACTCCAGGGACGCCTGGGCGGCGGACACCCGCGCCTCGGCCTGGGCGCGGCTGCGGGGATCGAGCACCTGGGCGCGCAGAGGCTCCAGGCTGGCCACTACCTGGCCCTGGGTGACGCTATCACCCACGTCCAGGGTCATGCGCCGCAGGTAGCCGGCCACCGGCGCGGAGATGACGAAGCGGTCCACCACCCGGGTGCGGCCTTCCTCCTCCACCGTCACGGTCATGGGACCGTAGTCCGCCGCGACGATGTCCACGCCCACCGGCCGCGGCCAGAAACCCCAGGCGAGCCCTGCCAACACGAGCAAGACCAGCAGGATGGTGCCGATGGATCTCCGCCAAGCCATGATTCACTCCCGCGTCTTCAGAACACCGATAAGATCCAGCCGCGCCAGCCGCCGCCACAGCAGGGCCCCGGAGATCAGCGCCGAGAGCAGCACCACGGCGGCGGCGAAGGCGTAGGTGCTGGGCTCCAGCACCAGGGCGATGCGATACAGGTCGGAGCGGAACGCGGCCACCAGATAAGCGGACAGGCCGCGGCCGAACAGGAAGCCGAGGGGCAGCGCTACCAGTACGAGGATCGCAAGCTCCCCCAACAGGATGTACGAGATCTCCGCCCGCGTGAAGCCGAGCACCCGCAGACTGGCCAGCTCCCGGCTGCGCTCCGACAGGGCGATGCGGGCGCTGTTGTACACCACGCCGAAGGCGATGACGCCGCCGAGCATGGCGGCGATGAAAGTGAAGAACAGGATCTGCTCGTCCATGGTGCGATAGAAGCTCTCCACGGCCGCGCGGCGGATCACGGTGCCGGCCACCCGCGGCATTTCCTCGAGCTCATCGAATACCGCCGCCTGCAGGTGGGCATCCACGGCCAAGTGGGCGCCGCTGATGGCCGGGCCCTCGCCGAGCAGCCGGTTCAGGGCGCGGCGATCCATGTAGGCCCCCACCCCCATGTACTGCCGCGCCAACGCCACCACCGGCACCGACAGCGTGGGGCGTTCCCCTTCGAGCACTTCCACGACCAGGTGCTCGCCGCGTTGCACGCCCAGGAGCTCGGCCAGGTACTCGGTCATGACCACGCCTTCTTCGGGTAGTGCGAGGGGGCGCAGCTCGGTGTCCAGGGGTCGATAGAGGACGTTGTCCGGATCCAACCCCTCCAGGCTGGTACGGTAGCTGCGCTGCTCGAAGCGCAGCCGCACCGGCACCGCGCGGAAGCCTTCTGCCCGCTGCAGGCCATCGAGGCCGCGCAGGGAATACAGGGCACGTTCGGAGGTGGGCTCGGTGAAGGTCACCGACAGGTCCTGGCGCTGGCTCTTGCCGAACTGCACGTCGACCATGTAGCGGATGGCGTCCTGCTGGAAGTTGGACACCATGACGATGCCGCAGGCGCTGGCGATGCCGGCCACGGTGAGCAGGGCCTTCAGGGGCCGGCGCTCGATATGGCGGGCGATCATGCGGCTGGGCTGGGACAGCCAGCGTTGCAGACCCACCCGCTCCAGTAAGGTCGCCCGATACACCGTCGGCGTCTCGGGGAGCATGCCCTGGGCGGGGGGCAGACGCGCCGCCCGGGCGACGGCCAACAGGGTGCCACTGAGCCCGGCCGCGGCACTGACCACGGCCGCCAGCGCGATCACCCACGGCTGCAGGCGATAGTGCAGAAAGGGAAAGCTGTAGAACTCCATGTAGATGGTGCTGAGTCCGCGGCCGAACCAGACGCCCAGCGCCAGTCCCGCCAAGAGCCCCAGTGCAACGATCAGCAGGGTGAGCTTGCTGAAGTGGGCGGCGATGGCGCCGGTGCCGTAGCCGAACGCCTTGAGCACGGCGATCTGCTCACGCTGGGTACTGACCAGGCGGGTGATGACCACGTTGAGCAGGAAGGCCGCCACACCCAGGAAGATGACCGGGAACACTGTGGCCATAGTCTGCAGGCCGCGCAGCTCCTCGGACAGGAAGCGGTGGGAGAGCTGGTTCTCACGGGCGTAGGCCCCGCGCCCGCCGTAGCGCGCCAGCAGGTCGTCCACGCGGGCGATCACGTCCGTGGCGTTGGCGTCCGCGGACAGGGTGAGCGTGACATCGTTGAAGGCGCCGTCCAGATCGTACGCGTTGGCCAGGCCGTCGCGGGCCATCCACAGCACGCCATAGCGCTCGAAGTCGGGAAACACGCCCCCCGGCGGCAGCTGATAGACGTACTCCGGCGACATGGCCACGCCCACCACCGTGAGCTGCTTGCGCCGCCCATTGATGGTGGCAGTCAGCGCGTCCCCGGCACTGAGTCCATGGGCCACGGCAAAGGGCTCGCTCACCGCCACCTCGTCGGAGCGGCCTCCCGACGGCAGGCGGCCGCTGCGTAAATGGGGGACGTTGAGTAGCGGTGAACCCACGTCGGGCAGCGAGACCAGCGTGGCGGTCACCGGGTCGCTGAAACCCGGCACCTCCAATTGTGCCGCGCCCACGACCCGGGTCTCGAGCCGGTCCACGCCGGGCACGGCGCGGAGGCGCTCGGCCACCGGTTCCGGTGCCCGCTTCAAGGTGGTGAACACCTCGGCAAAACGGTGTTCGCGGTAGTAGCGCTCCTGGGTCAGGGTCAGCGAGTCATAGGTGGACAGGGACATCACGAAGGTCGCCACCCCGCCGGCCAGCACCAGCATGATGGCCGCCACCATGGCGCGCAGGTCCCAGAGGTCGCGCAGCAGCTTGCGGTCCAGTGCCCGCACCGCCTTACCAGCTCAGTTCGCGAGCTGGGCGTCGTACGGGATTGACGCGCACCTCGCTGATGCGTCCGTCGGCCAGGCGGATCATCCGGTCGGCCATGTCGGCGATGGCGGCATTGTGGGTGATCAACGCCGTGGTGGTACCCACTTCCCGGTTGACCCGCTCCAGGGCCTCCAGCACCACGATGCCGGTGGCCGAATCCAAGGCGCCCGTGGGCTCGTCGCACAACAGCACGGCCGGGTTCTTGGCGATGGCGCGGGCGATGGCCACCCGCTGCTGTTCGCCACCGGAGAGCTGGGCCGGAAAATGGTCGAGGCGCTCCTGCAGGCCGACCAGGGCCAGGGCGTCTTGCGGCGTCATGGGTGCGCGGGCGATCTCCGTCACGGCGGCCACGTTCTCCCGCGCCGTGAGGCTGGGGATGAGGTTGTAGAACTGGAACACGAAGCCCACATGGAAGCGCCGGTACTCCGTGAGGCGCCGATCGTCGGCGTGGGTGAGATCCCACTCGCCGTAGCGCACCTCCCCGGCGGTGGCGGTATCCAGCCCGCCGAGGATGTTCAGCAGCGTGGACTTGCCGCTGCCCGAGGGGCCCAGCAGCACCACCAGCTCGCCCCGGTACAGGTCCAGGTCCACGCCGCGCAGAGCGTGCACCTGTACGTCGCCCATGGTGTACACCTTCGTGAGCCCGTGCACATGAAACACGGCCTCACGGCCTGGATGCTGGGTGCTTGCGCTCATGCCCACTGTCCGCCGTGCCGCGCTGGAACCACAGTGTGCCAGACGGGGGGCGGCGAGCGCGCCGTCATTCGCGACAGCGCGCCGGCAGATGCCGCTCCTCCACGTCGCCCTCGCAGCGCCACTCCAGGGCGCCGCCCTCAGGCGTGGGCACCAGCAGGAGCCGCCGCCCGCGGACGGCGTCGGCGCCGCTCAGGCGCAGGGCGACGGTTCCACCATCCAGCACCTCCACGCCGGAATCGCCTACGTCGCCGGCGGCCGCACGGATTGCCTCCAGGTCGGCGCCTCCCGGGAGCCCCCCGGTGCGGGCGTAGACCTCCTCCACGGCGAGGCGTATGGGTGCGGTCTGCGTGAACGCCGCCTGCACGTGGGCCCGCATGGTGTAGTCGTGATAGGCGGGAATCGCGACGGCGGCTAGGATGCCCAGCACGGCAATGCTTGAGGCGTCCTGCACCAGCAGGAACTCGAGCGGGTTGTGCTCGAAGGTGACCTCCAGGGCAAGCAGATCGTCTCTGGCGTCCACCTGTAGCCCGTAGGTGCCGCGCGCCGGGAGGTGCAGCTGGCGCGCGCTCGGGAGCTCGTACAGGTCCACGGGCGCGCCGGCCACGTCGCCCAGGTACAGCAGCAACTGGAGGTAGCCGTAGTACAAGGTGCGCGGACCGTTGTTCACCGTGGTGGAGCCGAGCAGCAGCGTGGCGTCGGTGCGCTGGTGCTGTCGCGTACCGAGCCAGTCGTCGAGGGCGACGGGTCGTCCCCGGGAGCGCCGGTCCCGCAGGGCCTGGGGCACCTCGGCCGCCACCAGCCATTCACCTTCGTCCAGCCAGAACAGGTGCGTCTCGCCCGCCAGCAGCGCCGCGACCATTGGCGGCATCGGCTGCGACAGCTCGGTGCCCTGAATCAGGGGCGGCAGGATGAGGTGATGATACCGACCGCCGTCGCGCTCGTGGACCTCATGGCGGTAACCCGTGGTCCGCAGAACGGTCTCCAGGACCTGTTGCCAGCGCTGGGGGTGGCGCAGGCGCAGCGCCAGGAAGCGCCCGGCGTTGTCCTCGAACCACACCAGCTCCGGGCCCACGGCGCCCAGCAGGTCCTCCACCGCGATGCCGATTTCGGCGTGCAGGGTCTGCTTGGCCTCCCGGTACCAGGCCAGCGCCTGGGGAGCGGCGCGGGACAGCGCCAGCCGTTCGAGCTCGACGAATTGGGCGGGCGATGGCAGCGTCAGGGCGACCACGCCGTCCGGTTCGCCGGCCGAGGCGATGTCCAGCTGCAGGTCGGCGCCGGTATAGGGTCGCAGCCACGCCTGGCGCAGGCGCGCCTGGGCCCGCAGCCGGCCCTTGCCGTCGCGGGTGCCCCAGCCCGCGGCCGCGGTCGCGACGCTCGCCAACGGCGACGCGGACAACGCCCGCTGCTGGGCGGGCGGCAAAACCCGCGATGCGGCCGCTTGCAGCTCCGCCACATCGAGCCACAACAGCAGCCCCCGGCCGCTGGCATCCAGGTCCATCTCGTCCGCCGCCACGGGTGAGGATGCCGGCGGCGCCTCGAGTTGGCCCAGCAGCGTGTCCACCAGCTGGTCGGTGACGCCCAGGCCGCCGACCGCGTGCAGGGTTCCGGCAGTGGCGTCGAAGCGCAGGTGCAGCGCCGCCGGTCCGATCCCCACCAGCCCGCGGCCGTGGGCGTCGATGGGCTGCAGCAGCGTCAATTCCGGGTTGGTCTGCGCCAGGTGCTGCAGCGTTTCGTTCAGGAGGTGCGCCGTGGTATCCAGTCGTGCCGCCAGCAGCAGCACCGGGAAGGCGGATTGCGGCGGCGCCAGCAGCGCCAACTCCACGGGCGAGCGCAACGCGAACGTCAGCAACCCGAGCGTCGACCCGACGGAGGATTCGGTGGCATCCTGCACCCGGCGGCGCAGTCCTTCCCGCACCCGTTCCCAGGCCTCCACATGGGAAGCGTCGGCCATGACTTCGTGGAGCAGGTCCCCGCGCGGTGCGGCGACCAAATCCCAGGGGCTCGGCAGGCGCAGGTAAGCGAGGGTCTCGGCCGGGAGCACCGGGCGCAACAGGGCATCGCCGGTCAGCGCGACCGGTGCTGGGTTGGATTCCCATGGGGCCGGCGCAGAGATCGGGGGAACGGACTCGGGCTCGGGGCTGCAGCCGCCGATCCAAATGGATGCGGCAATCAAGCTCGCCGGGAGAATTCGCATTGGGCGCGTCCTTTACCAGGCTACCGGTGTGGGATTGAACACCAGATGACCCGGGTGACGCAAAACGTCGGTCACAAATCGCGGTGCGATTCGAAAGGCGGAGAACCCGCCCAGGGCGGGCGCGTCCCGATGTGACCGCTCGAGCCGGTGGCCGCTGCGGCGATGGCGCAGAGCGTGCTGCTTGCAGTTTCCGCTGGAAGGGCTACGCTGCCCTCACAATAGGGAAGAGTGGCCCGCACGGAAGAACGCGCCATTCCACGCGTCCATACCTGTTTAGACCATTCGAACAATCACGCGAGAGGGCCAGGCGCCGCTGCAGTGCATTCCGAGATACCTGCGCCTCGCGCGCGGCACGGGTGCCGGGGCGGACTTGGAGTACACCGCCGCAAAGGGGCGGACGCTCAAGGGAGGAGTGGAATATGACGGCGAATGCGCAGCTGCACCAGGTGGTCGACGCGTGCGATGTGCGCAATCTTAATCCCCGGGTCACCAATGGAACCTTGGAAGAGGCGGCTCGATCGTTCGCACAGGCGATGATCGATGCTGATCTTGCGGCGCTCCAGCGGGTCAGTCGCGGCGCTTCCGCCGGCTACCCGACCGGATACGTGTTGGACACGGGGCGCGACGGCTACGCCAATCGGACTCTGGCGGACCTGACCTTTGATATCTTCGAAGACGAGAACCGCGTCTGCATCCGCAGTCGGGACGGCGAACTCCACGAGGATCTCAAATTCAAGCGCAGCGGCGGGGCATTTTACTTTATCTATTACAACCGCTGAGCTGGCTACGCTTCGTTCACCCCTGAGCGCGGGCCGACTCCACCCGACGGCGTTCCCGTAGCTGCCGGCGCTCACCCCGCCTGCGGTCTGCGGTCACGTGGATGCCATTGCTGTCTACGAGCGGATAGTTCTGCGACGACGGCGATTGGCGGCGATCGCTGCCCCGCCGACGTTCGACTCCCGAGCGCAAGCGAAACACCTTGGCGCCTCCGTTGGCGCGGCTTTGCTCGAATTCGTCCTCGGCTTCGGATACATTGCGCCGCGCCGCGCCGAGAAAGACCGCGATTGCGAGCACAATGAATACCGCACCCAGTGCGGCCAGTACGAGCAAGACAGTGTCCATTCAACACCTTTCCGGTTTCTTCTAGACCCATCCGGTTGTTCTTGTCTTTCTGACTCGGTACTGCAGCAATTACAGTGCCACTGTCATTTATAACAGTGATTCATGGATTTGCGCAGGGTGGCGGTGAGAACCCGTTGGCGGGATGTAAAAATTGCTGACGAGCGTGGGATTGCGGCTACCGGCACCTGTCCGCGATTCTTACAGCGCACGCGGCGAGCCGCGGTCGTCGTCATGTAAGCGCGCGTAAGTGTTCGCAAAGCGCAGTTGTGCACGGAACTTGCTTGGCAAGGCGTCAACCGTTGCACTCCGAAGTGATGGCCTCGAGTCAACTCGGAGCTGCAGGGGTTTTGTTCCGCTATGGCTATTTCAGCGTTTGGTCAAGAAGCCTTGTTTTTTGCGCCCCGGCTCGCTGGGGCTTTTTCTTGGGCGACGAGGTCCTGCGGGGCAATGAGGTAACCGGCCGCCCACGCCCATGGGACGAGCGGCCGAGAATAGGTATGGCGCTCCCTAGGGGACTCGAACCCCTGTTACCGACGTGAGAGGCCGGCGTCCTAGGCCACTAGACGAAGGGAGCGTAAGCGGTTGTTTTTCGCGCCGCTCGCGAGAAGCTGGTATTATACGGATTCCCTGCGCGTACTCAATACGACGAGGTGCCGCGGGCGTAGATTTCTCATCCCCGGGCGCGCTTGCCGCTGAGCAGCGCCGGGCGACCGGACGGAGACAGCGGCACAAGGAACGCGTATCAATCTGTTCACCATTTTTCGACGGTTGGTCCTGAAGACGGGCGGCGCGACGGACCCGGCGGTGCCGGTTCGGCGCACGATCCCCCGTGCGGAGCACAACGTCTCCCGCTCCCAGATCAGCGAGAATGCCCTCAAGGTTCTCTACCGCCTGAAGAAGGCAGGGTATCAGAGCCATCTGGTGGGTGGCGGCGTGCGCGATCTGATGCTGGGGCGGGAGCCGAAGGATTTCGACATCGCCACCGATGCCCACCCGGAGGACATCCGCAGGCTGTTTCGCAACTGCCGCCTGATCGGCAGACGTTTTCGCATCGCCCACGTGCATTTCGGTCCCGAAATCATCGAGGTGACCACCTTCCGCGGCCAAGCCGCGGGGGATGAGGAGGAAGGCGACGGGCTGGTGCGCAGCGACGAAGGCCGCCTCCTGCGCGACAATGTCTTCGGCACCATCGAGGAGGACGCCTGGCGGCGCGACTTCACCGTCAACGCGCTGTACTACAACATCGAAGATTTCTCCATCACCGACTTCGTCGGCGGTGTGGCCGATCTGGAGGCCGGAACCCTGCGCCTGATCGGCGATCCCCAACTGCGCTATCGCGAGGATCCGGTGCGGATGCTGCGGGCGGTGCGCTTCGCCGCCAAGCTCGGTTTCCGCCTCGAGGGGCAGACGGAGCGCGGCGTGTACGATTACGGACATCTTCTGGCCGACATTTCCCCCTCGCGCCTATTCGACGAGTCCGTCAAGCTGTTCCTCTCCGGGCACGCGGTGCAGAGCTTCGAGCTGATGCGCCACTACGGGATTTTCGGGCATCTGTACCCCGACACCGAAGAAGCACTCGCCCACGAGGAGCACCATTTTCCCCTGACCCTGGTGCTTCGGGCGATGGAGAACACCGACGCTCGAGTTGCGGAAGGCAAGCCGGTGACGCCGGCGTTCCTGTATGCGGCACTGCTGTGGGAACCGGTGCGTCGTATGGCCGAGGAACTGCTGGCCGAAAACCCAGACCTCTCGCGCCTCAACGCCCTGCAGGCAGCCAGCGCCCGTATGGTCGCTCAGCAAGCCCAACGCACCGCCGTTCCCAAACGCTTTTCCATACCCATGCGGGAGATCTGGACGCTCCAGGCGCGCCTGCAGCATACCAGTGGCAAGCGGCCCCTGCGCCTGCTCACGCACCCACGCTTCCGCGCCGCGTACGATTTCCTGCTGTTGCGCGCCGAGGCCGGCGAAGAAAAGCAGGAACTGGCCGAATGGTGGACTCGTTTTCAGCTCATGGAGTCCGCCGAACAGCAGCGCGCCGCCCAGGCCGGCGCGCCGGCAGAGGGAGGCCGCCGTCGCCGTCCGCGCCGGCGGCGGCGCAGCGCCGCTTCGGGCTCTCGCTCCGAGTCGTGACCACGCGCGCCTACGTGGGCGTCGGCAGCAATCTGGACGACCCGCTGAAGCAGGTTCGCCAGGCGCTGGCGGAGCTCGACAGCATTGCCCGTACGCGCTGCGTCCTGCGTTCGTCCCTGTATCGTTCGGCGCCCATGGGACCCCAGGATCAGCCGCAGTACGTCAACGCCGTCGCGGGGCTCGACACCGAGCTCGCTCCCCTGGATCTGTTGCATGCCTTGCAGGCTGTGGAGGAGCGACACGGACGCACGCGCAGCGCGCTGCGTTGGGGCCCGCGCACCCTGGATCTGGATCTGCTCATGTACGCAGACCGGCAGATCGAAAGCGCAGAGCTCACCATCCCTCATCCGGGGCTGCACGAGCGCCCCTTCGTGCTGTATCCTCTCGCCGAAATTGCGGCCGACTTGATCGTGCCGGGCCGTGGCAGCCTGGCGGAGCTCGTCGCCGCATTACCGGCAGCCGAGCTCGAGCGCGTGTGATCGTAGCCAACGAAGATCGTCGTTACATCGTGGTGGAGGGGCCGATCGGGGTGGGAAAGACCAGCCTTGCCCGACGCCTGGCGGAAAGCTTTGGCTGCGACCTGCTCCTCGAGGACGCCGCGGCCAATCCGTTCCTCGAGCGCTTCTACCAGAATCCCCGCCAAGGCGCGCTGCCCGCCCAGTTGTTCTTTCTGATGCAGCGCGCCCAACAGATGCAGGAGCTGCGCCAGGCGGATATGTTCAATCCGGTGCGGGTGGCCGATTTCCTGCTGGACAAGGACCGCCTGTTCGCCCAGCTCACTCTCGATCCCAACGAGCTGCAACTCTACGAACAGGTGTACGAAAAACTCGCCATCGATGCACCCTGTCCCGACCTGGTGATCTATCTTCAGGCGCCGGTGGAAGTGCTGCGCCATCGTATCGGGCGGCGCGGCATCGCCTATGAGCAGCTGATGGATGCGGGTTATCTCAACCGCCTGACCGACACCTATACCCGCTTCTTCCACCACTACCAGGATGCGCCGCTGTTGATCGTGAATGCAGCGGAGATCGACCCGGTGCACAACAGCGACGACTACGCGGCGCTGTTGGAGCGCATCCGCTGCATGCGCAGCGGCCGCCACTACTACAATCCGGTACCCATCGCCCTCTGAGTCCTGCCCATGAGCGTGCACCCCTCCGAATCCGCGCCGGTGACCGTGCGCACCCTTGCCGCCATGAAGGCGCACGGTGAGCGCTTTGCCGTCCTGACCGCCTACGATGCCAGCTTCGCGCGGGTGCTGGATCGGGCCGGGGTGGACGTGATCCTGGTCGGCGATTCCCTGGGGATGGTGATCCAGGGGCACGACAGCACGCTGCCGGTCACGGTGTCGGACATCGTCTATCACACCCGCGCAGTTGCGGCCGGCTGTCGCCGGGCCCTGCTGGTGGCCGACATGCCATTCCTGAGCGCCACCTCCCCCGAGCAGGCGCTGGTCAGTGCCGGGCGCCTGATGCAGGAAGGCGGCGCCCAGATGGTCAAGCTGGAGGGCGGCGCGATCCAGGTCGACACGGTGCGTGTGCTGACGCAACACGGCATTCCGGTGTGCGCCCATCTCGGCCTGCAGCCGCAATCGGTCCGCAAGCTCGGCGGCTATCGGGTGCAGGGGCGGGACCGGGAGGCCGCCGCCACCATGCTCAGTGATGCCCGTGCCCTGGAGCTGGCCGGTGCCGATCTGCTGGTGCTGGAATGCGTCCCCCGCCAGTTGGCCGGCACCATCACCGAAGGCCTCACGATACCGGTGATCGGCATCGGCGCAGGCGCCGACCCCGACGCCCAGGTGCTGGTGCTTCAGGATCTGCTCGGCATCACGCCGGGGCGTGCGCCGAAGTTCGCCCGCAATTTCATGCGCGGCGCGGATTCCATCCAGGACGCGGTGGCGGCATACGTTCGTGCGGTCAAGGACGGCAGTTTCCCCGGACCGGAACACGGCTTCGACTGAGTGATCTCGAGCGGCGTCCCGGAGCGGCTATGGATACGCTTCACACCATCGCGCAACTGCGTGCTCACATCGGCGGCTGGCGGCGCGAGGGGCTGTGCATCGCGCTGGTGCCCACCATGGGCGCGCTGCACCTCGGGCATCGGCGGCTCGTGGAGGAGGCCCGCGCGCGCGCCGATCGCGTCGTCGCGACGATCTTCGTCAATCCGCTGCAGTTCGGCCCCCGGGAAGACTTCGAGGCGTATCCCCGTGACCTGTCCGCCGACACGCGCATGTTGGCGGACCAGGGTGTGGATCTGCTGTTCGCCCCGCAGGTGAGCGAGGTCTATCCCGCCGGACCGGGTGCGGCGACGCGCGTCGAGGTGCCCGGAATTTCCGACATCCTCTGCGGCGCATCGCGACCGGGACACTTCGCCGGCGTCGCCACAGTGGTGCTCAAGCTCTTCAACATGGTGCAGCCGGATGTGGCGCTGTTCGGCGAGAAGGACTATCAGCAGCTGGCGGTCATCCGGCGCATGGTGCGCGACTTGGATGTGTCCGTGGAGGTGGTCGGCGTCGCGACGGTGCGTGAGCCGGACGGGCTGGCCCTGAGCTCCCGAAACCGCTATTTGGATGCACGGGAGCGCGCCGCTGCGCCGGCGCTGTACCGGGCGCTGCGCCAAGTGGCCGAGGCGGTGACCGCCGGCACGGATCCGCATGTCGAAGAGAGCCGCGCCGTGGCCAGCCTGGCACAGGCGGGCTTTGAGCCGGAATACGTGCGGGTGCTGCGCGCCGGCGATCTGGCGCAGCCCCAGGCCGCGGACCGTGATCTGGTGGTGCTTGGCGCTGCACGCCTCGGTCGCGCCCGGCTGATCGATAATCTAGCGTTCTCGCGCCGACCGGGCGCGGCCGTGTAGAAGGCGCTAAGCGATTGTTTTGGGACCGAATGCCCCAGGTCGCCGGGAATTGTCGTTTCCTGGTGGCTCCGCCACCGCTGCCTGATATAATTCGCGTTCATCTCAGTACCTTCAGAGGGCATGCCGTTATCATGTTTCGCACCCTGCTGAAAGCCAAGCTGCACCAGGCCCGGGTCACGCATTCCGAGCTGGAATACGAGGGCTCTTGCGCCATCGACGGCCACCTCTTGGATTCCGCCGGCATTGCCGAGTACGAACAGATCCAGATCTACAACATGGCCAACGGCGAGCGCTTCACCACCTATGCCATTCGCGCCCAGGTCGGTTCGGGCGTCGTGTCGGTCAACGGCGCCGCCGCCCACAAGGCGCGACCGGGCGATCGGCTGATCATCTGCACCTACGCCAGCCTCAACGAAGAGGAATTGGCGCGCTTCCAGCCCACGCTGGTCTACCTGGACGAGCACAACCGCATCAAGAACATCCGCAGGTCCATTCCGGTCCAGGCCGCCTGAGCCGGCTCCCAGTCCCTTCACAACGGCGCCACCGGGCGCTCTCCGTTTGCGTGAACGGCCCATTGCACCGGGGCGCGCAAGTGCTTTATTTGGGGGATCGGGACTGTTCCCTCATGCTGCCCCTGCAGCACTGGAGGTGTGCCATGGCCGTTGCACCCACCGTGAGTCAGTATCTGGACTCTCACCACATCGATTACGACATCGTCCAACACCCGCGCTCGGTATCGGCGGCGCGCATTGCCGCGGCGGCTCACGTCCCGGGCGACCGGTTGGCCAAAAGTGTGCTCATGGGCGATGACGAGGGCTATATCATCGCCGTGGTGCCGTCCACCCATCGGGTCGACTTGTCCCGGGTGCACAAGGAGACCCGGCGCATGCTCGGGCTGGCGGTGGAACGGGACGTGGCCGACCTGTTCCGGGACTGCGATCCCGGCGCCATTCCGCCGCTGGGCGCCGCCTATGGCGTGAAAACCTTGGTGGACGATCGCCTTATCAACGAGCCGGAGGTGTACTTCGAGGCCGGTGACCATGAAGAATTGATCCACGTCAGCCGCAGCCAGTTCAACGAAATCATGGCAGGCGCCGAGCACGGCATCATCAGCTATCACACCTGATGGCGGCCGGCGCGGCTGTGCATACCCACAGCGGCCGCTGCGCAGTCCCTGCGTCTGCCGCGGCGCGGGATAGGTTATAGTGGATTCCGTCTCCGCCTGCGCAAGGTGCGCTATGACCGCCGCGCTTCGAACCGTCCTTGTAGGCCTGGTGTTCCTCTTGTCGTCCGCGGGCGGGCCTGCGTGGGCCGACCCCCCGGATGGATATGACTTCGTTCCCTATGACGAAGGGCTGCGCCAGGCTCAGGCACAGAACAAGAGAATCTTCCTGTACTTCGGCCGCTACGGCTGTGGCTGGTGCGACAAGACCAATAAGGAAACCTTCTCCGACCCCGGGTTGCACCGCCTCTACAGCGACAATTACGTGCTGGTGTACGTGGATGCCGAAAGCGGTGAGCGCCTGCAGCTGCCCAACGGCGAACGCATCACCGGAATGGAGCTTGGCGCCCGCCTGAATGTGTTCGCGACCCCCGTGTTCGTCTATCTGGAACCCACCGGCGAGTTGATCTTCCAGGCCCCCGGTTACAAGACGGTACAGGATTTTCGCGATTTCGACCGCTACGTGCAGGGCGGGCACTACCGCGAGCAGGGCATCATGGAGTTCCTGAAGGAGGGGGGCTGATGGGGCGCGGCCCCTGGGTGCTGCTGGCGCTGCTGAGCTTGTCGGTGCAGGCCGCCGATTGGCAGTTCGGCGATGCGGTAATCGTGACCGCGGGAGATCGGCCGCGCGTGTTCCACCATTTGGAGGCCTCCGGGCGGCGCAGCATCGCCGTGCAAGAGGGCACCGTGGCCGTCGCCTGGGAGGACAATCATGGCGGGCGGCCGCAGGTGTTCGTCAGCTTCCGCACGGGTAGCGCGGCGTTTTCCGCCACGCTGGCCCGGAGCGGTGCGAACGACGCCTACGAGCCGGCGATTGCCCCGGCCGGTGGCGACCGGTTCCTGGTGGCCTGGGAGGAGGGCAACCGCGTGTGGCTGGGTCTGGTGGGGCCGCGTGGCGCCGGCCCAGCGTCACAGGTCAATGAGCGCGCCGGTGCTCAAATCACCGTCGCCGCCGGGCCTGAAGGGCGCCTGTACGCCGCCTGGACGGACACCGGCGGCGCGTTTCCGCGGGTGGTGGTGGCCCGGGTCACGATAGCAGACGACGCGGTCCGGGTGGGAACGCCGATGCCGGTGGACGCCGAGCCGCCCCTGGATGCGCAGCTCTATCCCACCCTCGCCGTCACCCCGCTCGGCGTGACGGTCGCGTGGGAGGATCGCCGCCACGGTCACACCCGGCTGCTGTACCGCCACGGCGACCACGACCTGCGCTTCGCCGCTCCGCTGGTGGAGCTCAACGAGCGGCCACCCTCCCAAAGCACGGAATTCGGACGCGGCTCGGGCGTCACCCGGGTGGCGCTGGCCGCCCACGGCGAACGGGTGGCCGCCACCTGGATGGACAAGCGGGAGTTCCGCGGCGGCTATGACATCTACGCGGCGGTCAGCCGGGACGGCGGGCGTACCTTCGGCGCCAACGAAAAGGTGCAGGACCTGTTCGGGGAGAACGTGCCCCAGTGGCATCCTGCGGTGGCGGTCGGGCCCGGCGATGTCCTCGCCGTGGCTTGGGACGACTCCCGTGACGATGCCGCCGACGTGTGGCTGTCGTCGCGCACCGACGGAGAGTGGAGCGATGACCACGCCCTGCCCGGGGCCCATGGCGAGGGTATGCAGTCCCACCCGGTGTTGGCGTTCGATCCCGAGGGTAACCTGCACGCCGCCTGGATCCATCGCAGTGCCGACGGTCTGAGCAGTGTGCGCTATGCCCAGGGGCAACTGCAGCCCGACTGATCCGTGACCCGCTGCGGGGTCCGTATTACCCTTGCTCCGATGCAGCAGATTCTCCCCCTGGTCGCGTTGGTCCTGACCTTGGGCGCTCTGGCGCTTGCCGGTGCGGCCGTGTGGTCGTTGCGCCGCCGGCGCCTGGTGCGCACCAGCGTTCACGTGCTGCTGGCGGCGCTGGTGTTCAGCTGGGCGGTGCTGGCCGGCCTCCTGGGTGTCGGCATCCAGGGTTATCACGCCCTCACCCGCGAGGAGCTGGCGGCGGTGGTGTTCACCAAGCCGCTCGGACCGCACCGGTTTCAAGCGCGGTTCCGCTTTCCGGACGGACAGGAGCGCACCTTCGAGCTGCGCGGCGACGAGCTGTACGTGGACGCGCGCATTCTCAAATGGAAGCCCGTGGCCAACGTGCTCGGCTTGCACACCGCCTACCGGCTGGACCGGGTCTCCGGCCGCTACCTGGACATCGCCGATGAGCGTGCGGCCGTGCGAACCGTCCACGGCCTGATGGAGGACTCGCTCGTGGACCTCTTCGATCTGCGCCGCCGCTACGCCATGCTCGCGCCGCTGGTGGATGCGGAATACGGATCGGCCAGCTACGTGCCGGCGGATCGCTCCCAGCGCTTCGAGCTGCGGGTGTCCACCAGCGGGCTGTTGATTCGCCGCGCCGAGTCTCCTTGAGTCTCGGGTGGTGTAATCCATGGATTCCGCTACCGCTTCCCTCCTGATCGTGGCGACCCTCGGCGCCCTGGTGATCGCCTACGTGCTCGGCCGGCCAATGCTGCGTGCGCGCCGCCGCCGTCGGCGGGCCACGATGCCCTTTCCTGCGCACTGGGAGGCAGTACTGCGCACAGGACTGCCGCTCTACCCCTACCTACCCGACGGTGTTCGTGAACGGCTCCACGGAGTGGTCCACAACCTGCTGGCGGAGAAGACCTTCGTCGGTTGTGCCGGCCTGGAGGTGACCGACAACATGCGCCTGGCCATCGCCGCGCAGGCCGCATTGCTGCAGCTCAAGCCCGATGCCGGCCTGTATCCGACGGTGCATTCCATCCTGGTGTATCCGGAGCAGTTCTTCGTGGAGCACGAGACTCGCGACGAAGCCGGCGTGCACAGCCATCAGCGGCGCCTGCTGTCCGGCGAGTCCTGGGAGCAGGGCAAGATCGTCGTCTCCTGGAACGATGTCCTGGAGAGCGTGCGGGATCCCGGCGACGGCTACAACGTGGTATTGCACGAGTTCGCCCATGCCCTGGACCATGAGGACGGCGCCGCCAACGGTCTGCCGCCCCTGCCCGCGGACATGGATGCGCGGCGCTGGCAGCAGGTGATGAGCGACGCCTATGCGCGCCTGTGCCAACGGGTGGAACATGACGGCGAGCCGCTGATAGACCCCTATGGCACGGAGTCGCCGGCGGAGTTCTTCGCCGTGGTCACGGAGACGTTCTTTGAACTGCCCGCGGCGCTCGCAGAGGAGGAGCCGCAGCTTTACCGCGAGCTGGTGCACTACTATGGAGTGGATCCGGCGGGGTGGCGTGCGGGAATGGCCTGACCCAGCCGCCCCACTGCAACGGCCGCGAGGATTATGGCCATGACTTTCGAGTTGGATACGCGCTTGCAGCGCGACTGTCTGGCGGTGGGACGTTTCGCCCTGTGCCGGGTGTTGCTGATGAACGATGCCAACTTCCCCTGGTTCGTGCTCGTCCCGCAGCGCGCGCAGGTGCGCGAAATTCACCAGCTCAAAGGTCCGGATCGCTTGCAGTTGATGACCGAGTCCTGCGCCTTCGCCATCGCCATGGAGCGGGCGTATGCCCCCGACAAGCTGAACGTGGCGGCGCTCGGAAACGTGGTGCAACAGCTGCACCTGCATCACATCGCCCGCTACCATGACGACCCGGCCTGGCCGGCGCCGGTTTGGGGTGCGGTACCCCCGCGACCGTATACGGATGCCGAGCGTGCCGGACGCCTGGCCCGTCTGCGTGGTGCGCTCACCGGGGAGTTCGACTGGGACGCCGATCCCTAGGCTCTCTGCGGTTCGAGGCGTGCCGCCTCAGTGCAACAGGTTCAGCACCTGCTTGCGGTATTTTTCGCTCAGCGGGTGCTCGCGCCCGAGCAGATTGAGAATTGCGGTCACGCCACGCAGCGCGCCGTTGTCACGGAAACGTCGGTCGCGCTTGAGGATCTGCAGCAGCTCGCAGATGGCCTCTTCGTAGCGGTCGGCCATGAGCTGTACGGCGGCCAGCTGGAATCGCGCCGCCAGGTCCCCCTCGTGCGCCGCGATACGCTGCTCCAGTGCGGCGCGCGTCGGCGCGTCGGCCAGGGCCTGCATGAACATGGCGTGGGCCAGCAGGGTGCTCGCCTCCTTCTGCGTGCGGATCGGTTCGGGCAGCTCCGCGAGGGTCTGCTCGGCTTCGGCGAACCGCTGCTCGCGCAGCAGCAGCTTGGCGCGGGCGAGCGGGGCGCGGGGGTTCTCCGGGTCCTGTGCGCCGATTCGGCTCAACTCCTGCAGCGCAGCCTCGCCTTCGCCGGCATGGTAACGGCGCACCGCGGCGGCGATGTCCGCGTCGGAGCCTCTGGGCAGGTGGCGTTCCAGCAGGCGTCGCAACGCCGTCTCGGACTCGGCGCCATATGCCTGATCCACCACCTGGCCGCTGCGGAACACCTTCAGGGTCGGCAGGCTGTTGACGCCATAGGCTTTCGCCAAGGTCTGCTGCTCGTCGGTGTTGATGTTTACCAGGAGGAAGCGCCCGCCGAACTCGTGGGCCAGCTTTTCGAGCACCGGCCACAGCTTCAGGCAGGGGCCGGCCCAGGGCGCCCAGTAGTTCACCAGCACCGGGCCCTTGGCGGAATTGGCGATCACCATCTGCTCGAAATTTTGGGCAGTGGCCTCGGAGATGTAACGGGCTGACGCCATGGGTGGGTACCTTAGCCGCGGGCGCCGTCCGGCGACAAGCCTCCATAACCCCTCGAATCGGGTGTTTTTGGGCCGCCCCCTCCAGGGTAGAGTGGACCTTCGAGAACCTGCGTGCCGGTGCGCCGGTGAACCGGAGAGCCTGTGAAGAGCCTCATTGTGGTCGCCCACGGCAGCCGCCGCGACGAATCCAACGACGAGGTGCGCCGCCTCACCGAGGCGTTGCGCGCCAAGGCGCGCCGCGAGTTCCCCTCGGTGCGCTGCGCCTTCTTGGATCTGGTGGCGCCGTCCATTCCCGACGGCATCGACGCCAGCGTGCGCGAGGGCGCCACCCACATCACCGTGCTGCCCTATTTCCTATCCGCAGGGCGCCACGTTGCCATGGATATCCCCAATGAGGTGTCCGAGAAGCAGCGCCAATACCCTCAGGTGAACATTCGCATAGCCCCCTACCTGGGTGCCGCCGCCGGCATCACCGATCTGCTTCTGAGTCAGGTGCGCTGAATCGATGTCCGTCTCCCCGACACGGAAGCCGTTCGCCGAATCCTGCGAACAGAACAAGCAGCCCATCCTGGCCGTACTGCAGGAGCTGCTGCCCGCGCCCGGCCTCGTCCTGGAGGTTGGCAGCGGCACCGGACAGCACGCGGTGCACTTCGCCGCCGATCTGCCGCACCTTATCTGGCAGCCCAGCGACGTGGCCGAGAACCTGCCGGGCATTCAGCAATGGCGCCAGGAGGCGGGGCTGGCTAACGTGCGCGAACCCCTGGAGCTGGACGTTTGCCGGCGGCCTTGGCCGATGGCCCGGGCCGACGCCGTGTTCTCGGCCAACACCGTGCACATCATGGCGTGGGCCCAGGTCGAATGTTTCTTCGAGGGGGCCGGCATGCTGCTCGACAGTGGCGGGCTGTTCTGCCTGTACGGACCTTTCAACTTCGGCGGCCGGTTCAGCGCCGAGAGCAACGCCCGTTTCGATCAGTGGCTGCGTCAACGGGATCCCGCCATGGGCGTGCGCAATTACGAGGACCTGGCCGCGCTGGCGGCGGCCGCCGATCTGGAACCTGCCGAGCGCCGGCCGATGCCGGCGGACAACTTCACCCTGGTGTGGCGCCGGCGCTGAGCAAGCGCATACCGGCGCCTGGAGAGCGACATGATCCGACTGGCCCGATCACTGGATGCCTGGGGGACACAAGAATTCCAGGACGTTCTCAAATCCGAGATCGAACAGCTCGACGCCGCGGAGCTTCCATTGCAGCAGGGGCTGTCCAGCTCCAGCTACGCACTCGGCGACGGCCGCAGCGCGATGGTGATCTCCGCCCGTGAGAACGACGGCGCGATCCGGGCGAAGGTCGGGATCTTTTACAGCGGAATCATCCCCGGATGCGCATGCGCCGATGATCCCACACCGGAAACCGAGCTGAGCGAGTACTGCGAGCTGGAGCTGGACATCCGTAAGGATACGGCTGAGACCACTGTCACCGTGGTGGACGACTCGGCGGCGAGCGCGTCGGTCTAGTAGGTGGTCGGTGCGCTGCGTGACGGCACCGCACCGGCTTGCGACGACCCTGCGGCCGCTGTCGCAGCGCGCCAGCACCGTGCAGCCCTGCGCGGCCGCCCTCGAGCGGCCTCTTACCAGGGTAATTCCCTCTCTTGAGTACGCCATTGCGGGAAGTGGCGCACGCAAGTCCTGGCGCCGCCGTGCCCCCAGGCGCACTAAGGTCGTTCGCGGCTCCGCGAAATCGTGTTCGCGTGCGCTTGTGACCGGGTTTCTTCTACCTACACTGCGGGACACCGCAAGCTGTCAACCGACCTTTACGGGAGAGTGTTGGGGAGAGGCGGTCACACCTGCGGAACATTGGGTTGAACTGTATCCCTAACAGGAGCGTTAAAATGGACAAGAGAATTATTGCACTGATTACCGCCGGCCTGTTTGCCACGGCGGCGTCCGCTGGCGGAGAGAAGTCTTTCAGCGATATGGACAAGGATGGTGACGGCCAGATCAGCAAGGAAGAGGCTTCCGGAAGTCTGAAGGACAAGTGGGATCAGGCCGATGCCAACGCCGACGGCAACGTCGACCAGTCCGAGTTCAGCGCCTTCGAGCAGGCCGGAGGCGGAACGCCTGAAGGCGGCGATGCCGCTGGTGCCGGCGCGCCTTCCGGTTCGATGGAGACACCCCCTGCCGGTTCCGAACCGCCGCCGTCCGGCACGGGTGCGCCGCAGTAACAAGCGCTTTTACCCCGAACGGTCGGCCGGTCGCCTATGACCGGCCGGCCGTACTCGGGCCATTCCGCACGATCAAGGTATCCTGCCATTCACCCTGTGTTGCGCAACCCCGCCGCGATGGCGTTGATGGAGCGCAGCAGCGGGTCCAGCCAAACCGAATCTTCGCGGCCTTGCTCCTGATCCCGGCGCATGCGCTTGAGCAGTTGAATCTGAATGTGGTTGAGCGGGTCGAGGTAAGGATCCCGCCGGGCAAGCGACAGGGCCAGAGGCGGATTCTCCTGGAGCAGCCCGGTAGCATCGGACACGTTCAGGACCTGTGTGACAGTGCGCAGGTACTCGGCCCGGATGCACCCATACACCGCCTCGCGCAGCCGCGCGTCCCGGCATAGCTTCGAGTACTCCCGTGCGATGTCCATCTCTCCCTTGAACAGCGCCATCTGGGAGTTGGACAGCAGAGAGTGGAAGAACGGCCACTCCCGATACATGGTCTGCAGCTTGCCCAGCCGCGACGGATCGTTCTCCCGCCAGCGCTCCAGCGCGAAGCCGATGCCGTACCAGGCCGGCAGCGTTTGGCGCGACTGCGCCCAGCCGAACACCCACGGAATGGCCCGTACCGAGCTCTTGGAGCGGTCCGTCTTCTTACGATGCGAGGGACGCGAGCCGATGTTGAGCAGCCCGATCTCACTCACCGGCGTCGCTTCATAGAAGTAGTCGAGGAACGCGTCGGTGCGGTCGGTCAGGTCGCGGTAAACGTCCTCGCCGAGGCGCGCAAGCTCGTCCATGATGCCCATGTAGTCGTTTCGATCGGCCCTCGGCGGTTGAATCACGCAGAGGCTCGCCTTCAGCAGTCCGGTCACACCCATGCTCAGCTCATAGGCGGCGGTTTCGGCGTTGCTGTATTTGTAGGACAGCACCTCGCCCTGCTCGGTGAACTTGATCTGCCCGTGCACGGTGCCCGGCGGCTGGGCGACGATGGACTCGTGGGTGGGGCCGCCGCCGCGGCCGATGGTCCCCCCCCGGCCATGAAAGAGCCGGCACTCCACGCCACGGGCGCCCGCCAGCGCGATGATCTTCTTCTGCGCCTCGTAGAGGTTCCAGGAAGAGGCAAGAATGCCGCCGTCCTTGCAGGAATCGGAATAGCCGAGCATCACCTCCTGGGTGTTGCCGGAGGCGCGCAGCAGCGCCGCATAGACCTCGGTGTCAAACAGTATCGAGAGGACCGACTCCACCTTGGACAGGTCCTCGATGGTTTCAAACAGTGGCGCGATGCGGATGTCGCAGTACCAGCCGTTGTCGGTGGGCCCGGCCAGGCCCGCGAAGCGCGCCAGGAACGCGACCTCAAGCACATGGCTGGCGGCATGGGTCATGGAAATGACGTAGGTCCCGAACGCCTTTGGGCTCACTTCGCGGCGCATGCGCGCCATGACGTGGAACACCTCCAGGCTCTCGCGCGTCGGCTCCGAGAGGCGCTCTGTCTCCAGCGCCGGCGCCGCCGCCTCGGCCAGGGCGCCGGCCAGAAGGGCGACGCGCTCGAGCTCGGAGAGCTCCTGGTACTCCGCGGCCAGACCGATCTGGGCGGCGATCTCGGCCACGGCTTCCGTGTGGCGGCTGGATTCCTGGCGCAGATCCAACTGCACCAGATAAAAGCCGAACGTCTCCGCCACCCGGATCACGTCCTTCAACTCTTCCTCTGCGATGTTGCCGTCGCCGTGGCTGTACAGGGAATCCCGGATCAGAAACAGGTCCTCGAGGAACTCTGCCTCCGACGGATAGGCGGTCTTCGGGGTGCGTACCGCCTCGCCGTTCAGGCGCTTGCGCACCACACGCAGGGTGCGTTCCAGGCGATGACTGATCAACGCTAGCTTGCGCCGGTAGGGCTCATGGCTGAACTGGTGCGGCTTGTCGGTGAATACCTTCTCGCAGAGCGCCTCGTCCCGTTCGATGCTCTGAATCAGGGCGCGCGAGGGCTGCACCAGGTTGGAGGAATACGTCAGGATGCGGCCGAGCATATTCATTTTGGCCAGATAGAAAAGCAGCACCTCGCGGGTGTGCATGCGCACGGCCGTCTCGGTGATCTCGGGGGTGACGAACGGATTGCCGTCCCGATCGCCTCCGATCCACGAGCCGAACCTGAGGAAGCTCGGAACGGCGGCCGCGGGGCTGCCGTTCTCGCCGCTGCCGTAGTTGCGCACGACCGCCTGCTCGAGATAGCGGTAGACCGTGGGCACGGCTTCGAACAGAGATTCGCGGAAATAGAACAGTCCGTTGCGGATCTCGTCGCGCACCGCGGGTCGGTGGATGCGCACCTCGTCGGTCTTCCACAGGATCTGGATCTGGTTCTTCAGGCGCTGCTCGATCTGCTGGCGCTCCTGCCGCCCGAGGCGCCGGTCCTGGAGCTGTTCGCTGGTCACGAAGATGCGCCGCAGGGTCTCCATGATGGTGCGCCGCTTGGCCTCGGTGGGATGGGCGGTGAACACCGGGATATACGCCAGACGCTGCAGCAGGGTGCCAAGCTGCTCGGCCGTGACGCCCTGGTTGCGAAACTCCCCGAGGGTGTCGCTGAATGAACCGGTCCACAGGGGATCGCCTGCGCGCACCTGACGGCGACGATTGTCGTGGTGGAAGGCCTCCTCGGCGATGTTCACCAGCGAGAAATAGGTGCTGAAGGCGCGCAGCACATGGGTCGTGGTCTCGGGATTGAGACGCTCGATCATGCGCGCCAGCTTTTCCCTAAGACGCGGATCGTCTCTGCGTCGCAGCCGGATATAGCCTTTGCGCAGGGTTTCGACCGCCGCCAGAACATGCTCGCCCGCGTGGTCTCGCAGCACCTCGCCGAGGAGGTTCCCGAACAGCTTGACGCGCGCGCGCAACAGCTTGTCGCGCGGTTGGCTCAGTTGCAGTTTGTGTTTGACCATGTGTGCAAGATCGCTGCGCACCACGCGCCGCGGCCCGGGGGGTCGGCGTCGTGAATGCATCAATTCGGAGTTCGGACCGTCTGGGCCGCTCTTGGGCAGGGGCATGTGCCCCGTCCCGCGCGTGCCTGCGGCCCGCGCGCGTCAGACGCCGCGGCGCTGCCGGGAAGTCGCGCATTGTAGCCGTTCGAGTAGGGCCAGCGCCAGCCGACGCAGACCGGCGCCAACGTCAGCCTCCGGGGGCCGATGGCCCCGTCGCGGGGCTCGGAGGAGCCGGCGGCGTGTAGGGGGCGCTCAGCGCCTCACGGTACAGTTCCACGTAGCCGCGGGCGCTGCGCTCCCAGCTGAAGTCCTGGCGCATGCCGGCGTGCATCAGCTGGCGCCAAGCCGGCCGGGCCGTGTACAGGCACAGGGCGCGCTGCACCGCGCCATAGAATGCGTCCGGGGTCTCGCCGTCGAATACGAACCCGGTTGCGCTCCCGTCGCGCAGGGTAGCGAGGTCCGCATCCACGACGGTGTCGGCGAGTCCGCCGGTGCGGCGGACTACCGGGACGGTCCCGAACCGCAGGCTGTACAGCTGGTTCAGTCCGCAAGGCTCAAACCGGGACGGCATCAGGAACAGGTCCGATCCGGCTTCGAGCAGGTGGGCCAATTCCTCGTCATAACCGATCTTTACCCCGAGATTGTCATGGCGTTCGGCGGCCTCCAGCAGCGCCTGCTCGTACTCGGCCTGACCGCTGCCCAGCACCACCATCTGCACCGGCTGGGCCAGCAGCCGCTGCAGGACTGCCAACACCAGGTCCACGCCTTTCTGGTGAACGAGGCGCCCCACCATGCCGATGACCGGCGCGTCGTCTTGGCGGATCATGCCGAAGCGCTCCAGCAGAGGCTTGCGGTTGCGCGTCTTGTGCCCAAGGCTGCGGTTGCTGTAGTGCTGCGGGATGTAGGGATCGGTGGACGGGTTCCAGACGCTGTAGTCCACACCGTTGAGGATGCCGTGCAGGTGGCTGCGCCGGTGGTTAAGGAGGGCGTGCAGCCCGGCGCCGAACTGCGGCGTGCAGATCTCCCGGGCATAGGTGGGGCTCACCGTGGTGAGGCGATCGGCGAACGCCAGGCCGCCCTTGATGAAGGAGAGCTGCCCATGGAATTCCATAGCATGCATGGACCACAGCTCGTAGGGCAGTGACAATCTCTGGAACTCGTCCCACGAAAACAGGCCCTGGTAGGCCAGATTGTGTATGGTGAACAGCGTCGCCGGGCGTTGGTCCTCGAGGGCGAGCAGCGCCGGCACCAGGCCGGTCTGCCAATCATTGCAGTGCACGATCTCCGGCGACCAGTCCCCATCCGCCCGTCCTTGGGCGAGTGCCTGTACGGCACGCGCGAACGTGGCGAAGCGCCTGCCGTTGTCGGGCCAGTCGCTGCCGTCGGGCCCGGTGTAGGGATTTCCGGGACGGTCGAAGTGCAAGGGCGAGTCGATCAGGTACAGGGGCACGGCGCTGCCGGGCAGGTCGCTGCGCAGCACCCGCACCGGCGCGTCGCCGGACGGAAGCGACAACTCGGACACCGCCCGCGCGTCGGGTACCTGTTCGAGCACGCACCGATAGGCGGGCAGCACGATGCGAACATCGTGGCCGAGCTGCTGCAGTGCCACCGGGAGGCTGCCACTGACGTCAGCGAGCCCGCCGGTCTTGACCAGCGGCTGCGCCTCGCTGGTTGCGAACAGGATCTTCATCGCGCCTTTCATCGCTCCCCTCCGATGGGCGCACAGTATGGGGGTTCCATGGGGCGATTGCATCGGTTCTATACTGGGTGCGGCGCTGTACGGCGCAGACGATGGAGGCGGCCATGAGACTCGCGATGATCGGACTGGGGCGCATGGGTGCCAATATGGCGCGCCGCCTGCGGCGCGCGCGCATCGAGGTAGTGGGATATAACCGCAGCCGCGAGATCGTGCGGCAGTTGGAAGCGGAGGAGGGCCTGATCGCCGCGGACTCGCTGCCCGATCTGGTGGGCAGGCTTGCGCCGCCGCGGGTTGTGTGGCTCATGCTCCCCGCCGGCGACATTACCGCCAAGACCATGGACGAACTCACCGGGATTCTGGAGCAGGGTGACGTGGTCGTCGACGGCGGAAACGCACACTATCACGACACCGTACGCCGCGGAGTGGAGCTTGCCCGGCATGGCATCCACCTGGTGGATGCCGGCACCTCCGGAGGTGTATGGGGCCTGGAGAACGGCTACTGCCTGATGGTCGGCGGCGATGCCGATGCCGTTGCCCAGGTCGAGCCCGTATTGAAGGCGTTGGCCCCGTCGCCCGAACGGGGCTGGGCCCACGTCGGACCCTTGGGTGCCGGGCACTTCACGAAGATGATCCACAACGGAATCGAGTATGGCATGATGCAGGCCATGGCCGAGGGCTTCGAGCTGCTGCGCAGCAAGGGCGAGTTCAACCTGGATCTTGCCGAAGTCGCAGAGCTGTGGCGCCACGGCTCGGTGGTGCGCAGCTGGCTGTTGGATCTCACCGCCGACACCCTCGCAGAGGATCAGGGCCTGGCCGATGTGGCGCCCTTCGTGCCTGACTCCGGCGAGGGCCGTTGGGCGGTCCAGGAGGCAGTGGATCAGGGCGTTGCCGCGCCCGTGCTCAGCCTCGCACTCGCCATGCGCTTCGCCAGCCAGGACCAACTGGGTTACGGCAATCGACTGCTGGCCAGCATGCGCAATGCCTTTGGCGGCCATGCCGTCAAGAAGTCCCGCGTCTGAGACGGGTATGGTCCGGCCCTGCACCTTCGTCATCTTCGGCGCCACCGGCGACCTCAGCACCAGCAAGCTGCTGCCGGCGCTCTATCATCTGGACGCCTGCGAGCGGCTGCCGATGGGTCTCACGGTCGTCGGGTTTGGCCGCCGCCCCTGGGACGATGACCGCTGGCGACAAGAGGTCGCCGCGATCCTGGAGCCGCGGGTTCGCGGTGGCCTGGATCCCGAGGTTTTGGCGCGTTTCGCCGCCCGGTTGCGGTTCTTCTCCGGCGATCTGCAGGATCCCAACGCCTTCGTGCAACTGGCCGCGGAGCTCGGCGAGCGGGGACTCGCCGAGAACCTGGTGTTCTACCTGGCGATTCGGCCCGCGGACTTCGGTCGGGTGAGCAGCCACCTGGCGCAGGTGGGGCTCAACACCGAGGAGGCGGGCGTCCGGACCCTGGTGGTGGAGAAGCCCTTCGGATACGACCTGGAGAGCGCTCAGCTGCTGGATCGGCAACTGCATCGGGACTTCCGCGAGGAACAGATCTTTCGCATCGACCACTACCTCGGCAAGGGGACGGTCCAAAATGTGCTCGTGTTCCGCTTTGCCAACCTGATGCTCGAGCCGTTGTGGAATCGCAATTACATCGATCACGTGCAGATCACCCATGCCGAGAGCCGTGGCATCGGCGCTCGCGCCGGCTACTACGAAGGCGCCGGCGCCCTGCGGGACATGGTGCAAAGTCATCTGCTGCAGCTGCTCACCCTGGTGGCCATGGAGCCGCCGGCCAGCTTGGATGCAGAAGCCCTGCGCGACGAAAAGGTGAAGGTGCTGCGCTCCATTCGACCCATCGTGCCCGGTGCCGTGCACGCCCACGCCTTTCGCGCCCAGTACGGTCGCGGACGCGCCGGGGACGAAACCCTGTCCGCCTACTTGGACGAGGCCGGTGTGGATTCGCGCAGCATCACCGAAACCTATGCAGCGGTGAAGTTCTATATCGACAACTGGCGCTGGCGCAACGTGCCGTTCTACGTGCGTACTGGAAAGCGCATGGCCAGGGACAACTCCATGGTCGCGATCCGCTTCAAGCATCCACCCCAGCAGCTGTTCCGCGAGACGCCCATCGAGCAGCTCCATCCCAACTGGCTGCTGATCAACATGCAGCCAAACGAGTGCCTGCGTATGGAACTGCAGGTCAAGCAGCGGGGGCTGGAGATGCGCACCGAGACCACGCGACTGGATGCGAGCTATTGCGGCATCGACGAGGTGCAGCTGGATGCCTACGAGGCGCTGCTCCTGGATGCCGTGCAGGGCGACCGTACCCTGTTCCTGCGTTATGACGAGGTGGAGTGGGCCTGGCGGGTGATGGACCCCATCGTCAAGTTTTGGTCTACGGAGCGGGACTTCATCCACACCTACCCGGCGGGTAGCTGGGGCCCCGCCGAGGCCAGTCGCCTGTTCGATCGTGACGACCAGTACTGGCGCCACACCCTCGAGGAACAGGACGGCCGCTAGCGGCGAGTCGCGAGCGGCGGAGGTTGCCCGGTACAGCGGTTCTGCCCCAACCCACGGCGGCGGGCGTATGGAACACGCGTTTTTGATGCGATCGGAATCCGCGGTGTCATAGAATCCCCTGCAGACTCGCTGTTTCTCGCAACCGCCTACTCGCCAATCGGAATTGGGGACCAATGCCCAAGCTGACCCAGTCGTCACCCTGGAAGGCCCTGGAGCGTCACGCCGCCGCCCTCGCCGACGTGCACATGCGCGATCTCTTCGATGCCGACCCCAAACGCTTTCAGCGCTTCTCCCGGCGCCTCGGGCCGCTGCTGCTGGACTTCTCCAAGAACCGGATCACCGCGGAAACCCTGGATCTGCTGCTGGCCCTGGCGCGCCACTGCGACGTGGAAGGCTGGCGGGCGCGCATGTTCGCCGGCGAGGCGATCAATGTCACCGAGAATCGCGCCGTGCTGCACATCGCGCTGCGCAATCGCGCCAATCGTCCCGTGCTGGTGAACGGCGCCGACGTCATGCCCGAGGTCAACGGGGTGCTGCGCCGCATGCGCCGG
>Ga0209347_1002117_pt1 | contig 27625 bp, 21 predicted proteins | sample AutmiccommuBRH23_FD_187382 | JGI IMG/M metagenome (GOLD analysis project Ga0209347, IMG submission 187382) | Deep subsurface microbial communities from Mt. Terri, Switzerland - Autotrophic microbial communities BRH/23 (SPAdes) (version 2) | ecosystem: Environmental > Aquatic > Deep subsurface >...
CGCTCGTCAATGAGGCCGGTCAGATCCGAGACGCGGTAGGGCACCGGCGTGTCGACCGTGAAGCGGTTCATCTCGGGCATGGCCCGGCGCACGCCCTGATTGTCGCGACCGCGGCCCGCGCTATAGCGCGCCTTCGCGATCGGGATCAGCTCCTGCAGGATCTCGATCTCGGCTTTTCGTGAGGGATCGGAGATCAGAACCTCGACGATCTCCTCGAAGTTCAATAGCCAGAACGGCAACTGCATATTGCGCGGGCTGATGACCTCGGCCCATTCGCGGAAGGCGGTGGCATATTCGTTATGCGGGTCGAGCAGAAGGATATGCGCTGCCGGGTTCTTGTCGAGGATCGACCGCAGGATCAGCGCGGTCGTGCACGACTTGCCCGTGCCCGTCGTTCCCAGGACGGCGAAGTGCTTGCCGAGCAGTTCGTCGACGCGCACCATCGCCGGAATGGTGCTGTCCTGGCGGATGCAGCCGACACGAACCGAGCGTGCGGGATCGCCGCAGAAGGCGGCCTGCAGCTCCTCCTTGGACGCCACGCGGACCCGGTCTCCGAGCGAGGGATAGACGGTCACGCCGCGTGTAAAGATATTGGCGCGGCCGGAGGCGTCCTTCCACAGCTCGCCGGCGAGCCCGAGCTCGGCGATCCTGATCTCCTTCTCGCCGTCGCGCTGCGCCGGCACCGGCACGCTCAGTGCCGACACAATGGCGAGCACAACCGTGTCAGCCGTGTCGATGGCGAGCAGCGTGCCCATGTCGGGCCGGTCGTTGGATCGCTTCTCGCCCTCGTTCGGGTGGTCGAGAAGCACGATGGCCTTCGATCCCGTCACGGAGACGATGCGCCCGACGGACTGATCCGAGGTCGCGCGTTGCGTGGCGTTCGGCATGGTCAGTTGCATGGTTGTTTCCCCGCTCACGGCGCCGGCCTCTCTCCCTCGGCGGCGGCGCCTGTTTCCGCATCCGCTGTCGGCGCGATCTGCTGCAGCACCACGCGCACCTCGGTCCCCACCGACTTCTCACTGGAGATGCCCAGGCTGCCGCCGTGAAGCTGCACGAGCGCGCGCGCGATCGGCAGGCCGAGGCCGGTTCCCTCGCGCCAGCGGGCATGGCTGGAATCGACCTGCCCGAACGGCGTCAGCGCGACGGCGATCTCCTCCTCGCTCATGCCGACGCCGGTGTCGGCGACGACGACCTCGAGGTAGCCGGACGGCAGTGCCGCGGCCCTGACGCTGACGGAGCCGCCGCTGTGGGTGAATTTCAGCGCGTTGGAGATGAGGTTCGTGAAGATCTGGCGCAGCTTGACGGCGTCGCCGCGAACCATCGGCAGCTCGGGATCGATCTCGGCAATGAGATTGACGCCGGCGCTCTGCGCCATGAGGCGGAACGAGGAGGATAGCGCACTCAGAATCTCGCCCAAGGCGACGTCTCGCGTGTCGAGCGTGTACTTGCCGCTCTGAATCTTGGAGATGTCGAGGATGTTATTGATCACCGACAGCAGATGGCCCGCCGCATCGTGAATAAGATTGGCGTAGTCGACGATCTCTCGTTGCGAGAGCTTGCGCTCACCCTGCTCGGACAGGAGCTTGGAAAAGCCGATGATGGCGTTGAGCGGCGTCCTGAGCTCGTGGCTCATGTTCGCGATGAACTCGGACTTCACCTGGCTGGCGAGCTCGGCCTCGACGCGCGCGGAATGCTCAGCAACGCGTGCGCGATGGCGCAACACGGCGTCGCCAAGAAGGGAAGCGTACTCACTGAGAAGCGAGCTTTGCTGGTTGCCAAGGGCGCCGTAAAACATCGCGCACGTTGTTGTTTCATCACGGATTTAGGCGAGTGAACGCTATCCGCTGGAGAATAACGTGCGGTTAATCGGCGTCTTGTTTTCGCTGGGAGGAAAAGAATGCAATCTGGCCGGAAAAGGCGCTTCGACGCGCGATTTCCGCGCATGCCGTAAAGCCGCGGTTAACCACGTTCAAATAGCTAAGCCGACTGTCTCAGCGGGTGACGAACTTGAAAGGGACCTGAACCTCGAGCGGCTTGCCCGAGATGCCTTCGGGCATCGGCGGGAAAGGTGCAGCGCGCTCGAGCGCGGCGATGGCTGCATCATCGAGCAGCTTGGAGCCCGAGCTCTGCGTGACCTCGTGGGTGAGAACCTCGCCCATGGGCCCAACCGTAAAACGCACCATCACCGTGCCCGACATCCGCGAGCGCGGGTTGACCTTGCTGCGCTCCAGCGTCTTGCGCAGGGTGCCGAGGTAGGCCATGCGAATGGTGGAATCGCCGCCTTCCTGAGCAGCGCCCGAGCTCTTCTCGATCAGCGTTGCGATCTGCGGCGCCTGCTCCTCGACGGGCACCGCAACCGGCTTTTCCTCCTCGACCGGCTTGGGCTCCTCCACGACGAGGGGATCGACCGCCTCGCTGTTGGTGGAGGAGACGATGTCGGCGAGCTCGGGCTCGACCTCCTCGACCGGGTCGGGATTGGAGACTTGCTGCACCGGCGGGATGTCGACGGTCTCGATCATCTCCTCGGCCTCGCCGAGCTTGGCGACGCCCTCGAGGGCGATGCCCTGCTCGACGACGAACTGGTCGCCGCCGCTGCCTTCATCGAGCGCGCGCCCGGTGCTGACGCCGATGAAGGCGAACAGCAGGCCGAGATGCAGCCCAGCAGAGACCATCCATGTGATCAGACGCAATGGCATAGGCGAGTATCAGGGCGTTCCTGGTGCCGGCGACGGTGCCGCGGGGGATGATGCGGCTGTCGGCGAATGCTGAGACAATAGCGAGACGCGGCCAAAACCGCTCTGACCGACCAGACCGAGGATCTCCATCACCTCGCCGTAGGCAGCCTTCTTGTCGCCGCGGACGTAGACGACGCCATCGCCTTCCTCGGCGCGCAGCGCCTGAAGACGCGGGACGAGGTTATCGCGAGTGACGAAATCGTTGCGGATCTGAAGTCTGCCGTCGGCCGTGAGCGTGACGACCATCGGTTTCTTCGATTGTCCGACACGGGCCGCCGACGTCTTCGGCAATTCGATCGGCACGCCTGCGACCATCAAAGGCGCCGCGACCATGAAGATGATCAAGAGCACAAGCATCACGTCCACCATGGGTGTGATGTTGATCTCGGCCATGGGCTTGTAGCCGCCGTCCTCGTCGTCGCCGCCCGACGAGAAGTTGACTGACGCGCCCATCAGGCACCCCTCGCGCGAAACGGCTCGGCGACCTGCACGACGTTTCCGGCCTCATCGGGTTGCGACAGAATTCTGGCGATGTCGGCGAGCGCCGATCCCGCACGCGCGGCGAGCCGGCCGAGCACCACCGAGATGCCGTTGTAGGCCATGACCGCCGGGATGGCGGCGGCAAGGCCGAGCGCGGTCGCAAACAGCGCCTCGGCAATACCCGGTGCCACCGTGGCGAGGCTCGTGTCCTGCTGCATGCCGATGGCGGTGAAGCTGTTCATGATGCCCCAGACGGTACCGAACAGACCGATGAAGGGCGCCGCCGAGCCGATGGTCGCCAGAAACGGCAGTCCCGATTCCTGGCGCTGGAACTCGCTCTTCAAGGTCCCCCGCATGGCGCGTTCGAGGCGGGCGCGAACGGCCGTGCGATCCTCGCCGCGCGAGATGCCGTCCTCGGCTTCGAGCTGCGCGGAGGCAAGGACGGCTTTGACGACCCCGCGTTCCTTGCCGTTGCTGCCGGCGCCTTTGGCGATCGCCTCCAGGCGACGGACTTGGCGCCGAAGCCAGGAGAGCCGCACCAGCTTCTCCAGAATGATGGCCCAGCACCCGACGGAGGCTATAGCCAGGCCCACCATCACGCCCTTAACCACCGGATCGGCCTGCAAAAGCATGCCGTAGATCGAAAACTCGTGAGCGGCTCCCGCTGCGACCAGGATCACTTCTGCTACCTCTTACTTCGACAACTCGACTTTGCTCAGCGTGTTCAGCTTCAGGCGGGCGAGACAGTTGTCGACCGCACCCGCTTCTGCGTGGCACTCGAGGACGTCATTGACAAAAAAGCTTCCGATGTCTTCGCACTTAGCGCCCTTGAGATCGAAGATCTTGACGGTGCGCTTGGCCGGGCGGAGCGGTGCCACATTGAGCGAGAAGTGGTTTCCGATGACGCCGTCCGTGTGAAACACGAAGAGCTCGAGATTGTAGGTGTCGAAGGTGGTGTCTCCGCTATTGGAGACGACCAGATAGGCACGACACCCCTTGCTCGAAGGTTCGAGCTTGTTGAGTTCGAGTGTGATGTCCTGTGGGGTCTTGGCCGCAGCCTCGCTGGCCTCGGTGGACGGCCGTGCAGCAGTCTCCGATGGTGCGGTTTGGTCTTGGGCGTACGACGGGGCGACAGCGAGAACGAAAGCCGCTGCCGCTGTCATCAGTAGTCTTTTTGATTTCATTGGACGCTCGAAACTCAGATGTTTGTTGTCATTCACAAGCATGTAGACAGTCTTCTTAGCCTAAACCACCGAACCGCAGTTACTTCGTCGTGAGGTTGGCGTGAATTGCGGATGGTTCTGCAACACGCAACCGCGTTTGGGCCCACACGAAGAGAGCCGACTGTGCAAAGTGGCTGGCGCAAAAAGTGCGCGTGGCTGTTGCTTAGCTTGCCCGTGCGAGTCCGCACCGATTGCCATGAGCCTCGTCCATCCGAACGTTTCCCCCCAGGCTCGTTATGTTCCGGATATCGCGCCTGGGATGCGATTTCCAGATTATTTTTGTCAGGTTAGCCGCGGGTCGGTCATCAGTTCTCGGATCGTATCGAGGCCACCGGTCGCACTTTTCGAATGAGATAACATGCCTGGAATGCGCTCTGTCAAACAAGGAAATCAGCCCGGACAAAATCGGGAAGAAATCCTGTAGCCATCGGGAATTATTCCCGAATTTGATGCAGCAGCGACACACTTGGCAGGTGTTACAGAGTAGCGAGTGGCTCTCACCTTGACCGAAATATGGCGCTTGCCTTTCATGGTTCAAAATTAGGAAGGCCAGCTTCCGATTTTCGGTCACGTAAGACCGAGTTTTGGAACGGTCTATCCAAAGAGAACGAGCCGGTGGTCATTCCGGGGCCATCGGAAGCGGCATCGGCAACAAAGAAGCGGCACTAGCCGTCAAGCCGATTTGTGTGTGTGTCACCTCGCGTAGTGTTTGGGGGGAGTTTGGTAATGCGTTTGGGGTTTCGTGGTGCGCTTGCAGCGTGCCTGGTTTGTTCTGTGCCCGTGCAATCATATGCTCAGGACGGCGGCGCCGCGGAGGCTGCGCCGGGGGTAGCAGAACTTCCCGAGGTTGAAGTCGTCCAGGAGACGCCAACCCAGAAGGCTGCAAAAGCCAAGAAGAAGGCCGTCGCTGTTACGCCTCTCAGCAGTGCGCAGGGCGGGACGGTTGCGTCGAGCGGCGCGAGCCAGACCTCCAACGTCGTTGTCACGACCGAGGCGCCGATCACGGTGCCGAGCGCTGTCACCAACATTTCGGACACGGAGATCGAGGCCGAGGGCACGGGCTCGTTGCAGCAGACGCTGCAGCAATACGTGCCGAGCGTCATCCTCTCCGATGCTGCCGGCAACCCGGTCCGCTCCGAGGTATCCTTCCGCGGCTTCGACGCCTCCCCGGTTAGCGGGCGGTCTCAGGGACTCGCGATCTATCAGAATGGCGTGCGCATCAACGAGGCCTTCGGCGACGTGGTGAACTGGGACGTCATCCCGAGCAACGCCATCGCCGGCATCTCCGTCGTCAGCAACAACCCATCGTTCGGTCTGAACGCGCTGGGCGGTGCCATGAGCATCGTGATGAAGGACGGCTTCAGCTACCAGGGCGGCGAGATCGACGTCATGGGCGGCTCCTTCGGCTTCTTCAGCACCGGCGTCCAGGCTGGCGGATCGAGCGACAACGCTGCCGTTTACGTCGCTGGCGAGTGGATCGAGCAGGACGGCTTCCGCGACTTCTCGGAAAGCGAGATCAAGCGCTTCTACGGCGACATTGGTCTCAAGGGCACGTTCGCCGAAGTTCACCTCAACCTGACGGCCGCCGAAAATCACTTCGGTGCGACCGCGGCCGCTCCCGTCGAGCTGCTGCAGCGTAGCTGGAGCAATACCTTCACCTCGCCGCAGACCCAGGACATCGACGTCTATATGCCGTCGATCTCGGCTTCCGTGAAGGCAACAGACACGCTGACCCTCTCGGGCGTCGGCTACTATCGTCGTTACAAGAACAGCGTTGTGGACGGCAACGTTACCGAGATCGAGGCTTGCGGTGCCGAGCTGTGCGTAGTGGAAGATACCACGCCCCCTACGACTGAAACGGTCACGGACCTGGATGGGAATCCTATAAGCTCCGGCATCGTAGACGATGAGCGGAGGGGCTCGATCGAGCGTCTGGCCACCAGCAGCCACAGCTGGGGTGGTGTCCTGGAAGGTCAGGAGAAGACTCCGCTGTTCGGACGCCCGAACCTGTTCGTCGGCGGCGTCTCCTACGATGCCGGCCGCTCCAACTACAAGACATCCAGCGAGATCGGCGAGATCCAGAAGAATTACGTCGTGACGGGAACGGGCACCTATGTCGGCGGACCCGATGAGCTTGCTCCTCGCGACCTGGACGCCGAGAACACCTACTGGGGCGTCTACTTCTCCAACACTCTCGACGTAACGGACCAGCTCACGGTGACTGTCGGCGGCCGTTACAACTACGCCCGGATCAAGCTCACGGACAACACGGGTGATTTCGAGGGCCTCAATGCGACCAACACGTATGAGCGCTTCAACCCGATGGCGGGCGCCAACTACAAGCTGCTGCCCGGTCTGTCAGTCTATGGCGGCTACTCGGAATCCAACCGTGCGCCGACGCCGGCCGAGCTTGGTTGCGCCGAGCCTGACAACCCCTGCCTCATCGAGAGCTTCCTCACTGACGACCCGCCGCTGGAACAGGTGGTCGGACGCACGGCTGAGATCGGGCTCAGGGGCCAGGGCCTCTACATGGGCGGCCAGTACACCTGGGGTGCAGGCCTGTTCCGCACGCTGGCATCCGACGACATCCTGCCTGTCTCGGAGGACAATCGCATCTTCTTCGTGAACGGCGGCGACACCCTGCGCCAGGGCGTTGAGCTGTCGGCGACCTACGCGACGCGCAAGTGGAGCATCTATGGCTCGTATGCCTTCGTCGATGCGACGCTAGATTCCTGCACCGAGCCCGACGAGGAAGGCCAGTGCGCCTTCTTGAATGAAGGTGATCGCCTGCCAGGCGTTCCGCGCCATCGCTTCAAGGCCGGATTCGACTACTGGGTGACCCAGAAGTGGAAAGTCGGTGCTGATCTCGTGGCGGCAAGCAACTCGCCGTACTTCCCGAACGCGGAATCGGCCGAGGACGACCTGCATGCATTCCTCCCAGGCTACACCCGGGTCGACCTGCACACGTCCTACGACCTCAACGACAACATCCAGATCTACGGTCTAGTGAAGAACCTGTTCGACCAGCGCTATGGCCTGTACGGCACGTTCTTCGAGGCCAGCGAGGTCAGCGATGTCGATAAGGCTCTGGGGGGCGCAGGTCTGAGCGACTCTCGGACGATGTCGCCGTCGATGCCATTCGCCGCTTACGGTGGCATCAAGATCAGCTACTAGACCGCGCGCCTCAGTCGCCGACGCGACTCAGACAGCAAAAAATTTGGAAGGCAGGCCCCCGGCGTCGCGGGCCTGCCTTTTTCACATCCCGGGAATCTACGGAAGCCATGGCACTCAAGGGCGGGAAAAGTTCCCGAAAAAGCGCTTGGATCGATGCCAACGTGTCACACCCCTAAGTGTTATACCGTGGCAGTTGCCGCCCAGCCTTGACGCTTTTGCCAGCGCAGTACTCTCTCATTGCTAGGTTGGTAACCTGAGTCCCCTGCCATCGTTCCAGTGTTTCTTGCGACAGCCCGCGACGGCTTTCGCGAGCGCGTTCACGTGCATCTGCAGGGGGTGAGTCGGAAGGAGTAGGCGCGGGACAAGCACGACAGCTCTGGGGGAGGGCAACGATGGAAGGCGTGAAGTCGAGGCTTTTGGCGGCGGCGGCGCTGTCACTCTTGTTTGCCTGGCCAGCTCAGGCGCAAGACAACACTCCCGCCCAGTCCGACGGCACGCAGAATGCAGCCCCGTCCGGTGGCGACGCGTCAAGCGGCGCCCAAGGCGGCGCTCAGGCGCCCACGCCCGCTCCTCAGGGCGTGACCGAGCTGCCCGAGGTCGAGGTCATCCAGAAGAAGGCAGCCGCAAAGGCAGCGTCCAAGCAGACGGCCCAGACCCAGGCACCTGTCGCGCCCACGCCGCAGGAGCCGCCGGCCGATGTTCCGATCGACCGGGTCGAGCCCGGCATGGGTGGTATCGACAGCGGGTCGGTTCTCATGTCGCCGCTCAGCGGCAGCGCCATCCCGATCGGCAACTACCCCGGCGCCGTCGGCCGCGCCAACTCCGGAGACATCCAGCGCTCCGGCGACACCTATATTCCCGACGTCCTGCAACAGACGGTCCCCAGTGCGATCGTCGAGGACGCTCAGGGCAACGTTTTCCAGAAGAGCCTCCAGTTCCGCGGCTTCGATGCTTCGCCCGTCAACGGCGCGCCGCAGGGCCTCGCCGTCTATCAGAACGGCGTGCGCATCAACGAGGCCTTCGGCGACATCGTCAACTGGGACTTCCTGCCGGATAACTCGATCAACGGCATCACCATCATCGGTGCCAATCCGGTGTTCGGCCTCAACGCTCTCGGTGGCGCCGTCACCATTCTGATGCGCGACGGCTTCAACTATCAGGGCGCTGAGCTCGATGTGCGCGGCGGCTCGTTCGGCCGCTATCAGGGCGCACTCACATTGGGTGGCAACTCCGGACCCTGGGGTGCCTTCCTCGCGTTGGAAGGCATCCACGACAGCGGCTACCGCAACTTCTCGCCCGCCCGCATCCGCCGCATGTACACCGACATCGGTGCCAAGGGTGACGACACCGAGTTCCACCTCAACTTCACCGGCGCCAACAACTTCGTCGGCGTGACGGCGGCCGCTCCGATCCAGCTTCTGGATCTGGGCTGGAACCAGACCTTCACCTCGCCGCAGACGACCGTCAACGAGATGACGATGATCTCGCTCAACGGCTCGGTCAAAGCCACTCCAACCCTCACGTTCTCTGGCGTCGGCTACTGGCGCTGGTTCCGTCAACGCCACGTGGACGGCAACATCATCGAGGCAGAGGACTGCCCGGCTCCTAATGCGGGCCTGCTGTGTATCGAGGACGACAGTGGTGTTGTGCCTGCCGAAGACCTCAACGGCAACAACATGCCCTTCAACCCGGACCTAGCGTACGGCTCGATCGACCGCACGGCGCAGAACGCCAACAGCTACGGCTTCTCCGGCCAGGGCGTGGAGAAGACGCCGCTGTTCGGCAAGCCGAACCAGTTCCTGCTGGGTGCGAGTTTCGATCACGGCAACGTGCCCTACACCACCAGCAGCGAGCTCGGATACTTCGGATCGCAGTTCGTGGTGCACGGCTTCAATCCGTCGTTCGTCCTCGCCGAGCCTGAAGATTTCGCGCCGCGCAACCTGACGACGCAGAACACCTACGTCGGCATCTATTTCTCCGACACCATCGATCTGACGACCGACTTCGCCCTCACCGTCGGCGGACGCTACAATTTCGCGCGCATCAAGATCGAGGATCAGACCGGCGAGAACGAAGACGTCAACGGCGACCATCGCTACTACCGCTTCAATCCGATGGCGGGCGCCACTTACCAGCTCATGGACGGGATGACGCTCTACGGAGGCTACGCGGAGGCCAATCGCGCTCCGACCGCAGCGGAGCTTGCCTGCGCCGATCCCTTGGAGCCGTGCTTGATCGAAAGCTTCCTGACGGCGGATCCGCCGCTCAATCAGGTCGTCTCGCAGTCCTTCGAGCTCGGTCTGCGCGGTCAGCTTGCCAACTGGGGCAACACTCAGAGGCTGGAGTGGACCGCAGGCCTGTTCCGCACGCTCAACAACGACGACATCATCGCCGTTGCCTCGCCGATTCAGGGACGCGGCTACTTCCAGAATGCCGGCGACACGCTCCGCCAGGGTATCGAGCTCGGTATGCGCTACACCGACCAGCGCTGGATGGTGTATGCGAACTACGCCTACGTCAGGGCCACGTTCGAGAGCTATTTGGAGCTTGCATCTCCCGACAATCCCGTCGCCGTACCTTGCTCGGGCGATCCTGCGGTCACTTGCGTCAACGTTCAGCCCGGCGACCGCATGCCTGGCATCCCCGAGCATCGCTTTAAAGTGGGCTTCGAATACTGGGTCACGCCGAAGTGGAAGTTCGGTTCCGACCTGGTCGCCGCCAGCAACCAGATCTATTACGGCGACGAAGGCAACGACAACACGCCGCTGGCCGGCTACGTGGACGTCGATCTGCACACCTCCTACGACGTCACCGAGAACATCCAGATCTACGGCCTCGTGAACAACCTCTTCAACTCTCACTACGGCCTGTTCGGTACCTACTTCAACTTGGAAGCGGCGAACGAGGCGGCCGAGGCCGGTGGCTTGGGCGACGACTTCTTCACCAATCCGCGCACGATCACGCCGGCCGCACCCATCGCCGCCTACGGCGGTGTGAGGTTCCGCTACTAAGGCCATCAAGGATCTGGATCGGCGATTCCGCCCGTGTCCAGCCGCCCATGACGAGACTTTGGAGCCGTCCGCGCCGAGCGGGCGGCTTCAAACGTCTTGCGGAAGCTCTGATAACCCTTCTTAATTGGACGGCACGGTCAAAAGGCCGGCAAAACCGTCAAGGAGGGCGGCATAGATCGCCCCCGCGGGAACAATTGGAAGCATCTCCGGTGCGCGGCCCAGAGAAAGCTTCACCGCTCCGACGTCTGCTTGGCTGGACGGCGGCGGTGGTCATATGCATTGGCCTCGGGATCCTGGTGATCTCCGGGTTCGTGGAGGGCCGTCAAGAGGCCATCCTCGAGGCTGAGCGTTCCAAACCCATCAAACCGCCGCTGCGCGTCGCGCTGCCCGAGCACGGCCAGCCGGTCGTGACCATCGATGACGCGGCTCAGGCTGCCATCGGGCTGGAGACGGTGACGCCGCACTCCGCAGAGTTTCACCATCATGTGCGCGCCTTCGGCACCGTGCTCGATCTGGCGGGCCTGACGAAGCTTAACACCGACTACGTGGAGGCGACCTCCGAGCTCAAGACGGCCGAGGCAAAGCTGGCCGCATCCGAGCCCGCTTTCGAACGTGCCAAGGCGCTGCACGAAAAGCACATCGGCAGCCTGGTGCAGGTACAGACCAGCGAGGCCGCGCTTATCGGTGATCGCGCCGCCGTCGCGGCGGCCCAATCCAAGGTCCGCACCCTGGCGGCGACCGCGATCCAGGAATGGGGCCACGTCCTCGGCGACGGCATTATCAAGTCGGCGCCGCTGGTCATGCGGCTGATCGAGCGCAGGGTGTTCCTCATTCAGATCACGGTGCCGCCGGGAATTGCAGTCAGCCCGCCGCCGGTCGCGAGCGTCGAGGCGGCCGGCAACAACGAGCCCGTCACAGTCAAATATATATCGCCGGCGACGCGGACCGATCCCAAGATTCAGGGCTTGAGCTTCTTCTACGTCGCCTCCGGCGAAAGCGGTGTGCTGCCGGGCATGAACGTTCGCGCGCTGCTGGCGACCGGCGATCCGCTCGACGGTCTCGTCATTCAACCCTCTGCTATCGTCTGGTGGTCCGGCAACCCGTGGGTCTACGTCAAGCTCGAGGACGCCGAGTTCACGCGCCGCGCGATCCCGACCGACATGCCCTATGGCCAACATGGCGGGTTCGTGGTTCCGGTCACCACCTTCTCCGAGCCCGATCCTGAGATTGTGGTGAAGGGTGCCCAGCTCCTGCTGTCTGAGGAGTTCCGCTCGCAGATCCAGGTCGAAGGAGACGACGACTGATGGCGGATGCCCCGCACACACCGGGCTCGGGCGGCCTTCAGGCGGGTATCGTCGCGTTCGCCGTGCGCTTCCGCGGCATCATCGTCGCGCTCGCCATTCTTCTGCTGGGCTACGGCGCGTTGTCGCTGACGCGGGCCAAGTATGACGTCTTCCCCGAGTTCGCCCCGCCCCAGGTTGGCATCCAGACGGAGGCGCCGGGGCTCACGGCCGAGCAAGTCGAGATCCTCGTCACCCAGCCCATCGAGAACGGCATCAACGGCGTGCCGGGCGTGGAGTCGCTGCGCTCCTCGTCGATCCAGGGCCTGTCGGTCATCACCGTCATTTTCGAGCCCAACAGCGACATCTATCGCGATCGCCAGGTGGTGGCGGAGCGTCTGGCGGAGGTGGCCCAGCAGCTCCCCAGCAACGTCGCTTCGCCGACGATGACGCCGCTCACCTCCTCCTCCTCGACCGTGCTGGTGATCGGGCTGACGTCGGAAAAGCGCTCGCTGATGGACCTGCGCACGCTCGCCGATTGGACCTTGCGGCTGCGGCTCCTGGCCGTGCCGGGCGTTTCCAAGGTGGCGGTGTTCGGGTCCGACGTGCGCTCGATCCAGGTCCAGGTCCATCCTGACCAGCTCATCCGCTTCGGCCTGTCATTCAACGACGTCTTGGAGGCGTCCAAGCGCGCGACCGCGGTCACGGGCGCCGGCTTCATCGAGACCGACAACCAGCGCATCGTCTTTCAGTCCGAGGGCCAGTCGATCGAGCCCGACGATATCGCGCGCACGGTCGTTGCCACGTCGGGCGGCGCCAGCGTGCTGCTGCGCGACGTCGCCGATGTCGTCAACGCGCCCGAGCCCCCGATCGGCGGAGCGGCCGTCATGGGCAAGCCCGGCGTGGTTCTGCTGATCTCTGGGCAGCTCGGCGCCAACACCATCGATGTCACCGAAGGTATCGAGGCGGCGCTTGCCGACATGAAGCCCATCTTCGACAAGGCCGAGGTCGAGCTGCGCACCGATCTGTTCCGGCCGGCGGACTTCATCGGCATCTCCACCCGCAACGTGCAGATCTCGCTGCTGTTGGGCGGCGTCCTCGTCATCGTGGTGCTGTTCCTCTTCCTCTACGACCTGCGCACGGCGACGATCTCCTGCCTCGCCATTCCGCTCTCGCTGCTCGCTGCCGTGGTCGTGCTCAATATGCTTGGCGTCACCCTCAACGCCATGACGCTCGGCGGTCTCGCGATCGCGATCGGCGAGGTGGTCGACGATGCCGTCATCGACGTGGAGAACATCGCCCGGCGCCTGCGCGAGAACCGGCTGCTGGCCCATCCTCTTCCCAATTCGGACGTCATCCTGCGGGCGTCTCTGGAGGTCCGCGGATCGGTGGTCTACGCCACCTTCGCCGTCATTCTGGTGTTCGTGCCGGTGGTGATGCTGCCCGGTCTTGCCGGCCGCTTCTTCGCCCCACTCGGCATGTCGTACGTGCTCGCCATCCTGGCTTCGCTGGCCGTCGCGCTCACGGTGACGCCGGCGCTGTGCATGCTGATGTTCCCGCAGAAGGGCAAGGCCTCCGATGCGAATGCGAAGGCCGCGGCGCATTCGGATCCGCCGGTGACGCGTTGGCTGCGCGGGCATTACGAGCGGATACTGCGCAAGATCGTGGCCCGCCCGCGCCTCACCATTGCGGCCGCCGCTGCCTTCACCCTGGCGGGCTGCGCATCGCTGCCGTTCTTCGGAGCTGAGTTTCTTCCTGAGTTGAAGGAAGGCCACTTCACGCTGCACATGGCGGCGGTTCCCGGCACCTCGATTGCAGAGTCGCAGCGCATCGGCGCGCGCGTGACCGAGGCGCTGTTGAAGATCCCCTACGTGCGCGTCGTCTCGCAGCGCATCGGACGCGCGGAGAAGGCCGACGACACCTGGGGTACGCACTACTCCGAGTTCGAGGTCGATCTCGTGCACGGACTCTCGGGCGAGGAATCGGAAAAGGCGCAGGTCGCCATGCGCAAAGAGCTGGCCGGCTTTCCGGGCCTTAACTTCGCGCTGAAGCCGTTCCTCACCGAGCGGGTCGAGGAGTCGCTGTCGGGCTATACCGCCTCCGTCATCGTCAATCTCTACGGCAACGACCTCAACCGCCTCGACGAGGCCGGTCAGGACGTCGCCCGCGTGCTGCAGGAGGTCGACGGCGCGACCGAGGTGCAGCTCCAGTCGCCGCCGGGCCTGCCCCAGCTCACGATCAGGCCGCGCAAGGCTGATCTGGAACGCTGGGGTCTCGATGCGGTCGATGTCCTCAACGTCGTGCGCGCCGCCTTCCAGGGCGACACCGTCGGCCAGAGCTACGAGGGCAATCGCGTCTTCAATGTCATCACCATTCTCGACGAGGAAAGCCGCAGCAGCGTCGTCAAGGTCGGCGACCTGCCGCTGCGCACGCCTGCTGGCAACTTCGTCATGCTGCGCGAGATCGCGGATGTCTACCAGGTCGCGGGCCGCTATCAGGTCCAGCACCTGGGCGGCCAGCGCGTGCAGACCGTGACGGCCAACGTCATAGGCCGCGACGTTGGCTCGTTCGTCGCCGATGCGCGCAAGGCCTTCGACGCCAACGTGGAGCTGCCGCCCGGCGTGCATCTGGAGTTTGCCGGATCGGCTCGGGCCCAGGCCGAGGCGCGGCGCAATCTTCTGATGAACTCGCTGATTGCCGGTCTCGGCATCCTGTTGCTTCTCGCCGTCGTCACGGGAAGCTGGCGCAATGTGCTTCTCGTGCTCGCCAACATGCCCTTCGCCCTCGTCGGCGGCGTGCTCGCGGTGTTCGCAACCGGTGGCGTGCTGACTCTCGGCGCAATGGTCGGCTTCGTCACGCTGTTCGGCATCACGCTGCGCAACTCGATCATGATGATCTCGCACTACGAGCACATCGTCGGCAACGAGGGCATAACTTGGGGCGAGGAGGCGGCCATCAAAGGCGCGAGCGACCGGCTCGCCCCCATCATGATGACCTCGATCGTGACCGCGCTGGGCCTGTTGCCGCTCGCCATCGGCATGAACGAGCCCGGGCGCGAGATCGAAGGCCCGATGGCGCTCGTCATCGTCGGCGGACTGCTGACGTCGATGGCGCTCAATCTGTTGGTGCTGCCGGCGCTGGCCCTGCGCTACGGCCGCTTCAAGCTGCCGCCGGGCGGCGAATCCTCGGCAACGCCGACGGATCTCGCCAGCCACCGGCGCCGCGTCGCCTAGGCGTCGATGTAATCTTCCACGCGCCGGCGCGGCTCGGGCACGTTCGAGACGAACTGCGACAGCAATTCCAGCCCCCGCGGAATGGGGCCGCCATAGGCCCAATCCAACAGCTCGACGGTGTGTGCGACGGGGACGTCGAGTGCGCCCTGCAATTGCGAGATGCAGCCGATGTTGCCGGTGGCGACCACGTCGGGCTTGGCCCGCTTGATGTTGGCGGCCTTGCGATCGCGCAGGCGCCCGGCGAGCTCTGGCTGCAGGATATTGTAGGTGCCAGCGGAGCCGCAGCACAGATGCGGCTCGGCGATGTCGACGACGCCGTAGCCGGCCTGGATCAGAAGCTTGCGCGGCTCATCGCGCACGCGCTGGCCATGCTGCAGCGAGCAGGCGGCGTGGTAGGCGATGCGCAGTGACGACCAGCGCTTGGGCGCGCCCAGATCGTAGTTGGTGCCGACGAACTCGCAGATGTCGCGCGTGAGATCGGAGATGCGAGCAGCCCGCGCGGCGTACTCGGGATCGTTGCGCAACAGGTGGCCGTAGTCCTTGACCATGGTGCCGCAACCCGAGGCGTTGATGACGATGGCGTCGACGGGGCCCTTCGCGAGCTCCTTCGACCAGGCGTCGACGTTGCGTTTGGCATACGTGATCGCCGACTCCTCGTCGCCCATGTGGAGCGTGAGCGCGCCGCAGCAGCCCGCGCCGGGAGACACGATGACATCGACGCCGCGGCGTGCGAGCAGCCGGATCGTTGCATCGTTGATGCTGGGGCGGAGCACCTGCTGCGCGCATCCGGTCAGCAGGATGACGCGCGCGCGCCGCTCCTCCTCGGTGGCCGCGGTTCCGGGGCCCTCGTAGCGGGGCGACGGTGGCAGCACCTTCGGCGCCATGTCGATCATGGCGGCAATCTGCTTGAAGCCGAACCTGCGCATCAGGCCGGTGAAGGGGCGTCCGAGCGAGGCCAGGCGCAGCGCCAGGCGGAAGCGTTCGGGCCGCGGCAGCACCTCGGCCAGGATCTGTCGCGCCAGCCGCTCAGGATAGGTGCGCTTGCCCGTCTGCTCGATATAGCTGCGGGCGAGATCGATGAGGTGCATGTAGTCGACGCCGCTTGGGCACGTTGACATGCACGACAGGCACGACAAACAGCGATCGATGTGCGGCTGCACCTCGGGCGAGACCGGACTGCTGTTCTCCAGCATGTCCTTGATGAGATAGATGCGCCCGCGCGGACTGTCGCGCTCATCGCCAAGAAGAACGTACGTAGGGCACACAGCCGTGCACAGCCCGCAATGCACGCAGCGGCGCAGGATCTCGTCGGCTTCCGCGATGCGCGCGTTCGTAAGCTGCTCGGGGCTGAAATTGGTCTTCATCTGCCCTCACACGTTGGCGTACATGCGGCCGGGATTGAGAATGCCGGCGGGATCGAAAGCCGTCTTGAGCCCGCGCGTCAAGCGCTCCACCGTCGGATTCAGCGGCTGGAACACCTGCACGGAGGCGCGCACACTGCGCTCGGCGCGGATCAAGGTGGCATGGCCGCCGTGGATGGCTGTCGCACGGCGAACTTCGGCGGTGCCCGCATCCGCGGTGGCGGGCACCTCGAGCCAGATCAGACCGCCCGCCCAATCATAGAACGCCTCGGCCGGCATGTACCGTTTGATGGCGGCGACGAGCTTGGGCGCGTTCGTCGGCTTGGTCGAGACGCGCCACAAAAGCGTCTGCCGGTTGGGCATGACCGAGAGGCGGCGCAGCTCTCCCCAGAACTCCAGGGATTCGCGATGGTCGAGCTCGAGTGCCTTGCCGTAGACCTTCAAGGCCTCCTTGAGGCGCTGCTTGCGCGCGGTAACTGCGCTGGAGAAATTCTCCAGCCGCAATGCGGTGACCGCCTTGCCCATGCTCCTGAGGCCCGGATGCGCGAGCCGCTCGGCGACGGGCGCCTGCAGATGCACGGCTCCGGAGACTTCGACCGGCTGCGCCATCGCTGCCGACATCAGCTCGACGGCGAGCTGATCGGGCAAGCCGAGGAAGACGACGGTCGCGGCCGTCTCCGGCCACGGGATGACCTTGAACGTCACCTCGGTCAGGATCGCGAGCGTGCCCCAGCTTCCGGCAAGCCCGCGCGAGACGTCGTAGCCGGTCACGTTCTTCATGACGCGCCCGCCCGCCTGAAACAGCTCGGCGCGGCCGTTGACGCCTTTGATGCCGAGCAGGTGGTCACGCGCGGCGCCATACTGGATGCGGCGCGCGCCGGAAAGGTTGGTGGCGAACACGGCGCCGATGGTCTGCTGACTTTGCGGGCCGCCGGTGGCCGGGCCGAGATCGATCGGCTCGAACGCCAGCATCTGGCCACGGGCAGCAAGCTCGGCCTCGATCGCCGACAGCGGCGTGCCCGCGCGCGCCGACATGACAAGCTCGGTCGGCTCGTAGAGGGAGATGCCACGCAGCGATGCGGTGGTGATGGTGACGGCTGCGTCGACGGGCCGGCCGATCGCGCGCTTGGAGCCCGCGCCGACAACCTCGATTGGCAATTCCTTCTCGACGCAACCGGCCACCATGAACTGGAGTTCCCAGTCGGCTCCGGGCCTATGCAAATCGCTCAACGAAGGATCTCCTAGGCCGCTGCTTCTTCGCTGGCGCTGGTCGCCGGGCTCGCCTCGAGCGGAAACACCTTGCCCGGGTTGAGCAGCCAGTTGGGATCGAACACGCTTTTGATGCGCATCTGCACGGTGAGATCGGTAGGCGAGAACTGCTCGTTCATCAAGTCGCGCTTCTCGATGCCGACACCGTGCTCGCCGGTCAGGCAGCCGCCGACGGCAACGCAAAGCTTCAGGATCTCGGCGCCGGCGATCTCGGCGCGCATCGCCTCGTCAGCGTCGTTGGCGTTATAGAGAATGAGCGGGTGCAGGTTGCCGTCGCCGGCATGAAACACGTTGGCCACCCGCAGTTGATGGCGCGCGCAGATCTGCCCGATTTGCGTCAGGACCTGCGGCAGCCGCGACAGCGGGATCACGCCGTCCATGCAGTAGTAGTCGGAGATGCGGCCCATGGCGCCGAACGCCGCCTTGCGTCCGCGCCAGATGCGCTCGGTGTGCTCGTCCGACGTGGAGGGCTCCACGATGGTGGGCTGGCACGTGTAGGCGATCTCGATGATGTCACTCGCCAGCCGATCCATCTCCTCCTTGGAGCCTTCGACCTCGACGATCAACAACGCCTCCACGTCGAGGGGATAGCCGGCCTTCGCATAAGCCTCTGCAACCGCGATCGCGGGCTTGTCCATGAACTCGATGGCGACCGGGATGATGCCGGAGCCGATGATGGCCGCGACGCACTGGCCTGCCGCCTCGCTGGAGGCGAAACCCAGAAGAATGGGGCGCGAGCCTTCGGCCTTGGGAAGGATCCGCAAGGTCGCCTCCGTAATGATGCCGAACTGGCCTTCGGACCCGACGATGAGGGCCAGGAGGTCGTAGCCTTCCGCGTCGAGGAACGGCCCGCCGATCTCGATGATCTCGCCGTCGACCAGAACCATGCGCACGCCCAGCACGTTGTTGGTGGTGACGCCGTACTTGAGGCAATGTGCCCCACCCGAGTTCATGGCGAGATTGCCGCCGAGCGTGCAGGCGAGCTGGCTGGAGGGATCGGGCGCATAAAAGAAGCCGTCCGGCTCCACGGCTGCGGTGATCGCCAGGTTGGTAATGCCCGTCTCCACCGCGATGGTGCGGTTCGCGGTGTCGACCTCGAGCACGCGGTTCATGCGCGAAATGCCGATAACGACGGCATCTTCGGCCGGCAGCGCGCCTCCGCACAGCGAGGTTCCTGCGCCGCGAGGCACGACCTTGATGCGGTTCTGGTGGCAGTATTTGAGAACCTTGGCGACCTCTTCGGTCGACGAGGGCAGCACTACGGCCAGTGGCACGCGCCGGTAAGCGGTGAGCGCATCGGCCTCGAAAGCGCGCCGGCCCTCCTCGTCGGAAATGACCGCCTCGGCTCCGATGAGTTGTTCTAGATCATTGATAATGGTCTGGCTGCGTGCGAGCACGCCCCGATCAGGGTCCGGCAACCTCGACAGCGACATGGCCAGTCCTCCTGCTCAGCGTCTCCGAGCCGATGATAGCAAGATTTGAAGTAGGAATCGGATCTCAGACCTTAGCAGACGCCGAAGTTGCATTGTACAACAGTACAACTTTCTGAAATCGGCCGTGACCGTACAGTCTCGGCCGTCCATACTTCCGTCGTGAAGTGAATTGCCTGCTTCCTTGGAACCGAAGCTTGTCCGCAGAGGATCGGCTCAAGTGACAGCCATAAGCGATCTAGAGATATTCGCACGCGTCGCCCGCACCGGCAACATGTCGGCCGCAGGGCGCGAAATGGGCCTTTCCCCGGCCGTCGTCTCCAAGCGGATCAGCCAGCTTGAGGATCGGCTGGGGGCGCGCCTGTTTCAGCGTACGACCCGGCATCTGACGCTCACCGAGACGGGAGCGGGCTATTTCAAGCGCGTCGTCGACATCCTGAGCCTGTGCGAGGAGGCGGAGGACTTCGTCAGTCGCCGCAACACGAGGCCGCGCGGGCTCTTGAAGGTCACCATGCCGACGACCTTCAGCCGGCTCCACGTGGCTCCGCATCTGGGAACGTTCATCGATCGCTATCCCGGCATCGACCTCGACGTGCACCTCACCGACAATTTCGTCGACATCATCCGCGATGGCTTCGATCTCGCCATCCGCATCGGCGAGTTGGAAGACTCCACGCTGGTCGCGCGCAAGATCGCGTCTGATTCGCGCGTGATCTGCGCCTCGCCCGCCTATCTGGAGAAGAACGGCGCACCCGAGACACTTGCCGATCTCGACATGCACAACTGCCTGACGGCCGGCGCCCAGGACGTTTGGCGCATCGAAGGGCCCGATGGTCAGCACCAGATCCGCGCCAACGGCAATCTGCACTCAAACTCCAGCGAGCTCATTTGCGTGGCGCTGCACAATGGGCTCGGCCTCGGCCTGCGCTCGACCTGGGAGATCGGCGAAGATTTGCGCAACGGTGCGCTCAAGGTGGTGCTGCCCGAGTATCGCGGCTCCTCGAATGTGGCGATCTTCGCGGTCTATCCCTGCCGCGAGTTCATGCCCGCCAAAGTCAATGTGTTCATTGAGTTTTTGGCGGAGCTCTATGGCAGCGAGCCGTATTGGGAAAAAGGCCTCGACCTGGCTGGAGCGGGCAGCGCCAAGCGGCCGGCCCGGTCCGGCGTGCGGGGCGCGTCCAAGGCGACCAGGCCGATCGCGGCGGCGCGATAAACGGGTATTGACGGCCACGCGCACGCCGACATCATGAGTCCAAGCTTCTGTGGTCACTTGATCCGCGCCCCCGCATTTGCTGAGGTGGCGAGAAACAGGAGCGGGCACATGAAACGGTGGGTCAGTCTCGCAGTCTTTGCTGTGGCCACGGGGGTGGTGACGGCCTTTGCCACGCCGGCCAACGCGCAGGATGCTGCCAAGGGCGCGGTTGTTTTCAGGGCCTGCCGCGCTTGCCACACGGTCGGGCCTGCCGCCCGCAACAAGGCCGGTCCGATGCTCAACGGTGTCGTCGGACGCAAGGCCGCCTCGGTCCCGGGCTTCGAATATTCCAAAGCCATGGAAGACGCGGCGGCGAAAGGGCTCGTCTGGAACGAGGCGAACCTCAAGGCCTACCTGGAATCGCCCGATACCTTCCTGCCGCGCGGCGTGATGGCGTTCGCCGGCGTCAAGGATAGCGCCAAGCTCAACGACCTCATCTCCTACCTCAAGACCCAGAAGTAGTGGTCTCTGACAGACGACGTGAGCCGAGCCGCCCGCGAAGCGCGCGCCGCGCTGACCGCGGCGATCGACCATCGACACGCGCGGACGCGACACCAGGGCCGCGTGTCGCTCGGGCGTCGCCTGCCTCTCTATCGTCGCAATGTAAGTTGGGAAGGCGTGCGGCTGCTACTTCCGACGGCAGCTCTGCAGGCAGCGCGTGAACTGCTGCTCGCACTGGGGCGAGTTCTTGGTGGCGATACGGCAATTGTCGCGGGTCGCCTGACAGATCGCCAGGCACTTATTATTCGCGACGGCGCGATTGGACGAGACGAGTTCTACGGTGGCCAGCACCGCAAATGCGATGGCCGCGGCGGCCAATGCCCAGTTCAAACTCCGCTCACGCAATTCGAAAGTCTCCCGCTTTGGGTGCGCACATGGGACCGCTCCCGGTAGCATGCAATTCTGAGAAAGCCCTCAAATCACCCTCGCAAATTGCTTAATTCCGAGAGCATGAACGCAAGCTGAATTGCCGCTACACAGGCGGATGCGGGCGCCGGCCGTTGCGCTAAAAGGCATACTCTTCAAAGACATAGTCGATGTCCTCATGCCACGGACCTTGGAAGCGCCCGATCAGCTCGTCGGCGAGCGTGCGACCGGTGATTGCAACCTCGTCGAGAGGGTCAAGGTAGATCGTCTCGTCCTGGCTGGCAGCATTGATGTTCGCACGCCTGCGCAGGCCCCTCCGTGCAATCCCGAGCATGTCCCTGGCGATCTCCCGCACCGTCATCGTGCGGAACGGGGTCTTGAGCGCCAGTCTCGGCACCTGCTCGCGCAGGGCCTCGCGCTCCTCCTCGGTCCAGTCCTTGACCAGCGACCAGGCCGATTCCAGCGCATCGGCGTCGTAGAGCAGGCCCACCCACAGCGCGGAGAGCGCGCAGATGCGCTGCCAGGGACCGCCGTCGGCGCCACGCATCTCCAAGAAGCGCTTCAATCGCACCTCGGGAAACAGCGTGGTCAGGTGGTCGGACCAGTCGTCGAGCGTCGGATGCTCGCCTTCGAGGCCGGGTAGGCGACCTGCCATGAAGTCCTTGAAGGATGCACCCGACACGTCGATGTAGCGCCCCGAGCGGTAGACGAAGTACATCGGCACCGAGAGCGCATAATCGACATAACGCTCGAACCCCATTCCGGGTTCGAATGCGAACGGCAGCATTCCCGTGCGCGCGGCATCGACGTCGCGCCAGACCTCAGAGCGCATGGACATGAAGCCGTTGAGGCGGCCTTCGGTGAACGGCGAGGCCGCAAACAGCGCGGTCGCGATCGGCTGCAGGGCGAGCGACACCCGCAGCTTCTTGACCATGTCCGCCTCGTCGGAGAAGTCGAGGTTCGTCTGTATGGTCGCCGTGCGGTACATCATGTCGAGGCCGCGAGCGCCGACGCGCGGCATGTAGCGCGTCATGATGGCGTAGCGGTCCTTGGGCATGTGCGGCGTCTCCGCCAGCGTCCACTTGGGCGAGAAGCCGAGACCTAGAAAGCCGATGCCGAGCCGCTCGCCGACGCACAGCACCTCGCGGAAGTGCTCCTCCGTCTCCTTGGCCGTCTCGTGCAGGGTCGTGACCGCGCTGCCCGAGAGCTCGAACTGACCGCCGGGCTCCAGACTGATGGTGCCGCCGGGCTCGCCGTTAGGGCGCTTCAGTGCGATGACCTTGCCGCTCTCCACAATGGGCTCCCATCCGAAGCGGTCGATCAGGGCTCCCATCAACGCACTGATGCTGCGCTCGCCCTCGTAGGGGACCGGCGTCAGCGCGTCGGTGTGGAAGACGAACTTCTCGTGCTCGGTGCCGATGAGCCAATCCGACATGGGCTTGCAGCCTTCCGCCAGCCAATCGACCAGGGCGTCGCGCGAGCGCACGAGCGGGCTTGGCGCGCCTTCCTGACGGGTCGACATGACTTAGCCTCAGATGTTGGCGGACGTTGGTTGGGGGGCGAGCGCTAGCGTTGGCAGATTTGACGTTTTTATGGCCTCAGGCGGCAGGGTGGACAAGAGCCAACGCATTTGTGCCGCGGGGCCGGCCGCCCCGGAGCCCTGAGCCGGGAATCGCTGTCCCCTCCAAGCTCCATCTTGTCCGGTGCCCCGCCATGCGTCTATCTGGCTCTTTGGGGGAATAACCGACCGGTCCGGGCATCACAAAAAAAGCATCATTCACATGACGATCATTCCGCCGACCTACTGGAGCGCTGCGACGGCTTTGGGCTGCTGCTCCCGTTCTGGCAGGTGGGCAGAAGGGTCGGGCCCTACTGGCCACAACGCTCATCCGCCGTCCTGCCGTGACGACAAACTTATGGAGCACAACATGAAAAAGTTCTCGGCCGTGATCGCTATATGTGGCCTTCTCGCATCTCCGGCCTTGGCCGCCAGCGAGAGCGTCGAAGCGGCCATCAAGACCTTCCAGTCCGTTGGCCAGGACGCCGACAAGCTCAAGATCTACTGCGAGATGAGCAAGCTCATGTCGATGGACGAGGACGTCGAGGACGAGGCCAAGGCCGAGGAGCTCGACAAGAAGATGCAGGACTACATGGAGAAGCTCGGTCCTGACTTCGAGGCCGCGTTCGAGGCCGGTGCCGATCTCGATCCCGATTCGGAGGACGGCAAGGCCTACGACGGCGCGCTCGACGATCTCGACGGCAAGTGCAAGTAGATCCGGCGCGCCGCTAGCGCCAGTCGCCGAGCGTCGCGTTGACGAGTGCCAGGGCGGCGACCGCCGCCGTGTCGGCCCGCATAATTCGCGGGCCCAGCGAGATCGCAAGCGCAAATGGCGCCTCGATGAGGCGTGCGCGCTCGGCAGGGTCGAAGCCGCCCTCCGGTCCGATCAGGACCGCAAGCGGGCCAGGCTTCAGAGCGGAGAGGGCGGCAATCGGGCTCGCCACCTCCGCGCTCTCGTCGCAAAAGACGAGAGCCCGGTCTGCCTGCCAATTCGCAATCAGCGTCTCCAGCTTTGCCGGCTCGGCCACCTCGGGCACGCGCAGCACGCCGCATTGCTCGGCCGCCTCGATGGCGTTGGCCCGCATGCGCTCCAGGTTGACGCGGGCGGCAATGGTCCGCCTGGTCAGCACCGGCTGCAGCCGCGCCGCCCCCATCTCGGTGGCTTTCTGCACCATGTAGTCGAGCCGGGCGTGCTTCAGCGGGGCGAAGAGATAATGGACGTCGGGCCCCGCGATCTGATCCCGGGTCCGATCCGCGCACGTGAGCGTGCACTGGCGCTTTCCGGCTTCCTCCAAGCGGGCGAGCCACTCCCCGTCCGCGCCGTTGAAGACCAGCACCTGATCGCCCGTCTTGAGGCGCAGGACGTTCAGGAGGTAGTTCGCCTGCTCCCTGCTGCAATCGACGCGGACGCCCGCCGCGAGCCGGGCGTCGACGAACAGGCGGGGAGCATTGTGGTTGCCATCGCTCATGCGCCCTCTTAGAGCAGCCTTGCTTCCACCTCAAACCCCTGTCAGCCCCGGGAGCGATTGCAGCACAGACTGGCGCCCTATAGGGTCGCCCCAGGATCGCCAGACCCCCTATGACCGACACCAACTCCAGCCCGCCGCCCGAGGCCATCTCGCCCGTCGCCGACGCACCACCCGGCAACTGGGTCGACCGCTATGCGCCCGAATGTACGCGGCCCTATTTGCGGCTTGCCCGCCTCGACCGCCCGATCGGCACCTGGCTCTTGCTGCTGCCGTGCTGGTGGTCGGCGGCGCTGGCCGAGGTCTCGCTGGAGCATCCGTATCCCGATCCGTGGCTATTGGTGCTGCTTGCCATCGGCGCGCTCGTCATGCGTGCCGCCGGCTGCGCCTACAACGACTACGTCGACCGTGAGTACGATGCGCTGGTCCCGCGCACGGCGAGCCGGCCAATTCCCTCAGGTCAGGTGGCCCCGGCGGAGGCGCTCGCCTTTGCCGCCATCTGCGCGCTAATCGGCCTTTTGGTGCTGGTTCAGTTCAATGGCTTTACCATCCGGCTGGGCATAGCCTCGCTGCTGCTCGTCGCCATCTACCCCTTCATGAAGCGGCTCACCTACTGGCCGCAGCTCGTGCTTGGCCTTGCCTTCAACTGGGGGGCGCTCGTGGGCTGGAGCGCGGTGATGGGCTCGCTCGGGCTGCCTGCCATCCTGCTCTATGCCGGATCGGTGCTGTGGACGATCGGCTACGACACCATCTACGCCCACCAGGATCGCGAGGACGATCTGATGCTGGGCCTCAAGTCCACCGCCATCCGGTTTGGCGAGAACACAATGACCTGGGTGGGCGGCCTGTATGCCGGGACGGTGGTGCTGTGGCTCGCGGCGGGGCTTCTGGCCGGCACCCACCTCGTCTATTTCACCGTCGTGGTGCTCGCCTCGCTGCAGCTCGCCTGGCAGGTGACGACGCTCAACACGTCCGACCCCGGCAACTGCCTGCGCCGTTTCCGCTCCAACCGCGATGTGGGAATTCTGATCTTTGTTGGCCTCGTTGCCGACATGGCCCTGTCGCGCTTTGCCGGCCTGACGTAAGGCCCCAAATGCTAACTCGGCTTGGCCCCGGAAAACCGGAACCAAGCCGAAGAATCAAAGACGCCCCCCGGTGTCTTCAGAGCAGTCGTCTAACGCGACTATGGCTCCATACTGCCAGATCGGGCTTCCTGCACGCTTAAGAAGTAGCGTAAATTCGACGTAACGATGCGGCCTGTTTCGGTCGCGAGCGGCTCTGGCAGTGGCGTTTCGCGTCTTGCACAGTCGTGTCTGATGCGGCAGTTAGCCTCTCAGCAATCTCAATTACGGGGACCCCAATCGATGACCGAGAACAAGCCGCCCAAGCAACTCCTGCACCTCGTTTTCGGCGGCGAGCTCACATCGCTCGAGGGGGTGGAGTTTCGCGACCTGGCGCATCTGGACATCGTCGGCGTCTACCCCAACTACGCCGAGGCCTATGCCGCCTGGAAGGGAGCCGCGCAGCGCACCGTCGACAACGCGATGATGCGCTATTTCATCGTCCACATGCACAAGTTGCTCGACCCAGATCCCACGCACAAGGCACCCTCCGCCGACGCTTGATCGGCACGCCTTCCAGCTTCGGAGGGCATGCGAGCGCGCTCTAGTTGACGCTGCGGACCATGAAGGGGCTGTCGAGCGAGAAGGCCGGGATGGCCACGTCGAACATCTGTCCCTGGCCGTCGATCATCTGGTAGCTGCCCACCATGATCCCGGACGGCGTGCGCAGCGGACAGCCCGACGTATACGAATACGACGCGCCCGGCTCGATCACGGGCGTCTCGCCCACGACGCCGGGACCGCGCACCTCTTCGGTCTGTCCCTGGCCGTCGGTGATCCGCCACACGCGCGAGCGCAGCTGCACCGTGTCGTCGCTCTCGTTGGCGATGTCGATGGTGTAGGCCCAGAAGAACTCGCTGTCCTCGGGAGAGGACTGCTCCTCGAGGTAGGTTGGAGTGACGCGGACACGGATGCCGCGGGTTTCGGATTCGTACATGCCGGCAAGCCTCTGGGAGCGTGACGATCGGGTTCGAATTCTATGCCTGAACAGGCTGCGGTCAATCCGTCCTCGCGCCACAGCCCTTACGCCTCCTTAGCCGCTGCAAGTGCCGTGTCGAGATCACGAGCGATGTCCTCGAAGGCTTCCAGCCCGACCGACATCCTGAGCATGCCGTCGGTGATGCCGAGCTCGGCGCGCGCCTCGGGTCCGATCTTATAGTGGGTCGTGGTCGCGGGATGGGTGATGAGGCTCTTGGCGTCGCCAAGGTTGTTGGAAATCTTGACGAGGCGCAGCGCATTCTGGAAGCGGAATGCGCCGGCCTTGCCGCCGGGCACCTCGAACGCGATCATCTGCCCGCCGCCCGTCATCTGCCGGCGCACAAGCTCTGCCTGCGGGTGGTCGGGCCGTCCGCAGTAGAGCACGCGGCCGATGCCGTCCTTGGCGGCGAGGTGATCGGCGACCTTGGCCGCGTTGGCGGCCTGCGCCTTGACGCGAACGGGCAGCGTCTCGAGGCCTTTGAGCATGACCCAGGCGTTGAAGGGGCTCATGGTCGGGCCGGTCTGACGCAGATACTCCTGCAGATATTTCGTCACGTAGTCGCTGCTACCGAGAACGGCGCCGCCCAGACATCGCCCCTGTCCATCGACGTGCTTGGTCGTCGAGTAGACGACCACGTCGGCACCATGCTCAAGTGGGCGCTGCATCAATGGGGTGGCGAACACATTATCGACGACGACGATCGCACCGATCTCCTTGGCGATTGCGGACACGCCTGCGATGTCGACGAGGTCGAGCGTCGGGTTGGACGGTGTCTCGAAATAGAAAACGCGCGTGTTGGGCTGCACGGCCTTGCGCCAGGCATCGAGGTCGGTTCCGTCGATGAGCGTGGAGGTGATCCCGAAGCGCGGACACAACGTCTCGACGATATAGCGGCAAGCCCCGAACTGGGCGCGCGCGGAGACGACGTGATCGCCGGCCTTCAAATAGGACAACAGCGCGGCGTTGACGGCGGCCATCCCGGTGGCGCAGGCGCGGGCCTCCTCTGCGCCTTCCAGAAGACGCAAGCGCTCCTCGAACATGGAGACGGTCGGATTGCCGAAGCGGCTGTACTGGTATCCGGGGTCCTCGTTCTTGAAGCGCGCCTCGGCCTGCTCCGCGCAGTCGTAGACGAAGCCCTGGGTCAGGAAGAGCGCCTCGGAGGTCTCGCCGATTTGGCAGCGCAGGC
>Ga0209347_1002121_pt1 | contig 27586 bp, 25 predicted proteins | sample AutmiccommuBRH23_FD_187382 | JGI IMG/M metagenome (GOLD analysis project Ga0209347, IMG submission 187382) | Deep subsurface microbial communities from Mt. Terri, Switzerland - Autotrophic microbial communities BRH/23 (SPAdes) (version 2) | ecosystem: Environmental > Aquatic > Deep subsurface >...
GACGACCCCGCCGAGATCCAGGCCGGGATGGAAGCCGTTCTGGCTACATTACAGGATAATTACGTTCGGCCGGATGAGGCAAACGCAGCTCAGTCAAAGGTTGCAACCAAAGGCAAACATCGCTTTATTGACAAAATTCATGTTCGATATGTAGAAAAGGAAAAACGCCACTGGGCCTCCTTGGAGAATTTCAACTCCCAACGTATCGCCATCGGAGAGAAATTCTACCGGGACAATGACCGTCTCTTAGAGGGTGGCATCTGGGCGGAAGTGACTATTGCTTATAACGATATTGACCAGGATAATTATGCGTTTTTTATTGAGGAACTACGACCAATCCAACTTAGCCGGTTTGATTTCGAAGCATATGGAAATGGTCGGCATGAATTCACCCGGGATGAGTGGATGGACGTCGTGCTTCGTTCGGTAGGATTGGAACCTTCAAAACTGTCAAAACGTCTAAAATTCCATTACATTGCCCGATTGGCCCCTTTGGTGGAAGCAAACTATAATTTCATTGAGTTAGGCCCCCGGGGCACCGGGAAATCGTATTTCTTCAGCGAGTTTTCACCATATGCAACGCTCATCAGTGGGGGTCAGGCCACTAAATCAACCCTTTTCTACAACAACGCCCGGAATAAGATAGGCCTGGTTGGTTTTTGGGACACGGTTGCATTTGACGAAGTTGCTGGCATAAAAATTAAGGATGTGGATACTATCCAGATTATGAAGGACTACATGGCAAATGGCCGGTTTTCTAGGGGAGTTGAAGTGATTGCCGATGCCAGCATGGCCTTTGTTGGGAACATTGACCACTCCATCGAGCAGATTGTCAACTCGACTGACTACGATTTATTTATGCCTTTGCCCAAGGAATTTGACCTGGCATTAATGGACCGGTTCGCTTGCTATCTCCCAGGGTGGGAAATGCCCAAAAACAGCAGCGACTACCTGACCAATAATTACGGTTTCATCACTGATTATCTGGCTGAAGCCTTCCATTATCAACTCGGTCACAGTAACCGATACGAGGAGATCAGTAAACGCATCCGACTTGGTAAATCCGTCGAGGGCCGTGACGAAAAGGGCATTAAAAAAACTGTTTGCGCATTTTTGAAAATACTACACCCTGTTGGAGATCCAGACGATGTGGAATTTGAGGAATACGTGGCATATGCTGTGGAGGGTCGCCGCCGTGTAAAGGAGCAAATGAACAAGCGAAAACCGGACGACGAATTCGCAAGTATAAATCTCTCCTATATGGTCTCGGACGAGTGTGAGGTCGTTATCTATTGTCCTGAATCTAAGAACGCCCAAGCAACCCAACGACCTGTCCGTAAAGAACTTGAGAATTCAACAGGGACGGGCCTTAAGCTGGAGGAAGAACCGTCTAAGGAAAAACAACTTTTACCTGGTAGTGATGAAAAAACCGACTGCAAGCCATCCGGTGCTCAAAAAGTGAGCCAAGACCGACCCGAGATCCCAAAAGAAGACGAACCCAAGGAGCAGCACTTCACCATTTTATACGGAGACACAGGTTACAGTTACGAGTCTATTATCGGGCCGTACTTAAAAGGGGCCAAGGTAGTTACCATTGAAGACCCATATATTCGCTTGCCTCACCAAATCCAGAATTTTGTACGGTTCTGTGAAATTATAGTAAAACTCTCCGCAATCCGACTGATCAACCTAATCACAAGCTATGATGAGAGTACCAAGGTCTCAGAAATTCATGATAGACTAGGTGAGGTAAAGCAAAGCCTGCTTGAACTAGACATTACCCTGGATATCCAACTTAGTACAAACTTGCACGACCGTGAAATCCGCTTTGACAACGGGTGGGTAATCAAAATTGGACGCGGCCTAGATTTCTACCAAAAACCTGGCAGTTGGTTTGAAATTGGATCTAGCGATTTATCCTTACGAAAGTGTTTAGAGACAAAGGTAGATATTTTTAAGGTAAAAGTATTTTAATAATGACCATAACCAGATTTGATGAACACCCCCTGGCTTTATTGTACCAGCCATTCCTCGTGTCCATCAAATCGGGTTATGGTCAAACTTTACCTAAAGAGCTCTCTGTAGCAGCACCAGTTGATGATGGGTTGTTATTTTTCTCGGCCAAAACCTGAATGTCCTTTCCGTCTGAAGTAAAAACAATAGTTTCGTTCAAATCAGTCCTGTAAACATTAATACCCTTCAGTCTCCCCAGCGTTTCCTTATGTGGATGTCCGTAATTATTTCCAGCCCCAACCGAAATAACAGCGTATTTGGGGCTGACTGACTTAAGAAATGCTGCTGAAGTAGATGAACTACTTCCATGATGGCCAATCTTAAGAACATCAGCTTTGGGACTCACTACGCTGCTGGCCAACATTTCAAATTCCGACTGTTCCTCGGCAGGTGAATACGCTTTGATTGAGATGAACCGGAGAATATTTCATATTCCAAAAGTGCTGCTTCCTAAAGGAGCTAAAGAAGGGGATGTCATTAAAATACAAATTACAGTCGACAAAGAGGCCACCGAAAAACTAAAAGAATCAACCGATAAATTGGCCGACAGCCTTTTCAAAGACTGAGGTGTAGTATGAAGAAATTACTAATCATTATTCTTACCGTTCTTTTCATAGCCGGCTGTTCCAATGCTTCGGCCGAAAAGGTCACAACGCAACAACAGACAAAACCCCAGGCCCAAACTCAAGAGACAAAGAAAGGGCCAGAGCTTAAGGTCCATTTCCTGGATGTAGGTCAGGGTGACTGTATTCTTGTCCAGTTCCCTGGCGGCAGAACATGCTGGTCGACGTCGGGAAAAACGACAGCGCCAATACTATAGTTAACTACCTTAAAAAATCCAGAGTAAATAAGATTGACTATCTTGTAGGTACTCAACCTCATGAGGACCACATTGGCAGCATGGACACTGTTATAAAGACATTCAATGTTGGAGAATTATATATGCCCCGGGTTACGACTACCACGAAAACCTACCGAGATGTTTTGCAGGCTATCAAGGACAAGGGGCTGAGGATAACAACGGCGAAGGCAGGGGTAAATATACTGAGGGCAGACAACCTTACTGCCGATATTATAGCTCCCCACAAGACCGAATATGAGAGCCTTAATAACCACTCTGCAGTAATCAAAATCACATATGATAAGGTAAGTTTCCTATTGACCGGTGATGCCGAAAAAGAGTCAGAAGCGGAAATGCTCTTAAGTAGCGCTATAAATACCAAAGCTGATGTATTAAAAGTGGGACACCATGGGAGCAACTCATCGACCTCGCCTGCTTTCCTGGAATTAACGGCTCCAAAGTACGCAGTCATTTCGGTTGGGACAAATAACGACTACCACCACCCTCACAAGGTTACGCTTGAAAAGGCTGGGGTACACGTGTTGATGACTGATGAGAAGGGCACAGTAGTATTTACCACCGATGGGAAAGAAATCTCTTTTACTAATGCAAAATAAAAAAAAGCGGCATTACTGCCATAATGATAAAAGGGACTAAACATACAGATCTACATTGTTGCCTAAATGTGGAGGATTAGGTGTTTTGGGCAACATGGATTCGACGAGCGCTTTTGAAGATTGCTTATCTTGGTCCATTGTTTTCCGTAGTAAACTGGCTTGGACTTGGGTCAGTAAATTGGCATTTTTTATCCCCATGTAGGAACCAACGGCACCAATAACATCAGAATCCATATGTAACCCCCTTCATTATATTTTATATTCTTTTATTCGACATATCTTATAGTATTTTTGAGAAGGAAGGTGGATTTAGTGACTCCTTCTGACCTCAGCCAGGCTATTGAAATAACCAAGGCACAAATCTACGCCGTGTAACAACAGATAGAACAATCCCCCGACCTCAAGGAAAAACGCCGGCTGAAGCGCCGGCTAAAAGAATTGCAGTACCTACAATTGTGGCACCTGGACCAGTTAGGATGAAAAGCATAAAAACCCGGCGGGTCCGGGTTTTTATATCTCAAACCCTACCCAACTACAGTCCCGCATGTTTTCCCGGGGTGTCCAAGCGGTAAACTTAACCCGCCCCCGAACACCGGGAGGAAGGTAAATGTTATGGCTTTTTCAATCCCGTACTGGTCCAGCAGTTCTCGTAGGACATTCCTATCGGTGTTCCCCATTCCAATAGCGTGACCCTGGACCCGGTTTCCGGTTCCCACTAGGACCCCGCCGTCCTTCCGCGAGTAACCAAACACATTGACCGTAATTTCCTGGTAGTTCTTAATCTTGAGCCAGGATGCCGACCTTTGCCAAGGGATGTAACGACTGTTTTTCTTCTTGGCTACTATACCCTCCAGGCCGTGGTCCTTGACGGCCGCCCAACGGATGAGCCCATACCCATCTACCCAATCTATCTTCTGTATTGAACTACTGTCTCCTAGGGATTGTTCAAGTGTCTCTTTTCTCTCTAAAAGTGGCAACTCCATCACCGAGCGGTCATCCACCCAAAGAATATCCCATACTATGTAGACAGCTGGCTTAGCAAGTACAAGGGAAGTTATTTTTTTCTCACCGGCCAGGTATCTCTCCATGACCCCTTCGAAGTCTGGCTTCCCACCGGTAAAGATCGTAATCTCTCCATCAAAAACAGATTCCTGAGCCTCCAACTGGGGGGACATTAACTCTGGGAACTGTTTGGAACAGTCCTTTCCATTCTTGCTTTGGAGGCGGACTTTGCCACTGTCGAAAAACATAATGCACCGGATCCCGTCAACTTTCCATTCAAAGAAATAATCATCTGAGTTAAAGGGATCATGTCTGGATTGTAAAAGCATGGGTTTTATTGGGAAGGAAAGCATGTAGTTCACCCCGAAATAGTATGTCCGTGGGGTGAATTAATGAATATAGATGATAAAATCCGGGCTTTAATGGACCGAAGGGGAATGACCCCTGCCCAGTTAGGCAGAGCCGCCTGTTTATCCCGGCCGACCATGTCCCGGGTAATGCACGGCCATATCCCCTCAGACGAAAACTTAAACCGGATTTCTATAGTGCTAGAGGTAAGCCCCGGGTATCTACGTGGCGGGTATGTCATGCCGGAGCATCTCACTGAGGACGATATACTTTTCTTTGCTGATCTTCGGAACATTCCTTATTTAAAACTTGTCAAGGAGGCTGCGGAAAAGGGGCTTACTCCGGAAGATTTTAAAAATATAGTTGATATAATAGAAAAAATCCCTGGTTAAGACCGGGACTTTAACTTTAGAATTCTACGCTTTAAATAATCTATTTATCTATGGTTAAAATTTTGCCTTGGTCAGCGTTACACGGTTTCTTGTGCCAGGGCTGTTAAGCATATGCCAGGTGGTGTATTGTTCCGCATAAGGGGTATCGGCTTTTATACTGTCGACGGGAAAAATAACTTGAAATCCACGCACGGAGGCAGCGGTGGCCGTATGCAATACTGCGCCGTGGGCTGCCGTTCCCACAATCACAACTGTTTTAACGCCTTTGTCCTGAAGGATTTTTCCCAGGTCAGTTTTGTAAAACTTATCTACACTTGATTTGACGACCAAATCCTCTTTGCCTGGGGCCAATTGGGTAACAATGTCTGACGGACTCGCCGAAGTAGTAATGCTGTAAACTACGGGCATACCAGTTTCCCTGGCTCGATCAAGCAGTTGTATAATCTTTGGGATGGAAGCAGCACAGCGAGGTCTTTGCTCCTGGCTGCAGGAGTTGTTCTGGATATCTAATATTAGAAGGGCAGTAGATTTGGGGTTCACCGAAACGGGTTTGAGTTCGGGAGCGGGTGGAGTGGCAACGGACTTCCACTCGTCTATAATACTGGTGTCTTTTACCTTCTCGGCAGCAGGAGCTGCGCAACCCGCGGTAATCAGCACTAATATCGCTAAAAATGAGATACGCTTGAACATCTTTTTAAACATCATCATTCCTCCATACTATATATTTCGTCCCTGTCCGACCCTAACTTGTGATTATCTTTAATTTTAAGGAAAAAATCTATAAGCTATTCCAGTTTTATAATTATCTCTGAATTAAAGATAGACCCATGTCCGTTGTCCTAGTGTTCACTCCAAAACTAGTTCCGGAGGCTAAAAACAGGGGTTTACTCCAGAGGATTTAAAAAAGTTGCTCGAAATTGCCGAATAAACCGTTGACTTACAAAACTGTAACCTTGTCTGAAACCCCAATATTTAATGCTATAAAGGTTTTGATTCTCAGAATCTCCCAGGTTATAATTACCAGGGAGGACATTACTATGGCATTACCTTGTTTTTGCTTTATGCAAAAGATGTATAACCCTAGAATCAAGACAAGATGAATATTGTTTAGCTGTTGAGGAGATTAACTGTAAAGACAAGTCATGCGAAACCTGTGACATGACTTTCGAAAGGTTTACAATTATTAATCTCCGGTAAAGGAGAAATCTGGATGTAACTGCTAATACAAAATGCCCAGAAATAGACGGCGGTACATGTCCATAAGTTGACGGGATTGTTGGGCAAGTGTTGCAATACTTTTTTATCCTGGACTGTTAACCACCTTTACGCCATACCACGAGTGCTTTTGTCAAAAAAGGGAAACCCCTTAAGGTCAAATGGTACTTTCCGATATGGAAAATATTAATGATAAATTACCCAGCAGCCTTATCAGTTTTAGTGACATCAAAGCATATCCACAAGCGATCAACATTGCCGGCATCACCACCTTTAATGCCATACTCTTTCATAGCACAAGACCGGCAGAATGCCTCGTCACCTGCGGGAACATAATCCGGGTCGGCTAATTCCTCATCAGATGGATAATCAATCACCGGAAACGGGTCCCAATCTATCTGCCTGTTGCAGAGGTCGCATACCAAAAAGCAGGAACCATCTCGAATATTATTAACAGTTATTGTTTTACGCTCTATCCACAGTACAAAAACCTGCTCCGGTTTCTCAAGCGTTACACCTTTTTTGATGCTGCTAAATTTAACCGCACACTCCTTGTCAGGATTAGGTAAGTATCCGTACTCTTACTCCGGGACGTAAACCAAGCAAATTGCCGCTGGCGGGTACACCTTTGAAAGGGATCTCTGGAAATATAAAGGTGTAGAAATAATAGAAGGACACGCAATGCCCGACCATATCCATCTGCTGGTATCAATTCCGCCGAAAATGAGTGTGTCAAGTTTCATGGGTTATCTGAAGGGAAAGAGTGCGATGATGATATTTGATCGGCATGCCAATCTGAAGTATAAATTTGGCAATCGTCATTTTGGGGCAACAGGATATTATGTAAGTACAGTAGGGCTAAATGAAGCAACAATAGCAAAATATGTACGAGAACAGCACATCCATGATCAGATGATGGATAAGGTGAGTGTCAAAGAGTTGGAAGACCCCTTCAGGGGTTAGCCAGGTAATAATTGCAAAATGGCTTGAACAAAGTTCAAGCCAGCACTTTTAGGTGCTGGCTTGTAATAAGCCCTTATAGGGCTAGAGCAAACCGCCCGTTTTACGGGTGGTCATGATTTGACCATTTCTGACCAGGTTGTCCTGGAACAACGCACACATAGGGCAATGCTGGAGAGCAACCCGAGCGTCTGGCGGGGTTCTGCCGGGGATAGAGGGGGTAGCTTAGGTTGCCCCTTATCCTTTTTGGTTTCCTGGGTACACAAACCACCCTGGATCGACTTTGACCTGGTCAGCCCGCCCGGTCTTTCTGCCTACCCAGCTTTTTAAAAGGTCGGTTTCAATGCTTACAGGAATGCTACTTAATATTTTTTCAGTCGATTGAAGGGAGTTCATTTTTTTAGCCAAAAAGAAGCCAGAAGGGTGTTAGATTTAACCATCGGTTTGCCTGCCCGTAACAGATCCTGCCTTTGTGTTTCAGCAGGTTCTTAAAAATTTTTGCCTATACGTCCAAAAAGCAAAAGCCGAACGTTGTTAAAAACATTCGGCTCATATTGTTGCCATAACTGGCTTTATCAAAACCACTGTCAACTGCGTTCGGCATATAGCTTTCTATGTTTCGGGAACTTGGAAATAGATATCCTGACAACAGGCTGTCAAACTATCTCTTTATTACGTTTAGTATCCCGCCAGCATCCAATATTGCCTGGAGCTCGGGAGGAAATGACGGGATTGAAATAGTTTTTCCTGTTTGCAGACTTTTTACATAGCCTGTTTCTAAAAAAACTTCTACCTCGTCACCTTCTTCAAAAGAATTTGAGAGATCCTTTTGGGTGATGATGGGCAGGCCGCTGTTGATGCAGTTACGATAAAAAATACCTCCTGCGGATTCAGCCAGGATGCAGCTCACACCCAGCGCAATCAGAACATCAGGCGCAGGGCGGCTTGATCCGCAGCCGAAGTTTTTTCCTCCCACAATGACGTCTCCCGGCTGTACCTGACCAGCAAATTCAGGCCTGTTTGCATGCATGCAGTACTTTTTTGCTTCGTCCAAACCCATGCCTCTTAGAGTGAAGCCGGGCATCATAAGATCGGTGTTGATGTTGTCACCAAATTTCCACACATGGCCTCTAAGGGTTTTCATATTATTTCCCCTTTCCTCCTTTGTCAATCCAAACATTGAAGAAGTAGGGTCCCTGTGGATCGTTTAACTGGTCCAGGCCTTTTAGATGACTCTTATAGGCCTCCATAAAGGGGTTATCATAAAGCTTGATAAAGGGGACATCCTCCATAAGAAGTTGCTGCGCCTGTTCATACAGCTGTTTACGCTTGCTGAAATCGGCAACATTCCTGGCCTCGGTTACAATTTTGTCTGCCGCGGGATTACTGTAGTAACCGGCATTTGTAGAAGAATGCATACGCTCATAATAATGCTGATCCGGGTCGGGCCTGAACGCGCTTTTAGTCAGAGCTACCAGATCCCACTGAGGCATTTTTTTATAACGGCGGGCATATACCGCCTCCAGGTAGGCTCCAAGTTCCATGGTTTCAATTTTTACTTTGACACCTATCTTTTCCAACTGAGATTGGATGGCTATTGCAGTTTTATCATTTCTGTCGCCCTTGGTGTTTAAAAAAACAATTTCCTCACCATTATATCCTGCCTCTTTCAGCAGTTGTTTAGCCCTTTCCTGGCTAAACTGGTGAATTTTGTCATGTACTGGTGAACGCCAGTCTTTTTGCACCATACATATAGGTGAGTTATTTACTACACCGTGCCCCCAGAAAGTGGCATCGGCAATTTCCTTGTAATTTAGTGCTGCTGCAATAGCCTGCCTTCCTTTTACATTATCAAAAGGTTTTTTGGAACAGTTGAAGTAAAGGGCGCCCCAATCGCTGCCCGGCATTTCCACCAAAACAGTATTTGGCATATTTTTAACCCGGCTAAAGCTTTGGGGTGGAACATCGTTGAGATAGTCTATATCACCGCTTTCAAAAGCCATCAGGCGGGCCGACGCATCGGTTTTGGGCAAAAACACCAATTCATCCAGGTAGGCAACCCTCTTTCCGCTCAGTCCCTTAAAGGGTTCGCTTCTGGGTATATATCCTTCATATCTTTTAAGTTTGGCCTCGCTTCCCGGTGTGTAGCTAACCAGTTGAAATACTCCTGTCCCAACAGGTTTGAGAACTGAACCGTATTTTGCAATCTGCTGTTCACTGTCTTCTGGCTCGATAATTTCACAAAATCCTGTTAAACCTATGGACGAAAGAAATGAAACAGATGGTTGTTTAAGGTTAAACTTTACAGTGTTTTGATCTACAGTCTCAATGTTGCTGATCATGCTATAATCGCCTTTGCGGGGGGAAACTTTCAAGATTCTCTCAAAATTCCATTTAACAGCAGCGGCTGTAAAGTCTTTCCCGTTATGAAACTTAACACCTTTTCGCAGCTTAAACGTATAAGTCTTGCCGTCAGGGCTTACCTCCCAGGAATCAGCAAGACTGGGCTTTACATTGACGTTTTCATCCCACGTCAACAACCCTTCTAAAAAGTTTTTTCTCACGGCGTATGATGCCGGGCTTGTTGTAGTATGCGGGTCAAGTGTTCCCGGGTCAGAGGAAAGGCCAATTCGTGCAACACCGCCCTTTACTGGTTCCGATGGCACCTGTGCCGCTTTATCCGAACCCTGAGGACTGCTTTTTGATCCACCGCATCCAAAAACAAAAACCGTAACGACTAAAAGCATGGAAAGAAGCACCAGGGGCGCCAACCACCGGCGATTCCCAATTATCATAAAATATCACCCCTTATGTTATATAATTTCGTGGATCGGTGATTTTCCCGGTAATGGCAGAGGCTGCAACAGTAGCAGGGGAAGCCAGATATACTTCAGCTTCCGGACTACCCATGCGCCCCCGGAAATTGCGGTTGGAAGACGATATACATCTTTCGCCGGGAGCTAGGATTCCCATTCCGCCGCCTCCACAAGCCCCGCAAGACGGGTTGGTTACAACGCAGCCCGCTTCTATAAATGTTTCAATTAACCCCGCCCTGAGAGCCTCCAGGTAGATTTCCTGGGAACCCGGGGTTACAATCATTCGCACGTCCGGATTAATACTATGTCCTTTCAATATCTGGGCAGCAATTTCAAGGTCCTCGAAGCGCGAATTGGTGCAGGCCCCCAGAAAAGCCTGATTGACAGGTATTCCTTCAATCTGGTTTATACCCCTGGAATTTGAAACGTCATGGGGGCATGCCACATGTGGTGTGATATCATCAAGAACAATTTCGTAAATTGCTTCATACTCGGCATCGGGGTCTGCCTTCACCGGCTCAAAAGGTTCATTTGTACGCTTCCTGACGTAATCAACGGTTTTTTGATCGGCCTCAAACAGAGCGAACTTTGCCCCTATTTCAACTCCCATATTGGCAATTGTCATCCGGCTGGAGAGGCTCATTTCCTCCACCCCGTCACCCAGAAACTCTGCCGACTTATAAAGGGCGACGTCAGTTCCATAACGCCCGGCAATGGCAAGAATGACATCCTTGGACATAACCCCGGGTCTTAATTTGCCTGTAAGCACGAATTTAATGGATTCCGGAATACGAAACCAAAGTTCCCCCCTGGCAAGGACATAGAGCATTTCCTGGGGACCTATTCCCCGCGAGGCAACATTTAACGCGCCGTAAGTGCAGGTGTGTGAATCGGCCGCTGCCACCAATTCTCCAGGTCTGGCAAAACCTTTTTCAACAAAAAGCTGATGGCAAATACCATGGCGGCCCAATTCGTAAAAATGAGGGATGCCGTATTCCCGGGCAAATATCCTGGCATCTTTGTATGTCTGGGCGCTGGCCACACTGTTGGGAGGTGCGTCATGTTCAAGTATGATTACTACACGCCCGGGGTCCCATACCTCCAGCGACAATTCCTTCAAGTACTGGTAAAGCTTCGAAGCCTGGAGGTCAACTATTCTGGTGCGGTCTATTTTTGCTATGACTATTTCCCCGGGTTTGACGAGTTCTTTTTTGGAAGCCCGGGCTAGAATTTTTTCAGCAATTGTCATTCCCATCCATTTTCCTCCTTTAAGGCTGGTAGCCAATAGACTGGGCGTATTTTTTGCTGACTTCTTCCTTGGGCAGGTACTCTTCCTCCAAGCGCCGGATTTCCGGAAAACCAATAAACTGGTGGAAATTTTGAGTTGGGTGTCCACTGATATCTTGCTCAAACTGTATGAGGAATTCGGTTCCACCTTCGGCAAAGGAATGCATGTAATCCCACATGGCCCTGACAGATGCGCGAAAAGCGCCGCCGGCATTAGCTACTATGGCAACACCTATTTCACGAAGCCTGGGCATTGGGAGCCTTGGAGAAACACCTGTCATATTGTAAAGAATTGGCGCGGGAATTTCGTTGACGCACCGGATAAGATCCTCCTCACTTGTCAGACCGTCGGGGAAAACCACATCAGCCCCTGCTTCCACATAGGCCCTGCCCCGGAGAATAACTTCTTCGATGCTTCCCCCTATGGCTCCGCGGGCGTCCGTTCGCGCAATGATCACAAAATCAGGGTCAAGTTCCTTGCGGACATGGTCTGCCGCCCTGAATTTGCCGACAGCCTCTTCAATTGAGATCAATTGTTTGCCAGCCACATGGCCGCATCTTTTCGGAGCCACCTGGTCTTCTATATGACCGCCGACCACACCGGCGCTAATAAATTCCTCAATGGTCCGCATAACATTTATGGCATTTCCATAACCGGTGTCAAAATCGCAAAAAACAGGAATTTTAACTGCATTGGAAATATACCTTGCGGCATTTACCACCTCTGTCATAGTCGTTAAACCTACATCAGGCTTTCCCAGCAGGGCTGCCGACAAGCCATATCCGCTGATTCCCACAGCTTTAAAACCGGCACTCTCGATAATTTTTGCGGACAAGGCGTCATAAGCGGCCGGTACCACCATCATTTCCTTGCTTTCCATAAGCGCACGCATTTCCTTGCTTCGTTTCATTACATATACCCCCTCGTTTTTTTCTCCCATTTTCAGGATTCAGCCATTTACAACAGGTTATTTTTCTTTAAAACCCCCCTCCTGTCAAAATCACCAACAGGAAAATTTTTTTGCGGATTGATTTAAACATACAAGTGACAGGATACCCAATGTCCTTTTCCAATCTCAATGAGTCCGGGTTGTTCCTGTTGGCACATTTCTTTTGCTTCAGAACATCGAGTCCTGAAACGGCACCCGGGCGGAGGATTCATCGGACTTGGAATTTCACCTCCCAGAATCATTTTTTTTCTTCTCAAAGTTGGGTCGGGTATGGGGACAGCAGAAAGCAAAGCTTTTGTGTAAGGGTGCCTGGCCTCAGAATACAATACGTACTTGGGCGCAATTTCTACTAAATTCCCAAGGTACATTACACCCACCCGGCTACTTATGTGTTGAACAACTCTCAAGTCGTGGGAAATGAAAAGGTAGGTGAGACCAAACTTCTGCTGCAGTTCCTGAAGTAGATTGATTATCTGAGCCTGAATGGAAACATCCAGTGCAGAGACCGGCTCATCACATACTACAAATTTGGGATATAATGCCAGCGCCCGGGCGATGGCTACACGCTGGCGCTGACCTCCGCTAAGCTCGTGAGGGTAGCGGTACTTAAAATAGATATCCAAACCAACAAAACCGAGAAGTTCATATACCCTTTCCTCCAGTTGCCGCCCTTTACAAAAGCGGTGTGCCCTTAATGGTTCGCCAATTAGATCGAAAACCTTCATCCTGGGGTTTAGGGAACTGAAAGGATCCTGAAAGACAATTTGCATTCGTTGCCTTACAGTGCGCATTTCCGCCCTGGGCGTTTTAAATATGTTGACGCCCTCAAATTTGACACCACCGCCGGTGGCTTCTATAAGCCGGACCAACAAACGGCCCATGGTGGTTTTACCGCAACCGCTTTCCCCGACAAGACCAAAGGTTTCCTCCTTGAAAATTTCAAAAGTAACATCGTCCACCGCTTTAATACTTCCGCCGGAATTACCCCATAAGGATCGTTCTACAGGAAAATGCTTCGAGAGGTTCTTAATTTCAATTAAAACTTTTCCGGCTTCCATCAGGCAACGCCCCCTTCATGCATCCAACAGCGAACCTTGTGGCCAGGGCTTATTTCTTTCAAAGGGGGAATTCCTTTTTGGCAATTTTTTTGGGCATAAGAACATCGGGGATAAAAGCTGCATCCAGGAGGCATGTTTAATAAATTTGGGACATTTCCGGGAATAGCTTCAAGTCGTTTATTCTCTGAAACTAGCTTGGAAATGGAATTCATAAGCCCTTTTGTATAGGGATGCAGAGGTCTGCGAAAAAGATCTGTCACCTTGGCCTGTTCAACCACCAGCCCGGCATACATGACAAGTACTCGTTCTGCCATTTCAGCAATAACGCCGAGATCATGGGTAATTAAAAGAATGGCGCTGTTTAAGCGCTCTCTCAAACTCGACATCAACTCCAAAATCTGCGCCTGTATTGTGACATCCAGCGCCGTGGTTGGCTCATCTGCAATTATTAATTTGGGATTACAGGAAAGAGCAATGGCAATAACTATTCTTTGCCGCATCCCCCCGGAAAGATGATGGGGATACTCATTCAGCCGGTTAGCCGGTTCCGGAATTCCAACCAAGGCCAATAATTCTTTTGCTCTTTCTCTTGCCTCGGCCCGTGTCACCCTTTCGTGAAGTATAATTGACTCCTCAATTTGATTTCCTATTGTATAAACCGGGTTTAATGATGTCATGGGTTCCTGAAAAACCATACTGATATCCTTTCCCCTGATACGCCTGGCAGCCTCTTTGTTTAATTTAAGCAAATCAACACCATTGAAAAGTATTTCCCCGCCTACGGTACGGCCGGGGGGCGATACCAGCCGCATGATGGAGAGGGCTGTTACACTTTTCCCACAGCCGCTCTCACCTACCATCCCCAATATTTCCCCTTCTTCAATAACCAGGTCAACCCCGTCAACAACCTTGCTTATGCCCTCTTCAGTAAAGAAATGAGTCTTCAGGTTTTTCACCTCAAGTAGCGCTATTCTAATCTCCCCCTTTGCCCCGCATGCGCGGATCAATTATGTCTCGTAGTGCGTCCCCGAGAATATTAAGACTTAAAATGGTAATAGCAATGGCAAGGCCTGAGAATATTGATATCCAAGGGGCGTCTCTCAAGTAATTCCGACCCTCGGCCAGAATATTGCCCCAGCTCGGCTGGGGAACCGGAGTTCCCAACCCCAGAAAGCTAAGTGAGGCCTCAGCCCTGATGGCAAAAACGAAAATAATTGTCACCTGCACCAAAATAGGGGCCAGGCAGTTTGGCAAAACATGGCGGAACAGTATCTCCGCATCAGTCAAACCCAGAGACCGCGCCGATTCGATATAAGTGTTTTCTTTAACGGATAAAACCGATCCCCGTACCAAACGGGTAAAGGATGGTATAAAAGCAACTATTAAAGCAACAACCACATTCATTGAATTTGGCCCAAGGACAGCCATGATCCCAATAGCCAGAAGTATTCCGGGGAAAGCCATTAAAGCGTCAAATACACGCATTACTATATGGTCAAAAATTCCGCCCCAGTAACCAGTAACCAAGCCTACCAGTGTGCCCAATCCCATTGATCCCAGGGCAACCAAAAGTCCTGTTTCAAGGGATATACGGGCCCCAAAAATGATTCTGCTAAAAATATCCCGCCCGACATCGTCAGTTCCTAAGGGATGCGCCTGGGAGGGGGGCAAAAGCCTGCTGGAAATGTCCACCCCCAAGGGATTGTGCGGTGAAATAATCTGCGCAAAAACAGCAACGAACGTCATTATTAGTAAAACAATGACGCCTGCCGCAACTAATTTTTCACTAAACAATTTACAGAAAAAATATTTCCAACCGGTTTGTATTCTGGGGCTGTACACCGCTTCAGCTTCTTTATTCATATTTCTCCTCCATCTCTTTACCTGTAGTGAATACGCGGGTCAAGGTAAGAATAAAGCATGTCAACCGCCAGATTAATTATTGAATACATTGCCCCGATAATAAGGAGCAAGGACTGAATTACTGGATAATCCCGGCTAAAAACCGAAAAGACAAGAAAGCTTCCTATCCCGGGAAGGCTGAAAATGGTTTCAATGACCACCGTATTCCCCAGGAGGTGTCCAAAATTAAGCCCAACCACGGTGACAACCGGAATAAGGCTGTTTTTTAGAGCGTGTTTATTAATAACAACACTCTCCTTAAGGCCCTTTGCCCGCGCAAACCTTATGAAGTCGTTTCTCAGCACCTCAAGCATACTTGAACGCATCATCCGGGCAACCACCGCAGCCTGAACAGCCCCCAACGCAAAAGCGGGCAGGATAATATGCCTGAACCACTGCCAGGGTGAATCGGACAGGGCAACATAACTTCCGGTAGGCAACCATCCCAGGATGACAGCGAAAAATAACAGCAAAAGCAAGCCGAGCCAGAAGTTTGGAACAGAAATTCCTGCCATGGAAATTAGCATGAAAAACTTGTCCACCCAGGTGTTTTGTTTAACTGCGGCAAGAATACCAGCAGGTAAAGCAATAATTAGCGAAATAAAGGTTGCTGTTATAGCAAGAGCCAGAGTAACAGGCAGTTTTTCCATCAGGGACAAAGAAATTGGCCGGCCGGAAATTATCGAATTCCCCAACTCACCTTGCAACAGGTTGCCAAACCAGTAAGTGAACTGGACCAGTAAAGGCCTGTCCAGTCCAAGTTGGCTTCGCATTTTTGCAATGTCCTCTGTATTTGCGTCCGGGCCAAGGATAGCCAGGACAGGGTCTCCGGGTATGAGGTACAGCAAGGAAAAAGAAGCAACAGCTATTAAAAGCAAGACCGGAATAATAGAAAGAATCCTTTTTATTAAATAATTTCTCATAGCCCCCTCCTTATGGCTTTTTACACCTTGCTTTCCGCAAGTATTGTGCCACTTTGGAAATGACTATTTTACCGAACTTTTTTGTCAAAATGACAATAGTCCTGGCTGTATTTGCCATAATTTTTATCATATTGATAATATGTTTTTTGGAGGAAATTTATAATCGTGATCGAATATAACGCTTTAGAAGGGTTTATTAGAAGAGTTCTTGCCATCCTTTACAGGGGGGGCTGCCATGAACTATAACCTGCAAAATACATGGCTGGAGTTTAATAAACGGGTACAACCTGATAAAAACTGGAAAGGAGTAGTAAGGGAGGAAATTTTAGCTTCCTGGTACCGCTCCCGGCAAAACAATGTTGACCCTTTTCTAAAGAAGTGCCCCAGGGTTCTAACCAGTTGCGATTTTAAGGCAAGGCGGGAGTCCAACGGTACTCTTATAGAAGTTGCGGAAAAAAGCATAAATAAAATGCGAAATTACCTGGAAATGACAAAACAAGCCTCGGCCATAGTAGATAATGAAGGTTGCTTATTGAAGATTTTCGGTGGCAAAAGCATTGAGAACACTCTAACGAAGGGTAATTTCCTGGAAGGTTCGGTCTGGAATGAGAATTCTGTAGGTACAAGTGCAATCTCTTTATGTGTACACCTTGAGAAGGCAATAACAGTATGTGGTTTTGAGCATTTTATCTATGGCGCCATAAATTCCTGCTGCTACGCATCACCTATCTTTAGCAGGGAAGGTAGCTTAGCCGGTGTTTTAAGCATAACTTCGCAGGACCATAAACCCTCTATATCTACCCTAGGGATGGTCACTTCCATGGCAATGACCATAGAGCAGGAACTTATGTTGCAATCCATCAATTCAGGTCCTACCTCTTCTGAAATTTTTTTAACCGGGTTTTTGGACCAAATGAAGATAGGAATAGTAGTTGTGTCCGGACGAAGTTATGTAATTACTGATTGCAATGACCGAATAGCCCATCAACTCGGGTACGAAAGAAAAAATCTTATCGGCAGTTCGTTGATCGAAATTTTGCCTTACGAAAAAAATCAGGAATTCTGGCAACAGCTAATCAGCCCTTTCCCAAAGGAGAGGATGTTCAACCTGTTCACTCAATCAAAGTTTATGTTATTCAATATCAAATTTCATAAAAGATCAGTAGACGAATTTATCATAACTTTCGAAAAAGACACTCATAAATATACAGTTAAAAGCACTTCCAAAAATATTACTTTCGGCTCAATAATAGGGGAAAACCAAAGTTTAAAGCGATCCCTGGGAATTGCAAAGCGAGTTGCAGATACCGACTGTAACCTGCTAATTACCGGGGAAACCGGAACGGGAAAAGATATGTTGGCGGAGGCTGTCCACAGGGAGAGCTACCGACATAGTAAGCCCTATGTAGTCATTAATTGCGCTAACATTCCAAAGGATTTGGTGGAAAGTGAGCTTTTTGGTTATGAAGAGGGCGCCTTCACAGGAGCCAGGAAGGGTGGAAAAAAGGGGAAATTTTTTGCTGCTGAAGGCGGAACTCTTTTTTTGGATGAAATTGGAGACATGCCTATAAATCTTCAGGCAAAACTATTGCGAGCCATTGAGAAAAAGTTAATCCTCCCAATTGGAGGTAACCAGGAAATTCCTATCGATGTTCGTGTTATTGCCGCTACCAACAAAGATCTTGACTTAGCAATTAAAAACGGTGAATTTAGGGCAGATTTAAAATACAGGCTGGAAATGCTAACCATAAGCCTTCCCCCACTTAGAGAAAGAAAGGAAGATATAATTACCCTGTTTAAATTTTTCACTGAGGAATTGTGCGCTAACCTTAAGATTGATCCACCGATGATAGAACCTTCAGCACTACAATGCCTAATGCTATACAACTGGCCTGGCAACATTCGCGAGCTAAAAAACATAGCTCACAGATGTATATATACTATGGAAAACGATATTATCTCCACCTGTCAACTGCCCGATCATCTGGTTATTCATCGGAATTATGGGGAAGTTATGGCTGCCGACAGTAAAGAAGTTGGTCTAAGTCATACTTTGGAAAAGTCGCTTATACTGAATTTGTTAAACTTATATAACGGAGACAAATCAAAAGTGGCCGCTGATATGGGCATCTCTCTAAGTACTATTTACAGAAAAATAAAAAAATTTGGTTATTAAATTCGTTGACCAATTTACAGTCTGTCTGTACCAGGGTATTGATATGGAAGGGTCCTGTCAGGTTCCCGGTACCGGAAGACCTGCGATATAATCAATAATACGTCTACCATCACCCTCGCCCGTCCCCTGTATTGGAAAGTCCACGGCGAGTCAAGGCTTGCCGGCCATGTCGCGGTAGCGGTATAAGATAGAAAAATTTGGGCTGTTGCTACTGTCCTGTCAGCAATATTTATTAATTCTATGAAAACAAGAGAATAAGGGGGGTAGACTCTAAAATTAGGGGTTTAAACCGACATGCCTGGGAGCGGACAAAAAAACCGCTCCCTTGTTTTTCAAGTAGTTAACGCATTCAATGGCCGGGCTCCCCTGTTAAATTATGTTTGACAAATTAAATAATGTTCAATATTATTAATCTAATTCAAGACGGGGAGACGATGGGAATGGAAAAGGTGTCCACGGACCTCAAGAGCAAGCTGGTAATAAAGGCAGTCCGCAATGTGCGCAGGGGGGACGTCAAAGAAGAAGCCGGGCGGGGAATGTATCGCCCGGGGATAAAACTGGACCTTCAGAGATCAAGACTGATGACGGAGTCGTATAAGAAAACAGACGGGGAGCCCATGGTTCTGAGAAGGGCAAAGGCATTTGAAAACATCCTGAGCAAGATGGATATCTATATCCAGGAATGGGAGAGGATTGTGGGCAGTCATGCGGCTACACCCGCAGGGCTTTATTTCGGCATCGATATGAACTGGCGCTCGGTGGAAAGGATTGTGCGCGGAGAAGAGGGTCAGACATTGTTGGACGATGCCGGCCGGGCCGAGCTAAAGGAGATGATCGGGTACTGGAAGGGCAAATCCATGAGCGACCGGCAGCAAAAAATGTTCACGGGGGATATTCTCAAGTACTGGAAGTATGAAGGCACATTTATGTGGACTCACTGGTCCGAGTTGGGCATCCCGAACTATGAGAGGTTATTCAGGTCAGGCCTTAAAGGGATTATCCGGCATGCCGAGCAAAGACTGGCTGAAATAGACCGCAGCGTGCCTGCAGACTACGTCGAACAAAAGGAATTTCTTCAGTCGGTGATTATCGCCCTGGAGGCGGTGATTAAATTCGCCCGTCGCTATGCTGAAAAAGCCAGGACACTGGCGGAGATGACAGTGGACGAAGAACAAAAAAAGCGCCTGGAGGAAATAGCTGCTACCTGCGACTGGGTCCCTGAAAATCCGCCACGTTCCCTTCTTGAGGCGCTGCAGTTCTTTTTCTTTATCCACGTTGCAAGATACATGGAGTATTCCACTCTGGGTATCGGCGTCCGGTTCGACAAGGTCTTTGGACCATATCTTGAAAAAGACCTGTTAAGTGGAAAAATAACAAGGGAGGAAGCCCTGGAACTTCTTCAACTTCTCTGGGTCAAGTTTCATGAGCTGGGACTGGTGTACTCCCCCATGCTGTCAGGCATCTATGGCGGAGTGGAGTCACTTCAGGCTATTACCATAGGTGGCGTGGATAAGGACGGAAAAGACGTTACCAACGAGATGACCTATCTGGTGCTTGAGACAGCGGAAGCCATGAGAACACTGGAGCCCAGCATTGCCATGCGCTATCACGACGGCACTCCGGATAAGCTGATATCAAAGGCAATCGATGTTCTGCACAAAGGAATTGGCTATCCTTCCATATTCAACGATAAGAGCATGTTACCGACCTTAACTGAATGGGGTGTGCCGGTTGAGGACGCCAGAGATTATGCGGTTACCGGGTGTGTTTATATTGAAATACCCGGCAAGAACATTGTACGCAGAGCCCTTGGAGCCCTTGTTCTGCCTAAATGCCTTTGGTGGGCGCTGCACAGCGGTGTCAATCCGGAAACAAAGGAACAATGGGGGGCACCAACACCCGATCCTTTAACCTTTCAATCAGTTGAGGATATACTAAACGCTTATCTTGAACAGGTGCGTTTTTTCTTTAAAAGGCAGAGCACCATAGAGAACACCTGCCGGTCCCTTTATGAAAAGTATCTTCCAAGACCTTTTTATTCCGTGGTGCTGGACGGCTGCATCGAAAGAGGGCAGGATATGCGGAAATGGGCATATCCCTCCATGGTCCACGATTTTGTCGTTCTTGTGGGAACGACAAATGTTGCCGACTCCATTGCGGCCATAAAGAAAGTCGTTTTCGAGGATAAGAAAATTACCATGGCCCAACTGATAGAGGCCATGGACAACAACTGGGCCGGGTATGAAGACATCCGTCAGATGATGATCCAGGCGCCCAAATATGGGAACGATGATGACTTTGCCGACGAGATTGCCGTGGAGGTTCATCACAGGACCTCGGGTGTTTTAAGGGAATTCAAGGACCGCTTCGGGAATCCGCTGCGGGGTGACGGAAGCGGCGTTTCCGCCACATATGGCCTCGCCTTTCACACACCGGCCACGCCGGACGGCCGGAAGAATTCCGACCCGTTTGCCGACGCCACCCTGTCACCCGCCCAGGGGCGGGATCGTAAGGGTCCCACGGCGGTGCTGAAATCCGCCTCCAAGATTAAGACAGAAAAAACCCATAATCAGCTCCTGAATCAGAAATTCCTGCCGTCCATGCTCGAAGGTGATATGAAAGGTGTATTCGCCGGTTACCTGAGAACATGGGGGGACCTTGGCATAAACCAGATCCAGTTCAATGTTATTTCCCGGGAAACGCTGCTTGACGCCCAGAGAAGACCCGAAAAACACCCCGATCTTATCGTGAGAGTGGCGGGATACAGCGCCTATTATGTTGATTTGAGTAAAGGGCTGCAGGATTCAATTATTCAGAGAACCGAGCAGAGTTTCGCCTAAATAAGCAGGTGTGGGGATGGATATTTCAACGGCCACGGGCCAGGAGGGCCTGATTTTTAACATCCAGAGATTCAGTATTCATGACGGACCCGGGATAAGGACAACGGTCTTTTTCAAGGGCTGTCCCCTGAGGTGCCTCTGGTGTTCAAATCCCGAATCCCAGTCTTCTTCCCGGTCTCTTATGGTGAGGGATGCAAACTGCAGCGGATGCGGGAAATGCGCTGATGTCTGCCCCAGGGGGGCCATCTCCATGAAAAGGGAGAGAGGAAGGGTTATTGACTGGGACAAATGCGACCAGTGCCTCTTATGTGTCAGCGTCTGCCTGTATCAATCCCTCAATTGCTGCGGTCAGTACATTACTCGGGAAGAAGTGGTCAGTGAGGTTTTGAAGGACAGTCTGTTCTACCGGAATTCCGGTGGAGGTGTCACCATTTCAGGCGGAGAGCCTCTCATGCAGCCCGGTTATCTGATAGAACTCCTTCACGCTCTTAAAGAGAACCAGATCCATGTGGCTTTGGACACATCAGGCTACGTTTATGAAAAAGTACTGGCAGAGGTGTTGCCGCTTTTGGACCTGGTCTTGTTTGATATCAAGCATCTGGATGATGGTAAACACCGGCGCTTCACCGGAGTGAGCAACCGGGGCATTCTCGCCAATGCCCTCATGGCGGCGAAAGAGGCCAGAACATGGTTTAGAATTCCACTGATTGAAAACTTTAATGACGACGCCGAGCACATCGAAAGGGTGGCCGAAATTGCCCGGGAGTCCGGGGTCGAGAAAATTTCCATTCTTCCTTATCATGAAGGGGGTATTACAAAATGCAGCCAGATAGGCCGGAACTATTCCATGTCCGGGGCGAAATCCCCGTCCATTCACCATATTGAGGCGCTAAAAAGGATAGTTTTAAATAAAGGCGTGAACATAACTGTCGGCAGTTAGTGTATCCCGGCATTAAATCTCTTGGTTTGGGGGTGGAAGGGTAACGGGCACCGGGGCAGTCACTAGGGCTTATCCTTAAAATTTAGAGTGAACCTTAAAAATGATAAGGAGGAGAGTCATGGAAAAAAAAGTTGTTAATCTTTATGAGGGATTGTCGTATGTGAAAAATGAGCCTCACTGGGGAGCAGAGCCCATGCCGCCTACGCCGGAAAGGCACTTTTACGATCTGGTCAGGGAGTCTGTGTACCGCTTCCCACTGAAGACCGCGCTGATCTCCTGTGACAGGGAAATTTCCTACCGGGAAATGGATGAGATGTCTGACAGACTGGCCACGGCACTGGCGGATCTGGGAGTGAAAAAAGGAGACCGGGTCTGCGTTATGCTTCCCGTCTCGGCCCAGAGCATCATCGCATTTCACGGCATTATCAAGGCCGGGGCGGTCTCGGTGCCGGCAAACCTCATGTCCAAGGCCGGTGAACTGATATATTCTTTAAATGATTCCGGGGCACAGGTGATTATTTTCCTGGATATCTTTTACCCCCTTGTTCAAAAGGTAAAAGGAAAGACAGGGCTCCGCCAGATTATCAGTGTCCATCTGGCAGACATTTCAGAACCCGGCTGCTGGATTCCGCCGATGATGAATCCTGAAAAAAAGGCCTTTCCGGATGCCGTCGACCTGATGGATCTGATCAGAGATTACCCTCCCTACCCGCCGGCAGTGTCCATCAACCCCAGGGAGGATGTTGCCCTAATTATCTATACAGCCGGCACCACCGGCCCACCCAAGGGGGTTATGGAGACCCATTTCAATATGACCCATGCCAATCTTTCCCACTGCCACTGTCTGGGGATAGGCCATAATGATATCAGCCTTCAGATATTACCCATGTTTCACATAGGCGGGTATTATCTTTTTCTTCATCCCACCCTTTACAAGGGCGGAACCGTGGTGGTCCTGCCGCTATTCGAACCCGCCCAATATCTCAAAACCCTTGACAAATACCAGGTCAATGTGATACTTGGCATTCCCACCATGTATATCGCCCTCCTGAATCACCCCGATTTGTCCAGTTATGATCTCCGCCAGCTGCGGATCTGTTTTGCGGCGGGGGCGCCGGTCCCTGAGGAGGTGCAGAAGCTGTGGGCTGAAAAAACCGGCGTGGAGATGGCCCAGGGCTGGGGAATGACTGAATGCAACGCCGGGGCTATCGTAAATGTTCCCAATAAAAAGAATAATCTATCAATCGGCGTGCCCACCACGGGTGAAGTGAAGGTAGTGGACCCGGAATCCAGGGAAATCCTTCCTCTGGGAAAGACGGGTGAGATTATGTACCGCAGTGCTCAGGTGGCGAAGGGATACTGGAACAAGCCGGAGGAAACCAAAGAAAGCTTCCAGACCGATGGCTGGCTTCGCACAGGGGATGCCGGCTATATCAACGAAGAGGGCTTCATATTCTTTGTGGACCGGATTAAGGATATTATCATCTCTTCCGGTTACAATATATCGCCCTTTGATGTGGAATCGGTCATCATGAAGCATCCTGCGGTGATGGAGGTGGCTGTCATAGGTGTGCGTGATGATTATCGCGGCGAAGCAGTTAAAGCTTATATCGTTTTAAAAGAAGATTTCAAGGAAAAAGTGAAGCCAGAAAATATTATTGAGTTCTGCAAGGAGCATATGGCAACCCATAAAAATCCCCGCGTTGTTGAATTTATTGAGGCCTTGCCCAAAAGCCCCGTGGGTAAAGTTCTCAGAAGGGAACTGAGGATGTTGAATCAGCAGAATACTGTTCAGTCTTGATAACTCTGAATCAGCCGGGCCCCTGGATTGCATTTTAAAGAGTTTTCTTGTAGAATAATTCAAGGCAAAGACGTGGGCTGATTAATGCCGGATTATGGGTGCCCGGCCCCGGGGGAAGCACATTCAATAACCGGACGAAAGGGAAAAGATGCCTGAGAAAACCACTTTTAGTGATATCAGACAAAAAGAGCGCCAAATCAGAAAGGACCTTATTATTGACGCCGCGCAGCAGGTATTTGCGGTAAGTCCTTATGACAAGGCACGAATGACAGAAATTGCAAAAGAAGCCGGCATTTCCACAGCATCCATCTACACATATTTTGCCAATCAGGAAGATCTATTCATTGAAGCTTTTTCAAGGGACACAAAAAACCTGGTGGAAAAGTTGAATAGGGAAATCAACAATTTAGATGAAGTAGACCTTCAGAAAACAATTAATGTATTTATTGACTATTTCGCCGAGCATGATGCATATTGCAGAATGATGGGCAATTTCATGTTAAACGGTCAAATTGGCTCTGAATCGCTGGATAAACTAAATGCAGCAATAAGGGAAATTTTTTATTCTCTGGACATAATATTTAAAAAAATGGGCTGTCAGGATAATATAAGGCTGAACTCCCATATTTTCTTCGCGTTTCTGAATGGATTGCTCATAAGCTTCAGGAAATATCCCGGCCGGAACGCGGAGGAAGGTAATGCTCATATGAAGCGGCTGGGAAAAATATTTGCGGAGCAGTTTCAGGTAAAAGTTAAATAGAATAAAAGCCTTCTGTCAGAATGCGGCAGGGGGCTTTTTACAAAGGTTGATTTATCAGGTTTAGTAAAGAGTTTTCGCAAATCTTCCTCTTCAAAAGGCTTTAAAATTACCTTGGGAGCCTTTAATTTCTCTATGCTACCTGCTGGTGCAGTGTTTACAAATCCCTCTTTATTTAAAAAATCAAAAGTTGTTTCAGACTTCTTATCCGGTGGTTGATTGTTGTTGGCGAAAGCTGGCATTCCCTTTTCCAGTAAAAGATACATTGCTTTAAATCCCTTTCTGTAATCTTGACAGGCTCAAAGGGCAAATTTAGCTTTTCCAATGTTTGTATTACATAATGAAGGTTTTCTTTATGCCATCGTTTGGTATGAAAAGATAGATTTTTTAGGTCCAACTCGTCAAGAAATTCTTTAACGCAATAGTCAAAGTCTTTTCCTCCCTTTACCAATGGGGGGGCACTCGTTAAGTTAATTTCCTCTTCAAAAAAACCATCAATTTTTCCACGTCGTTTAGCCATTAATGAACTCCTCCTTTTTATATTCCGGTGAAGTTCATACATTTCTTCTTCATACGCCCCAGTTCGTACGTCCCAGGAAAAAAGCCCATGCGTATGTTATTCGCAATACCCTTTCTTTCATACGCATACTTCGTACGCCATAAGCAAAAAGCCCCTGCGTATTGCTTTTTAGCAAAACTCGTAAAGGCTTATTTACCAGAACATAAACGTATTTTTTGGACAATAAGGCAGAAGTATTTTGTTGGCCACACGTCGATAGGTGATGTTGTTTACATCTGGCGATCGGACGGTGACGATAAGGGTACCGGTGGTATCATTGCAAAATGCACAATTGAGGGTCCAGAAGAATGGGTCACAGAATGGGATAACAAATACTGGAAAGTAGAACCAAACTCAAATGGTGGATGGGGCGTCCCTCTTGATATAAATGAACTCCGTCTAAAAAGAGGAATGATATTACGGACTGATCTCGTCCAAGATCCCTTATTAAAAAATCTGCGGGTAATCAGAATGCCCGCAGAAACTAACTATTTGCTCAATGAAAAAGAAGCAGAGTTGCTAGACAACTTATGGTCCCTAAATAATAGCGGTCCTGACTTTATGGCTGATGAAGGGATACCATTTATTGAGGGTAAAACCTTTTATGCATGGCATAGAAAAAGAGAACGAAATAGGGAACTAGTGAAATACGTCAAAAAAAAGACAATGCTTGAAAAAGGTGAATTACGTTGTATAGTATGTGACTTTTCATTTTTAGAAACCTACGGCAAAACAGGCGAAAATTTTATAGAAGCACATCACACAAAAGCAATTTCTGATATGGGTGAAAACGAGGAAACAAAACCTGAAGATATTGCCTTGGTCTGTTCGAATTGCCATAGGATGCTGCATTACCGGCGGCCATGGCTGACAATGGACAAGTTGAAACAACTATTAATAAAAACTTAAGGAGGGATAGTCTTGGCTGAATGCCTATGTGGTTGCGGGGAATTAACAATCGGGAAGAGTCGTTTTCGTATTGGAGGCATAGAAAATTTACTTGAATTAAAGGGATATATTGATAAGTACGGGTATCAAGAACTTCTTGACATAATAAAAAGCCTTAAGAGGGTTAAAAATATATAATTTCCTTTGTGGCAAAATATGGAAAAGGCTATTCAACTGTCAAGGCTACCCGGGCTGGCCAGTGCTAGGCTATGAAAGATTTGCCTAAAGGAAGAAGCCCGCTACGATGGAAAATATGTTCTTCGCACCAACTGCCAGCTGGACACCGACCAGGTAGCAGTAGCCTACAAAGACCTTTGGCGTGTGGAGCGGGCCTTTCGGGAAATAAAGTCCAGCCTAGACCTAAGGCCAGTGTATCACTGGAAAGACAGCTGTGTCCGTGGGCACATTATGGTGTGTTTCCTGGCTTTGGTTCTGGAGTCAGCCCTACAAAGAAAACTAAAAGAGAAAGATATTTCTGTTGAATATACTTATTTACTGCGGGACCTGCAGCAGCTTAGAGCTGTGGAATTGACCCTGGCGGATGAAAAGTACCTGTGCCGCACAGAGTTGGCAGGCAGCTCCCACCAGGCCTTCAAGGCCCTTGGAATCAGGCCGCCCCTACAGATTTCGAACTTAACAGTCTCAAGATCTTCGAATAATAAAACGCCAGATCACTTCATTCCGACCCTGTTTTGATAAATCATAAGGTGTGTAGTGGTACGTCTGTTCAAAACACCCCTCAAGCCGTGATTTTACTGGATTCTTAATTTTGAAGTTGCAAAGTCAAGTTAGGGTAATTATTATAACTTGTTTTCGGAAGTTAGAAAGTGTAGCACTGCGGAACTTAATAATTTCCAGTTTATTTAAATTTTATTTCCAGTTTGACGGAGTGAACCATTACGGAAGCTAAGTGCTACACTTTTATATTGCCAAACACATATAACTTAAGATTGTGTTAATTTTGAGAAATCGCGTACCCCTTGACTGATAGCAAACATGTGTTCTATTATCGGTTTGGGTGTGTATTCATGTTTAAGCTGTATAATAAACCGTTGGAAGTTCGAATGGCCGGCGACGTTCTGGAGGCCTTTTTTTGGCGAGGTCGATGGTTAAGAGTGGAGCTTATTGAAAAGGTTGAACGTCGTGGGAGTTGGTGGGAGCTTTCGCCTGGGGATATCTATCGGGTCAAGGTTCGGAGCGGGGGGCTATATGATTTAGTTAAGGATCGGGATAAATGGATT
>Ga0209347_1002122_pt1 | contig 27581 bp, 29 predicted proteins | sample AutmiccommuBRH23_FD_187382 | JGI IMG/M metagenome (GOLD analysis project Ga0209347, IMG submission 187382) | Deep subsurface microbial communities from Mt. Terri, Switzerland - Autotrophic microbial communities BRH/23 (SPAdes) (version 2) | ecosystem: Environmental > Aquatic > Deep subsurface >...
TACTGGTTAGGTATTACCTGATAGGATTTCCCTACTATATGTTAATAGCTTACTAATGAAAACAGAATTGCTTCCATTTCCAAGAGGAAACATCACGCAATTGCGTGCTGCTTCGCAGCTCGCACCATATCTCAAATTATACCCAACCAATTAGACTATGCTGTGAATGAGTTATGAATTTCTTGTGAATTTGCCCTTGACGCAGGGGGATCCAGTGTGAAAGCTGTGGAGTTCACTGAGTTAGTCCATATTAGCAGTCGTTGAAGCGTCATAATCTCGCGGCTTCCAGTTTTTAAGATCGCCTTCATTAATAATGATTTTACCGTTTTCCTTGTCAACAGTATAATTTAACTCTTGAGGTGGATACTTAGTGCAACCGCCACCCAAACCCGTTAAGTCAGCGAGACTCCAACGGGTCCAGCAAACATTACAAACCAAAACATCCCCTTCGATGTGGAATTTGCGAGAATAACACGGTTCACAAAAACTGCTAGCCACCATCACCCTACCCGCAGGGGATAAATAAGCCACCACAGGTAACCCTTTCTGGTTATTACCTATATCAAAATTGGGATCATACATAGCGTAAAGAATTTTGTTTTTCTCCAAGTCGTCGAGAGATAATTTAACTTGACCGTTACTAATCTCTGCGTTTACCTCAGTCATTTCAATGGTTTTATTGGTATAATTAACACTTTTTCCTATTGAGTATTTGTTATCGAACCCGGGAATTGCCTCCTTGGTTGAGAGTACAATAGCTACTACCCCAACCACCAACAAGGTACAAAGACTAATTAAGACCAACTTCCGCCGTTTTTTACTTTCTAATTCTAGCGCCTCTAGACGCGCCCGCTTCTCTTCCAGATCCGCCATGCTGATTTCCTCCTTTCTCTCAATATAACGGTGAGTCTGTTTAAGAGCGTCGAACTATCCAGGGCACCTTATGAAGACTTGCTGTTAATTACTTCTTTCAAAAGTTCAAGCTCTTTCTGGAGCTTGGCTTGTCTTTTACCAAGACGCAAACTGTAACCGAAGATCAAAACCCAAATAATAGAATAGGCGAGAAACAAGTAAAACAACTTATCCATATTGTACCTCCGTTCGCGACTCTTGATTTCTTATCCACCCTTTGATTCGTCAGTTGAACATTCCCTCTTTTAACCAACGAATCTCCGCTTTCATCCTTTCAATACGGACACTACGCATCATAAAATAACAGTATAATAAGGTAAAAGCGAACAGACTGGCAAAGAAAGCCAGCATCATGTCAGGGGCTAACGCAATTCCATTCGAAGTGACCAGTGCGCCGGGATGCATAGTCCTCCACCAACGAATTGCCAAGAAATCGATCGGCACGACCACAAAGGCCAAGATGCCAAACACTGCAGCTAGACGTGCTTTCTTTTCTTCCTCGCCGATGGCCGAGCGAATCTTGGCATAGGCCAGATACAAAAACCACAGGATCAGAGTGGTGGTCAGACGTGGATCCCAGGTCCACCAAGTATTCCAGATGGGTTTTGCCCAGATCGGGCCAGTAATTAAAACGATGGTTGTAAAAACTACTCCGATTTCCGCAGACGTATGGGCATAGATATCCCAGTTCGTTCGCCTGGTTAGTAGGTAAGTGATACTGGCAACAAAAACAACGAAGAAGGCCATCATTCCGACCCAAGCCGACGCGACGTGAAAATAAAAGATTCGTTGAACATCACCCATTGTTTTTTCTGTAGGTACATAAACTAGTGCTAAATAAAGAGCCACAAACACAGCAAGAAAAGTTGACCACGCCAAAACCTTTTCTATTAGACTAGGGCGCGTATTTTCAGTCATAGACTACACCTCCAATAAATAATCGAAGAGAAGCAGAGGTAAAACTGTAAAGACAACTCCGTAGACAACCAGAATCTTAAGAAACAGATCTGCTCCGCTTCCCACTAGGCCAAAACTAGCTTTGGTAACGATCACAGCGCTAAGCAAAACCGGAATAATCAACGGAATCAACAAAATTGGCATAAGAATCTCTCCGGTTTTTGTCGCCGAAGACAAAGCTGCCAAAAAGGTGCCAACGGCCATAAAACAATAAGTGCCAAGCAGAAGGACAATTACAAACATGCCTAGCTGCTGTGGTCCGGGGTAATTGAAGATAATAAAGAATAGAGGAATTGTAACACCTTCTACAATAATCATGAGCAAGAGGTTCATTATCGTTTTCGCCACGTAAATAGCACTGCGATCTAGGGGACAGAGCATTAATCCATACAAACAGTCATTTTGTTTTTCCGCAGCGAACGATCGGTTAAGGCAAAGTATTCCAGCAAAAATCATGGTAATCCAAATGAAACCCGGCAAGACTTCGCCCATTAAATCTTTGTTTAGATCGATAGCAACTCCAAAAACGACCACCACTAATAGGGAGAATACTATCAACGTACTTAGCATTTCCTTACCCTGAAGCTCACTTCTAATTTCTTTCCAAAGTAAACTTCTCACTTTTCTGAGGAAACTCATTTGACTCCTCCTACAAGCTCCAAATACCGACGTCTAAACTCTTCCCGCTGTAATCTCCGGGGATTGCAGGTGTAGGCGATACGACCATCTACTAGAATCAAAGCCTGGTCACTTTGTTCTAAGCCCTGGTCAAAGTCATGGGTAATCAGAAAAACTGTATGTTTACTCTGGGCTAACTGACTCAAAATTGTATTTAAAACTCCTTTAGCCATTTCATCCAGTCCAGTATAGGGTTCGTCCATCAAAAGAATGGGAGGATTGTGGACTAGCGCGCGTGCGATAGAGAGTCTCTGCTGCATACCTCGAGAGAAACTATATACTGGATCACCTGTCGCAAACGACAATCCCACTTCATCTAACAGTTGTGTAATCCGTCGCTTTAGGTCTGGCACTTCATACATTCTACCGTAAAACTCCAAGTTTTCTCGCGCCGTTAAGTTATCATAGAGAAACGAATTATGAGATATCATTCCTATCTTACGTCGGAGAGTTGTCCCATTCCCCCTTACGTCCTGACCCTCAATTAGTACCTGCCCACCAGAGGGTTTACTGAGCAGAGCCAGAATTTTTAGGGTCGTGCTTTTACCAGCCCCATTAGGCCCAAAGCAAGTAACGAATTCCCCGGGGGCGATTTCCAGATCAACTCCGTTTAAAATTTTTTTACTGCCAATTGTTTTTGTTAGGCCTCGGGCTACAATCAAAAGTCTCCCCCCTGATTTACAACTCTTCATCAATCTCCCGTTCAATCTCGGCAAATGCCTTAGCGTCTGCCATGCCAATACGTGTATCCCCTTTAGGACCGGTACTCTCAGTATCTAAGATAGCCAGTGCCACTTTTGCATACTTGTTTTTCAAGGATCGGTAATCTTCCTCCGAAAGTTTTTTCATATGATAATCAAATTCGATTTCACTTAGGGTACCCATAATCACGTCTTTTTCCGTTGTCATAGCTGGACTCAACCAGTCTGCCTGCTCCCCTTGATCTCCATGGCCTTTCCAGATGGGATAGCCTATTAAAGTTAAGGATACCAACACCAATAATACGAGTAATAAAACTGCATACAAAGGTTTCAACCTCCAAACGCCCTTTTAATAGTAAGGCTTATCACCTATCCGATGCCTAACCGCCACTTAGACTCCCGCCTTTTATAAATACTTCTTTAACTCTTCATCCAAACGACGAGCATCTTCTGGATCAAGCGAGGCAACTTCTTCTTCCCGTAGGGATGAACCAACCCATTTTTCTAAGCCCAGGTAAAGAAATGCACCCCCACCAATAGTTGCCACAAACGGTCCAAGCCAAGCAACCCAATTAAATCCCCTTTTTGGTGGTGCAGCCAACACTTTATCTCCATATACCTCTGCGAGATAAGCATACGTTTGTTCCTTATTCAAACCCTCTTTGAACATCTTTTCTCGGATAATGCCCCTTAATTTTTCGGCAGCTAACGTTTCGCAGGCTGCCAGATTCATCATACAGCCATCAAGGACACATATTACCCCACTTTCCACATCCAAAGGTATAGGGCGTGTTTCCCAAGTCTCGCTGCCATGGGCCGTTATAGGGGAAAACAACAAGGTGAATAAGACAATGATAACTGGCACTAACCCCAATCTCTTCATACTACGCTCTCCACCTTATCCTTAATGATATCCTGCCTTCGAAGGTAGTGAGCCCCAGATTGACTACCGCGTCCGGGCCAAAGTGCAAAGATCGTGCCGAATATCAAAACATAGCCACCAATCCAAAGCCAGGCAACCAAAGGATTAATAAAAATCTTGAATGTCGCGCTCCTATCCTTTTGCCAATCCGCCAGAACAATGTACAGATCTTCTTTTAAAGTCGTGCGTAGTCCAACCTCAGTGGAGGGTTGATCCGAGGTGGGATAAAATACTTTCTGTGGTTCCACTACGCCGAGCAAGCGACCGCTATACCGATCATAGACACTCAACGAAGCATAAACAGCCTGACGTGAATTACCCAGATCTTTTTGAGATAAATGGTTGTAATTTATTATGTAGGAACCTAGCTCGAGAGTTTCCCCAATCTTAACAGTTTTGATCAAATCAAGATTGTAAGTGTGAGAACCAGTCATTGCGGTCAACATTAGCACCATACCCAAGTGAATGATATAACCCCCGTGACGCCGTCGATTGCGCATTAATAATTTAACTATAGCCATCAGGAAAGACTCCCCGGTCAATCTCTGCCGCACCCGTGTTCCCTGGATAATCTCCAGTAGAATTGTAGAAATACAAAATGCCGCTATCCCATAACCAGCTAAAGCATAGGGCTTTCTAATCCCTAGAAGGAATATGTCCAGTATAGCCACTGCCGTAAGAACTGTAGGCAGCAGGAAATTGTCGAGCAAACTTTTAGAAGTAGCCTTGCGCCAGGCAATTAACGGGCAGATTCCCATCAGAATAAACAAAGCTAATCCTAAAGGAGCACTGACTGTATTAAAGAAAGGCGCTCCCACAGAGACTTTTACTCCCCGGACGGCTTCAGAAATTATCGGGAAAATCGTACCTAAGAATACTGCGAAAGCCAAACCAACTAGTACTAAGTTATTTATTAAAAAACTGCTTTCCTTAGAAAGGAAGGCCTCGAACGAGCGACCCTGGGTAAGGAAGGCACTCCGTTTAACAATCAAGATTATGCCAACAGCCAACATCAAGACGGTAAATACTAGAAAATACCGTCCTAGTTCGTTACTGCCAAAAGCATGGACGGAAGTGAGTACGCCGCTGCGAACCAAGAAGGTACCAAATAGGGTGAGCACATAAGTAATGGTAACTAACGCAACGTTCCATACCTTCAGCATGTCTTTACGCTCCTGGATCATAACGGAATGGAGAAATGCAGTACCGGTTAACCATGGTAGTAAGGAAGCGTTTTCCACCGGATCCCACCCCCAGTAACCACCCCAACCTAACTCCATATAAGCCCACTGCGCTCCTGAGAGATTACCTAAACTTAGAAATAACCAAGCTAGGATCGTCCAACGACGAGTAATCCTAATCCACTCATCTCCGGCATTTTTGGTAATCAGAGCAGTCATCCCATAAGCGAAGGGTATGGCAAACCCGACGTAGCCTAGGTAAGTAGTGAACGGATGGATTACCATGCCTGGATTTTGTAGCATCGGATTCATACCTGCTCCGGCACTTACTATAGCTCCTGGGTACCAGCCACTAACCCGTTCAAAGGGATTCGTCAAAAACGCTAGAACAAAGAGAAAAAAGGCTGAGTTAAAGAGTAAAATTCCACTGGCATAAGGCGCCATCAGCTTTCCTTTACGCGAATAGGCAACGACTACCGTATACCAAGATAGTAGGAACAGCCAAAGCAACAAGGAACCGGAATTACCCGCCCACCAAGCAGAAAATCGATAAAAGCCCGGTAAATCACGACTTGTGTATTCATAAACATATTTGATGCTGTAATCTCCACTCATGAGAAAGAAGATTAGGATTAAGCTAGCCACAGTGCTGAGAAAAGCCACTGCTAAAGTTGCTCCTTTAGCGCTCCCCAATAAGGCTTGATTCTTAGTGCGAATGGCCATTAGGAACGCGATCATTCCATATATACTCAAAACCAGAGCCAAAACTATCGAAAAATAGCCTACTTCAGCCATTAGCATACATCACTCCGATCTTGATTTGCTACCTCTTTAGACCTAGCGATCTTAAAAACTTAGTAACCGCACCCTCCTGCTGAGATAGGTCTGCCTGCTCATATTTGGAAGGGCACTTGAGGTTAAGATTATCGGCCTGGAAAGTGCCATCCTTGTTGAACCTACCTTCCACTACAGCCCCGGTTGCCTCTTGGAAATTATCGGGTTTGACATCGTTATAAATCACCGTCAATCTCTTGTCGGGAGAGTTTTCATCATAGATCTGAAACTTAAGTACGACCGGGTTACTTTTCCCGTCAAAGGTTGCCGTAGTGACATCGATTTTTCCTTCAATACGGTAATGCTTGCCTGGATCAACACTACCATTGATAGCTTCACTTACCTTTAGATAATAAGCTGCATTAGCAGTGCTAAACCCGGCAACTATCAGGTAGAAAACAGCGGCCACAATTATAAGGATGCCCGCAGTTACTTTAAGGTTTTTTTGTCTCATTTAATCGCGCCTCCAGCATAAATCGAGGTTCGAGGTTCGATATTCGTGGTTCGAGTGCATGTCCCTTTACGGGTTCTGCATATCTCTGTGATCATTTTCATCCTCTGATGATCCCCCATTTATGTTATGGTGGTCTACTTGTATGTTCGACTATCTTCTTTAATTTCGGCCAGGAGCTGTTTATAAGTGTCCACATCAATCTTACCATCAAGCAACATTTGACGAAGTTTCCTTTTTTCCAGATTTCCAGCTTCCATCTTACTAAGCTTTTTAGATACTGGCCCTATTTTCTTAGATACGGGCCCTTTATAAGCGCCCTGTGCAGGCTGCTTATTCTTATTAAGGCCTAAGAATAGGATACCGGCCAAGATAGCAATAAACAACAAGATAGGGATTAGGACCTCCGGCTTACTAAGCTGACTATTCCATCCTGGCGATGCACTTTGAGGGTTATTGTCACCGATTTGTGGCTTGTCGAAGCTTGGTATATTATCCGGCTTGGTATAGTCAACTTTGACAGCTACATTATCTTTAGGCGTCTGATTTTTATAGTTAAAGGAAAATCTATCCAACCCTTTAGAATCTTTCCCAGTCACACTTGCAGCTGGAGTCGTGACAAAATTACTAGCGTTTTTCGGGGCTACAATGTTTAAATCCAAGTTATCTATATCATCTGTCGGAAAAAATATGTAGTTAAACGTCTTGTTTGGAGCAGACGAACCATTATCGTAATAAAATTCTAAATAGGCCGGATACTTCTGGTTAGGAGCGATGTCTTTGGTAATTTTCCAACTGAGCTTCACTTTGTTATCGCCTAGATCCTGAGTGGTATACGGCTGGCAGTCATGACCCCCCTGGGCAGTAATTTCACAGGCCATACCTACTTCCGCTCCCTTAGGGATGATAAAGGAAATAAGGGTGTCTTTCTTAATAGTATCTGTCCCAGGATTAATGAAGTCCCCTTGATAAATTACTAACGTTCTTGGGTCATCATATTCTGGTTTGACATCCACTTGAAAGTTTGTGGCTTTTAGACTGCCACTCTCTGCCCACGCGACATTGGGGCTTAGATAACTTATACTTAAGCTTAGGAGAAGCAAAACTATCGTTATAAGCAACTTTGTATTTCTTTTCACTTTTTAATCTCTCCCTTGTGTTGTGAAGTTGTCTAATCGTTAATGTCCCAGATTATAACCTCGATCCGATAGATGTGGCTTAAACTCAGGGAAAGAGGGATAGGTGGCTACCCTATCCCTAAGTCCAAAAAAGAAATGTTATATAACATAGCATCACGAAAAATGAACTAGCCTATTTACTCTTATGACCACCGCAGCAACCCGCGTCACCTGTACTTTTATTCTGTAGATCTTTCTCAGGACTATCGTGCCGCTGCTCATGTTTCTTCCCACCGCCACAACAACCCGCTCCTGACCGATGCATAAAGAACATTATCGCGATGAACAAGAGAATCCACCAGTTTTGACTAATAAATTGCCACATTTTAATTCCCTCCCAAAATAATTTATTTCCATTAAACCCACTAAAAAGATAAAACGCGTTCACATACCCAGAGGCAAACGAGGCAGGAACTTAGCCAATCGTCTCTCCCCTTTGCAAATAACAAAATTCCTACACCCAAGACATTTCTCCCTAGCAACCTTGTCTGACTATCCCTAATAATACTTACACAATCCGACTAAGCTGTGAATGAGTTGTGAATTTCTTATGAACAAAAAAACTTTTTTTTGTCTAATTTGTTCTAGACAAACAGGGGCCAATGCACATTAATGCCCGTGGATATCTTTCTGTTGCTGTTGCTGAGATGGTGGGATGACGGCTGAGATCGCTTGAGGCAAGGATGTAATAACCAAAATAATCGAGATAATGGAAGATATAAGATACACCCACGCAGCAGGACGGTCATTACTCCACTTACGTTTAGCAACGCGAATAAACCACGCTGAAATGACAAGGGAAACTAGTAAAAAGATAATCTTTGTTGACGGAGACAGCGATAATAGACCTGAGCTTAGAGTGGTTAGACCCAATGCGATCAAAAGAGTATGAACCCAGTGGTGCGAAGAAGCTATAATTGCAAACAGAACTGAACCAATCGCTTTAATTATGCCTCTATCCTTTTTTACTTTTACGTCCTGAACTACTTCGCTTTTGCTCATATGTGACCCTCCTAAGTAACTTCTATGAGCTCAGTATAACTATTTGATTCGATTAACTCATGAAAAAGTTATGAATTTCTCATGAAAATTACCGCATCACCATTTCCTTTGGCAAGATAATTGTAAATATTGTTCCTTCACCAAGTTTACTCCAGACACTGATGTGGCCCCCATGGGTTTCGATAATTCTCTTGACAATAGCTAACCCCAGTCCAGTCCCACCCTGCGATCGACTTCTGGATTTGTCTCCTTTATAAAACCTCTCCCAAATCATCGGTAAATCCTCAGGTGCAATCCCTAGGCCTGAATCTTTTATTTCAATCAGCACATTATCGGCCTTGTGCCCTATGGTAATTACAATTTCTCCCCCTCTAGGAGTATGGCGGACGGCGTTATCCAAAAGATTGATAAATACTTGTTTAAGCCTATCACTATCTCCCCAAACAAGCGGAGTTTTTCTGCTAATATGAAATATTAACTTGACTCCTTTTTCTTCAGCCAGCGTGCTAAAATTGCTTTGCACGGAAGAAGCGAGTAATTTTAAGTCAACATAATTCATTTTAAAATCTTCATATCCCTCCTCCATTTTCTTTAAATCTAAGATATCTGTGATCAAACGTTTGAGACGTGCAGTTTCCTCATAAATATTATTTAGGTAAGAACTTTTCTCATTTGCATCAACAGCAAGGTCATCCTGTAAAGCTTCTGTAAAGGCTTGAATAATGCTTAATGGAGTTTTCATTTCATGGGAGAGATTAGAAACGAACTCCCTACGCGTCTGATCTAATCTTTCCAGTTGGGCCAGCTTTTCCTGGAGTTGACCGGAAAGCGTATTCAAAGAATCGGCCAGAAGACCGACTTCATCAGTAGTGTTAATCGTTATCCGACGGGAAAAATCTCCATTGGCCATCGCCAGAGCAACCCGGCTCATGTTGCGTAATGGTTCGAACACCTTCTTAGAAAAGAGAAAACTGAGCGTAATGGCAAGGCCGAGCCCACCCACTGTTGAATAAACTGTGATCGTTTTAAAGACAGCCAGTTGCCCGGCCAATGGTTCGATTGGAACATGGATTACCACTGCACCTATCAAACTTTGGGGATCCGTCACCGGAACCCCTACCGTAAGAACCTGGGTATTGAAGAAGGGGTTATTTCCCTTGTGAAAAACCGTTTCTCCACTCAACAGCTCTTTTATATCATCTTTAGTTAGAGGACTATAAGTAGGATTAATAGGTACTAAAGATGTGTCTTTGGTACTTTTAGCAAAACCCTCAGATGATTGGACAATTCCCTTCTTATCATAGACCATGATATTTCCTTCAATAAAATCAGAGGCCATTTTTACTTTAAGATCCATCGCCTGACTGTCATTTTCAGTGCTAGTAAAGTTAGCCACCTTTCTAGCTAAAGACGTTAATTGTCTGAATTGTACATCGTAGTAAATCTTATCCATAATACTAGTATGAACGATCCCAGCTACCCCAATAACGATTAATGTGAGGATATTTATCACTATCCAAAGCTTTGTTACAATGCTGCTTGACTTCATCCTCATCCCCACTTCATCAATCTTCGTCTGCACTTACATCGACCTTCAACACTGTTTTCCCTTCCTTTTTACCAAACTGATTCGCTAGAGATAAGTTTTTCCCAGAGCATTAAATTCTAACCTGGTTATAGATTGAACAGTGATTTGACTAGCCACGATAATTGATATATATCTAATGGGGTATAAAATGCCCTTTACGACCTTACAGTTGTTATGGGTAAATATTATCATGGACGGACCTCCAGCCTTAATCTTTGGGATTAGAACCGCCGAGAGAACATTTGCTGGAAAAACAGCCCATCAAGAGAAATGCTTCTATTGTAACTAAGGACATGCTGTTAAAAATTGTTTCCAACGGTTTGTTTATTGTAACTGAACTGATTTTAAACGTTGCAGATTTAATGCGCTGGAGAGAAGACATTTTCTCCAACGCATTTTTGTTTGTCCATAGGTCAAACATCCAGTCCTACCAGAAAGATACCGATGACCTTACCCCAGATGTCCCAAAATTGACTAACTGGAAGTGGGTTCGTCCCCCGTCCGCATTCCACCGTAAATCCCGGGCGTCGCCAGTCTTGAATGAACCAGTCCTTGTACCCAGCATCACTTTCGACGTACCGGATAGATTCGTAGCCGCTAACCTCAACGAATCGCTGTACAATATAAAGTGATTCAGCCGGTTCTAACCCTCTGTAGCCCCAATAGATTTCTTCTCCTTGTGTATGAAAAGCGATCACTAAGCGAAAATTGTGAGAACGGGTAAAGTTGGCCATCGCTCTTGATTCCGGTTCTGAGAGGGGCGACGGCCCCGGATAGTCGCGAGGAGCCGGGGCCGTGCCTGCCCGCCTGGCAACTTCAACATCCCATCTTGCTGGGAACTGGTCATTCAAGTCAACACCCCGGAGATTAGCTTTCCATCCCCCAAAATCGCTGGAACCTCTATTTATCCTCATGACTGCATCATAAAATGGATCCGTTGGCTGAATACCATTTTGCACAAGTTCTACCCCGTCTGGATTTACCATAGGGACAATCCATAAAGATGTTCTCTCAAAGAGATTCTTTATATTAAAATGTCCAATGTATCGTCCTCCTTGATAGGCTTTAGCATAAACCTCTAAAAACTTCATTAACAGCAACGTTGTTATCCATTCATTGGCATGGAATGACCCGTTATAATGAACTTCCTTTTTGCCGTTACCAATCTGAACTGCAGGAATAGAACGTCCTGCCACTGTTTTCCCAATCGTGCTTACTTTAATAATGAAAGGATAAAACTTTGACAGGGCATCCAAATCGGACATCATTTCATCATAGCCATAACTCTCTTGAGGGACTACAATGGTTTTACTAGGAACATTTATTTCCTGCCCAGGCATGATTAGAGATGGATTCTTAATATTGGGATTGGCAGCTAGCAGCACATTAACAGTTAGTCCATATTTCTTAGCAATTTGATATAGAGTTTCCCCGCGCTGCACAACATGCTTAATTGTCGGGTTCATAAACATCCTCCTCCAGTAGCATCTTATTCATGCTTTTGAAGAAATGAGTTTATCTAACAGGTGTTTTAAAATTGTTATCCAAATATCACGATGGCGCTAACAAGAAAAAAGGCCAGCAATAATTTGTATGGCTGACCCTTTTCGTTACTTTTACACTTTTATCTTTTACTGAGCTTCTGGAGTTTCAGGTGTTACCTCTGCTTCTACTACCGTGACACTCACTGTTTCACTCATGGCCTTGTCTGGTGCTTTGGCAATGATCGAAAGCTCATCGCCTTCGCCTAGGATTACTCCTTCGTCTAAGGTCACCGTATAGGCACCTGCTTCATCTGCTGTCGCTGTGCCAATGACAGTTTCGCCTCTCTTGACGCATACAAATGCCCCAGCTTCAGTAGTTCCTGAAATCGTGGAATCTCCAGCTCTGACCGTTCCTGTTACTGTCGGTGCTGTTGTCAGCTCTAGCGGTGCGGCTACTGTGACACTCGTGGCGTTACTCTCGCTCTTGTCTGGTGCTACGGCAGTTATCGAAAGCACGTCTGCTTCGGCTAGGGTTACTCCATCGTTTAAAGTCACCATGTAAGTGCCTGTAGTTTCATCAGCTGTCGCTGTGCCAATTTCGATTTCGCTTCTCTTGACACTTACCGTTGCCCCTGCTTCAGCAGTTCCTAAAATCATAGTTTCTCCAGCACCGACGGTTCCCATGACTGTCGGTTATGTTGTTTGCGCTTCGACTACTGTGACACTCACCGCTTCACTTATGGCCTTGTCAGGTGCTTTGGCAATAATCGAAAGCACTTCGTCTTTAGCCAGGATTACTCCTTCGTTTAAGGTCACCGTATAGGCACCTGTTTCATCAGCTGTCGCTGTGCCAATGACGGTTTCGCCTCTCATGACGCAAACCTTTGCCTCAGCATCAGTAGCTCCTGAAATTGAGGTATCTCCATCCCTGACCATTCCCATTACTGTCGGTGACGTTGTCGGATCCAGCACTGCGGCTACCGTGACACTCGTGGCGTTGCTCTCGGTCTTGTCTGGTGCTGTGGCAGTTATTGAAAGCACGTCGGCTTCGGCTAGGGTTACTCCTTCGTTTAAAGTCACCATGTAAGTGCCTGTGGTTTCGTCGGCTATCGCTGTGCCAATTTCAATTTCGCTTCTTTTGACACTTACCGTTGCCCCTGCTTCAGCAGTTCCTAAAATCATGGTTTCTCCAGCACCGACGGTTCCCATGACTGTCGGTTGTGTTGTTTGCGCTGCGGCTACCGAGATACTCGATACGTTACTCTCGGTCTTGCCAGGTGCTATGGCAGTTATCGAGAGCACTTCGTCTTTGGCCAGGATTACTCCGTCGATTAAAGTCACCGTGTAGTCCCCTGTGTTTTCATCAGTCGTCGCTGCTCCAATTTCGGTTCCGCTTCTCTTGACACTTACCGTTGCCCCAGCTTCAGCAGTTCCTGAAATCATGGTGTCTCCAGCTCTGACCGTTCCCGTGATTAAGGGTTGTTCTGTTTTTTGAATGACCTCTCTATCTCTATCACGAGTCGTTCCACTTCCATCAGATACAACTGGAATATCGCCTGGTTCTGTAGGAGTATCAGTCGTTGTTTTACCGTTTACGGTTCCACCGCCACTTACTTTAGTACTCCCAGTCGCAGAACTCAAAACCGTAACTTCTGCACCGCTTTTTACGACGATTTCGGATGTTCCCTTTGTCTCCAATTTGTCGATTTTGCCTGATAGTACGGTAATAGACGAGTTATCATCTATAGTTACACTTGGAAAGTTGCCTGCTAACTGAATTAAATCTGGAGTCGTCGCCCCAGTCACCGTAACAGTAGGGACAACCGCGCCATCTGCTGCCGTTAGCTTTACGCTCCCGCTCAGAGAAACATCGTTAGAGAATGTTCCTTGGAGTTGTACATTAATGGATGCTTCTCGTTGAGGCTGCGCGACCAATGACCCTACGTTCGCTCCACTTTGTGATTCTACAGTAGCAGTGGATTGAACTAATGTAGACCCTAATGTTGTTCCTGTTTCTGCAACTACATGGACATCAGAGAAACTTGACACGACTAGACTATCGGCTTTGGTTTCTTTTAAGTAAATACTGCGGTCTGTACCCGAGAGAACAACAATTCTAGTGGCTTGCACGCCGTCTAGAGTAGCAGAGCCGTCCTTGCCTGGATCGAGAAATAACGTACCCTTAATACGGATATTCTGTAACGTTACGCCTTCTGCATTGACTAGAAGGTTCCCGTTGACTGTTTTATCTTTGAAGATTGTCTTGGGAGTGTTTAATTCCACAGCCCCGTCTAAAATGTCAGACTGGTCGGGCTGGACATATCCTAAGCTTTGTATGGCTGAATCCGACATTACAGCTGTTCCACCTAGAACTACAGGATTCTTAAGGGCTATGTTTGTCTGGATATATCCTTTAGTACCGTCTGGAACTGCTTCTTTATTGGACAAGACAATTGCACCGCCCAATTTGGCTGCCATCGGAGCACCTGTCAACGAGTCGATAAGGCTTGTATCGCTCCCATTTGCGAAGAACATGCTGCTACCGATAATAAGGTTTTCGAATTTCTTTAGCACTTCTGTGTTTGTATCAAAACGATCATATCCACCGATTCTCGACGCGTTTGGCAGTGTATCCTTTACAGAGTCGGATACAACCGCGGTTCCGCCAATAACATAAGTATTTTTTATTCCTGATGATTTCATGAAATCCGATACAACTGTCGGAACGGAATCTTTATTAACGAGCAGAACTGGGATACCTTTGGCAGCCGCAATTGGGGCAATAGAAATTGCGTCGACATTTGCAAATGCATTAGTTACTACTACTTCTTGAAAGGGTTTAATCGTTTGGATTTCCTTTGCGATATTTACAGCCGTTTCATACCGATCATAACCACCTATCCGCACAGCTTGAATACCGACAGCGCTAAGGTCACTCTCTACTTTAGCCGAAATGACTGCTGTTCCACTTACCAAATAAACTTTTTTTACTCCTAGCTTTTCTAATTCTTTCATTGTGTCAGAAGGTACTGAGTCTTGGTCTGCAAGAAGTACTGGTCCATCGACTGCTTTGGCAAGACTTGACGAAGCAAGTGCGTCTACCATGTTCAGATCACCAGACGGTGCTAGGACTGCTGTGCTGGCCGACTGCCACCCATAGTCTGCGATCTGAACTGCTGTGCCATACCTGTCATACCCACCAAGACGAGTAAGAGTATTGATTAAGCTCTGAGTGGATTGAACATTGTACGTTGATTTTACTTGCGCCTCGCTTGCCATAGCAACTACAGGAGTTAATCCCGCAGTTACTGTGAGTGCTGTGATAGCTAGTGATGCAACAAACCTATTAGGATAAAATCTTGACACCTAATTTCCTCCTTCTTATCTTATCTATATCCAGAGATATTCCCTAGATATGGCAATTTTGTCTTGCCACTGTAATGATACCTAATCAATTCGACAAAGCTACGAATTTCTTGTGAATTTAGAATTACAATATTGTCATTTTCTTGATCCACAAATGGGAGTAAGATTTACCTGCACTACAAACATACTTAACTATCTCCTAAGCGCAAGTGAACTCGTTCAGCTTTTTAGCTGAACGAGTTCACTTGCTGTTCTTCCATAATTCTTAATGTAACTCTTGATAGAATAAACTCATGAAAAAGCTGTAAATTTCTCATAAAGAGGGACCCTGATTGTGCTTCCCGAACAACAAATTTACTTGAACAAATGCAGGATATTTATTTTGGGCGCAGAATAATACAAAATTAAAGAGATTTGTAGGACATAAAGGAGTGAATTGTTTGAAATTGGAGAATAAAGGGCTGGGCTTTCAGGTCACAGTCTTGATGCTGTTTATTGCTTTGGCTGCAGGGGTTGTCGGAACCATCGGAATTTACGGGATGTATCAAATGAACGATACTTCGAATATGGTTTATGAACAAGATGTGGTTCCATTAAACCAACTCTCGGAGATGCGTTTCGATGCCCAGGTCTATCGGTCGGATGTTGCATTAGCAGTCAGCGCGCGCACCCCCGAAGAACGGCAAATTTTCTTAGCTGATATTAACGAGAAAAGTAAGGATATAGAAGAACATATGGGCCAGTATGAAGCTATTTCAAAATCTGCCCAAGAGTCAGATTCTTGGAGACAGTTTAAAGCCGCTTGGAATGATTATGTGGCGGCATCTAAAGTTACCATTCAAGCTGCAGAAGAAGGTCGGATGGACGATGCTAAAACCAATATGTATGAGGTTGCTGGAACCAAACATAAGTTAGCTGGGGATATCCTTCAAAAGATAGTGGACTCCAAAATGGATGAGGTAAACATGCACAGTACGGTAACCTCAAACGAGATCTTCACGAAGGCGACACGCATTTCAGTCATTCTTGTCGTAATTGATGTCTTAGTAAGCTTCGTCATCGGCTGGTTTTTGAGCCGAGCCCTCGGCAATATGATGCGTAATTTTGTACTCAATGCGAATGAAATCGCTTCGGGGGATATTGGCCAGAGGAAGAAGGCCCCTTGGAAAGCCTGGAACCGTGAAGGGGCTGAACTGCTAAAAGCCTTTGGCGATATGGGGATCTCCTTGAGAGCTACCATTACGAAAGTAGTCGATATGGCGAGTCAATTGGCACGAACTGCTCAGGAAATGCGCTTAGGGGCCGAACAATCAGCTCACGCGGCAGAACAGGTCGCCTCCTCGGCGACTGAAATTGCAACCGATGCTGAAATGCAAGTCCAGGAGATGACGCAAAATCATGAACGGATAAGTTTAATGATCGATGAACTAAACCAAACAGAACAAGATGCCGAAAAAGTAAGCCTAGCATCCAGTCGTTCCGCTGAGCTTTCGCGCAATGGAAATATCGCCCTCGGACAAGTGGTCAAGCAAATGGATGAAATAGAGAGTCAAGTTCATAGTCTGAGCCAGGTAATTGGAGACGTGGATGAAAAGTCCGAGGAGATCGCTAAGACGGTGCAAATCATCGACAGTATTGCGCAACAAACCAACCTCTTAGCATTAAATGCTGCGATTGAAGCCGCACGTGCTGGAGAAAACGGTCGGGGATTTGCGGTTGTTGCAGAAGAAGTCCGCAAACTTGCCGAGCAAGTTCAAACAAGCTTAGTTGATATTTCTCAGCGAGTACAGGAAATGCAACGGGCTTCCCGGAGTGCCCATCAAGGGATGAAAACTAGTGTAGATAGTGTAAATCAAGGAAGTGCCTACTTAAAAGAAATTTCCAATCAATTTACCGTAATCCTGGGTTCTGTGGAAGAGAGTGCTGGATTGGCGCAGGACATTGAAACCACTGTGCAGAAAGTACAACAGGACGGTGAACAAATAAAAATTGGCATGCAAAACGTCGTAAATCAGGCCGAATCCACCTCAGCGGGCACACAGACCACAGCTGCTGCTGCAGAAGAACAAAACGCCTCTGTCGAGGAATTGTTCGCCTCGGCAGAAAGCTTAAACGATTTAGCTAAGGATTTGAAGCAGTTAATGGATTACTTTAGACTATAGACCTATCAGATTTTAAATCCTTTATGAGCATTTTGCATTGTCTGAGAATCCAGATTCTATTACAGGAATGTAACGACGCTTAATAGGACACAAAGATTTTCAGGAACGAATAAAAGTAGACTGAAGTTTGTAAACTTGGTCTACTTTTATTCGTTTTGAAAGCTTATTTTATTTTCACCGCGTTCTTTATCCCATGATCTTTTTCTTTAATGCCAGAACTCCGAGTCCTAGGTTTCTTTCTGTTCCCTAACCGAAATAGCAATCTTATAGAGGATTGTAAGAAGCAGCATCCCAATCGCATAGACCCCCAGTGTCACAGATATCTCGGTGTAGGTTATCACATACTCAGTTACTCTATCAAAAGGATTTGGAATAAATCCGCCAATCACCAGACCCATTCCTTTGTCAGTCCAATTAGCTGCAATGATCGCTACAAGGGCTAAGGACAAGATTTTATCATTCTTTCGTGTACTCGGAAAAAGCAGCAATCCAATTCCTACAAAGGCAAGAATAGTGGCTGTCCACATAAAAGGAACCAGTCTTGTATGGCCCTCAAGCCCGACGAAGAGATATTTAAGAGGAGCCTTGGCTTCGGGTATATTACTATAAAAGGCTGTGAAAAACTCAAGCCCGTAAAAGAAAACATTTGCTATCATAGCATAGGTAACAATCTTGACTAGCGCTTGAATGGCACCAACGCCCGGGTCTGGGTCAAATCTACTGACTCTTCTTACCAATAAACACAAAAGAATCAGAATTGCTGGGCCAGCTGCAAAAGCGGAGGCCAGAAATCGTGCTGCCATAATCGCGGATAACCAAAGATGCCTGCCCGGTAGACCAGCGTATAAGAACGCTGTCACCGTATGAATACTGACTGCCCAAGGGATGGAAAGGTAAATGATCGGTTTTACCCACGCCGGAGTTGGACTTCCTTTGCTTTCAGCGCCAAGTGTCGTCCACCCAATCACAATGTTGAGCACGAGATATCCAAATAAGACCAACATATCCCAAAACATCATGGAATGGGGGCTTGGATACAAAATGACATTCAAGACTCGCAGTGGTTGACCCAAATCGACAATAATAAATAGCATACTCATGATCACAGAGGAGATCGCTAAAAATTCACCGAGGATGACCATCTTACCAAATTTCTTAAAGTCATGAAGATAATAAGGCAAGACAAGCATAACAGCAGAAGCAGCGACACCCACGAGAAACGTAAACTGGGCGATGTACAAACCCCACGAAACATCCCTACTCATGCCCGTTACTCCCAGGCCATAGCTATATTGCTTAAAGTAAGAGTAGAGGCCTACCGTGATGACAGCAAGTAAGACAAAAACCCATGTCCAGTAACGTCGACTACCAGTCAAAGCTCTTTCAAACAAGATCCCCACCCCCTACTAGGTAGTAGACGCTTGGTTGGGTACCCAGCTCAGGTTTACGCCGAATCGTGTATTGCGAACTAACAATTTTTCGGACCTCAGATTTGGGGTCATCTAAGTCTCCGAAAATTAACCCTCCCTTGGACTCTTCCACACACGCTGGCATTAGCCCTTTTTCCAAGCGCTCCACGCAGAAATTACATTTTTCCACAACCCCAAGGGTACGGGTTGGAAAATCCGGATTTATCTCCTTGATAAAAGGCCTAGGATCCCTAAAATTAAAACTTCTCGCTCCGTAAGGACAGGCTGCCATGCAAAATCGACAGCCAATACAACGGTGGAAATCCATGTCGACAATTCCATCGGGTCTCTGAAAAGTAGCCTCAGTGGGGCATGCCTTGACGCAAGGAGGATTCTCACAATGATTGCACAAAATTATAAAGGGATAGTTTTTTACACTTTCTTTCATATATCTGTTATTCTGGCTAGGAAAGGCATGTTCATAATCCTCATTCCATATCCATTTGATCTCATCCTTAGGATTACCTAGGGATGGAACATTATGGACACTATGACACGCCTCAATAACTCGATTATAGTCTTCTTGGGTTTTAAATTTACTCATATCTACAACCATAGCCCAACGTTTCGCTACCAGACCTTGTTGAGGTGTTTCATATTCGGAGGCCTCCACCTTCCTGAGGAGCCCGGTAATACCAAAGGTTCCTCCCAGACCTAATGCGGTGATCATACCAGCTTTTCTAAAAAAACGTCTTCTGTTTAGACTCATTTTGCGGCCTCCTGTGGCCAAGTATGACAACTCCAACAGTTTGGCTTTACAGCTGTATAATTATGGCATGAAACACAGAATTGATCAGACGTATTTAATGCCGGATCAGAATGACAGTTTAAGCAGGTTTGAAGACTAATTTTGAATGACTTCCCTTGACTATTAATATATTCCGTTTTGCCCATGCGCACAGCTTCATCTCTCCATCGTAGCAGCAATTGCATGTGATTGGCCCTCATCCATTCCGTTGGCTCGACACACTGCTTATCCGCTAGTTGTAGGATAGCCGGAGTATTCAGATTTATTTCCGGTCCCTTGTTGGCTTTCCCCCTATTATAGAAGAAAGGTAAGCTAAGTAAAGCAACAAAGATAACAAGCGACGCAATTATTTTTCCTCCTTTGTACATTATCCATTACCCTCCTTTTGCAGTGTGTAGGATTCCCCCTTTAAATGATCCTCTCACAACTTTATCAGAAACCTTGTAACCGCAACTCTTATATACCATTAATCCCTACATATTATCTCTAAATTGTAGTCGATTATGTAAAATGAGTTCAGGTACGATCAGCATACAAAGCAAAGTCGCATGAAAGACTGAATTCACTATCTAGTTTCTAAAGAGATAAAAGTAGCCGTGGAATAGATCCTCAGCCACTTTTATTTTATCAATAGTGAACTCGCTTTGCTCGATGATCAAAGCCAAGAAAACTGCTTCGATTATTCCGACTTAACAATTTAACTTAATCCACAAATTCACAAGAAATTCATAAGTTTTTCATAGTAAGTTCATAAGGATATGCTATCTTGATTAGGCAGGTGACAACTTGTATAAAAGAAAGGAGATGTCACATGAAAAAACTAATCAGCTTAGCTATCCTTGGTGTTTTTCTAATGTTAGCACCAGCCCAAACAGTTCAGGCTGCAGTGGGGGATACCTTGTTAAAGGTAGGAACAACTGGTTCAGATGTTGTTCAACTACAAACTGAACTTAACTATCTAGGTTATAACGTCGGCATAGTCGATGGAATCTTTGGATCAAATACTCAGGCAGCAGTAAAAGCTTTCCAATCTGCTCAATCCTTGAGCGCAGACGGAATCGTAGGTCCCATTACTGGTAACCAACTTAACTCTCTTTATGCAACCAAAGTAAGTCAAAAGAATAATTCCCAATCCCGACAAGAGAAAGCAAATGCTATTATCGCAACTGGTAAAAAGTATATCGGTGTTTCATATTTATGGGGTGGGACATCTCCTGGGACAGGTTTTGACTGTTCAGGTTATGTACAGTATGTCTTTGCCCAAAACGGGATTTCTTTACCAAGGGTTTCCCGCGATCAGTACACAGTTGGAACTTCCGTGGACTTCAATAACCTCCAGCCGGGAGACTTAGTCTTCTTTTCCTTTGCCCGAAATGGGATTGTCGACCACGATGGCATCTATATAGGAAACGGTCAGTTCATCAACTCTTCCAGTTCCAAGGGTGTTACAATTTATGATCTTGGTCCCTATTGGAAATCTGTTTATGTTGGTGCTAAACGAGTATTCTAAGCGTTCCAATCAAACGTAGCTTAATTTTGTACTTGGGAAGATAACAAAAGCACAGACCCTTAATCATCGGTCTGTGCCTTTCTTTTATCCTATCCTTAGCACCCGTTTGAAACAATTTAATGTCACTGCCACTGTTCTTGCCCATGTAGCTGCCCTTTCCGACTACTCACTGCTGGGTGAGCAAAACGAACCTCACTCGCGTGTTTCTCTAATTCATTATAATTCTTTCTTAAAATATCTGACAACAACTCGTGATCATGGAGTAGGTTGATTAAGACGTGCTCATCCTTGGTCTGGGTGGTTTGGGTATTGGTGAGAAGACTAAAAGGCCGATAAACGAGTGCATCTTGAATTTTTAATGTCTTGAATATTTTCCGGTCGTATTCACTGCTGACAGTCAACGAAGAGATAATGCTAATTCCAAGTCCTGCGGAGACCACTTGTTTAATCGCCTGAATACTTTCTAGTTCCATAGTTACATTCAATTGATTCAGATCAACCCCTCTATCTTTAAGGGCCATCTCCATCACCTTGCGAGTCCCGGAACCTTCCTCTCGTGTCACCAGACGCTCATTTGGGAGTTCAGCTAGGGTAATGCTATTCTTTGAGGCCCAGGGGTGAAAATGAGGAATCACAACTACCAATTCGTCATCCCAAAAATTCTCCACCTTAAGGTCTTTATGCTGAGGGGCTGTCCCTTCGATTAGGGCTATATGCATTTTTTTCTCTGAAACATCTTGAGTAATCGACTCCGTATTACTGATCTTTACTTTGAAGTCCACGTCTGGGTGGGTCTTAGACAAATACGCCATAATATTGGGAAGAATATACTCTCCAATCGTTAAAGTCGCACCGAGATAAATAAGTCTTCTCTGATTAAGTCTTCTCTGATCTTTTGCCCGGGCGCTCATCTCCTCTTTTAAACTCACAAGTATGTCCAAGATACTTCGAATACGCGCATAGAAAATTTCACCCTCTTTGGTCAGAGTAACCCCTTTATTGGTACGGTCGAAAAAACGAACACCATACTCGTTTTCCAAACTCTGAATCTGCAAACTGATACTGGATTGACTCATGTGGAGATTCTTAGCTGATAACGTAATGTTAATGGTTTCTGCCACCTCTTTAAACACAAGAAGGTGTTGTTCCATGATGATGCAGCTCCCTTCCTAAATCCTATATCCACTATATCTATAATTTAAGTTCTCCACTTACATGTGCATCCACCTTAATTTCATTGTCCGACTATTAGATGCACAATCCCTCACTAAACATGGTTTTCTTAATGTACTAAAACTATACACTTAGCCCGTTTTTAAACAAAAAAATTAAGACGTACCATTTAGCAGGTAAGCCTTAACTGTTTTTCATTATATTCCTATTCCAACCTTAACGTTAGAGCCCTTTTTCTGCAGAAAGCTACATAATGACCGACGCGTTATGTTTGGGCAAAAAAAAACGACGCGCTTTTAGTCTATTGCTGTTGCCCACCTAAAATGAGCAGTCGCTGCCCCCCACACAAACCATTGACGCTAATCATTTTTAATAAGCTTTTTTTCAATCAAATCACATAATTCATTAAACAATACACTGTCTTCAATTTTCATGTTTGCTTTACGCAAGTATTTTAAAAACTCAATAGGAATACTTTCTTTCGAATTAACCTCATTTGCTACTATGAATTCATTTATTACAATTTTAATTGTCCCAATATCTTCCCTAATAACTATTTGCATGTTTTAGCCTCGGTTCTTTTAAAATAAATAATATGATTCAAAAAAGTGAGCACTCCCTATCATTGAGCCTTTTCTACTCGGTTAGGCAAAATTAATTATAATCTATCCTTCACTGGTCTTTTAGTGATCGCTGCTTTATGTATTGGTTTTATAGAATTAACTCAGATCATTGCTTCTAAGCTCGGATTAAGTGGCGGAGTTTTTGGATGGATAGAAAATCAAAACTTTGGCGGAATTGGATATTTACTCTTAAGTGGGGCTGTAACAAAAAAAGTTACAACCCCTTTGAAATGTTACAATAATCATTATACGAGTAATCAAGTATGACCACTTTGCAATCAACTTACAATTGGCCCACTTCCAGTTACACAATGTCTGGGTCCCCTCAATAGAGTAGTGCTCTCCTAAGCATAAACAACCTTACTAATTATTGACGACCCTGTAACCAGCCTCATCAACGGCTTTTGCAAGCAATGAACGATCAGCGGTTCCGATAACCACTGCCTGTTTATGAGCTAAATCCACTTCTGCTTGAGTAACTCCAGGAACTTTCAATAACGCCTTCTCAACTGAACTTTTACAGTGTCCACAAGTCATTCCCTCAATTTTTAATACAATCCCATCTTGGGGATTCAAGGTATTTCCTCCAGAATGGCCTTTATTCGAATGTCCACAGCAACCACACATTTAACATCGCTCCTTTTTATAACTTAGATATAATCTTTAGGTCTTTTCCTCAACTAAGGTAGTACCAAATACCATTTCAGATCCAGCAATCCCTAATGTATTAGAAATTCATCATGTTTTTTACTGTTCCACTTCCATTCATCATCGAGCTTCCAGAATTGGTATTCCCACTTCCGTTGGTCATCATGTTTCCTCCGGAATTACTCATGAATTCGTTCATTTTATCAAGATTATCTTGTCCCATTTGGGCCTTAACATTTGGGTCTGAATTCATGAGATCTTGCATCGCCTTAACATCCCCTGATTGCATGGCGTTCTGCATCCCCGCTGAATTATGGAGATCTTGCATAGCCGTTGAATTCATCAAAGTTTGATGTTGACCTGGTGAAAAGGTTTGCTGCTGCATAAAACCTTGCATTTGAGCCATCCATCCGCTGCCTTGTTGCTGTGTTGTTCCAGCTAGAGCTGGTAAAGCTATAAGCCCTACTGCTAAGGTTGCGGTACCGACAATTGCGGTAATTTTCTTACTAAATTTTTTTATTGTATATTCCCCCTAATTTAATTTTCATTCTACAGCTTTGCTTCATTTGATTTGCTGATCTTCCATGTCCTTAGTGTAACTCTTGGATACGATCATCTCATGAAAAAGTTGTGAATTTCTCATGAAAAAGGAACCCCGATATAGATCAGAGTCCCTTCATTTCACTTATAAATTTGAGTTAGGGAAGCATTGTCCCTTGGGATTTATTTTTCACCTAGAGCTTCCTTTACCAAGGGTTGTAGGGCTGGATCTTTTAGCATGGCTGCAAAGGTCGCTTTCATTTTAGGATCGGACATGATCTCTACCATAGGCTTATACATAGATGGATTAGACATGATATTCACCATGTTATCCTTGTTTTGGCTACTCCCCATTATACCCATCATATTCTTTTGTACATCGCTATTTTTCATCACATCCATCATCACAGGCATCATTTGTGAAGACCCCATTATTTTTACCATGGACTGACGAGTATCCGGTGAACTTAAAACATTCATCATTTCCGTGGGATTGCCCGTCATATATTGGGTCATGTTGCTGGTGTTCATCATATCCTTATTTTGACTGCCGCAACCAGCTAGACTTAACATGGCAATAGAAATTATAGCTACAAGCATTACCAATTTAATATTCTTCTTCACAACCATCATCTCCTACTCTTTAAATCACTTTAAATAATTCCGTTAATTAAACAAGCTCAACCATAGGGGCAAGGACTCTCATCGATTACAATCCAAAAAATGAGCGACTACCAGAGGACAATAAGTACATAGGATGTCCTACAAGGCTGAATATTACGAGATTCACACGTTAATTTATAATAGTTCCTATAAGCGGTCACCTCCTTAAATTAAAGCGCTAGCTCGATATTGAACAGTTCTTACCACTATGTTTAGCTTTTAAAAGCGCTTTGTCTGAAGCAACTATAAGATCATGAATATATCGCCCATCGTCCGGATAACTTGAAACGCCCAAGGAAACAGTTATCTGGGGATATGCTTGATTATCAAGTCGACTTATTTCTGACCTAATTTTTTCAGCCATCTTCATCGCGTTCTTCTTATCACAATCCAATAAAAGCAGGATTATTTCCTCCCCGCCATATCTATATACTCGGTCGGTCGCGCGGATACAGGCTTTAATAGTCTCTCCTACCTTTTTAAGTACATTATCTCCAATGTCATGGCCAAAGTGATTGTTAAAATCCCTGAAATTGTCAATATCAAGAAATATTAAGGAATATAACCCACTATAGTCAAAATGTTTTATATCATGGTCAAAAGCCCTTCGATTTAGAAGTCCTGTTAAGTTATCAGTCATTAAACTAACCTTTAATTGTTGGTTTAACCTTTTTTGTGTCTCGAGCCTTTTATAAAAAAGAACTGCCACAATAAAATTCGTTAACCCAAACAAAGTTCCCGCGATGATGCAATGTAAAACAAGGTTATTGAATAATGGCATATCCATGAAATACAAGAGTACTACTGAATAAAGTATCCCGGTAAATACCATAGCTATTAACAACCATAATTTATTCATACGGTAAAAAACTCCTTCTTCTTATGTAATCGCCAAAAGTTTCTCTTCGCATTCTAAAAAAGCTTCTACCACATCCGGATCAAAATGCTGGTTCTTATCCGCTACGATTCTATTCATCGCTTCCAGATGGGAGAGTCCTTCTTTATAGGATCTCTTAGATCGAATTGCGTCATACGCATCGCAGAGTGCGAAAACCCTTGCCTCCAAAGGAATCTCCTTACCCACAAGTCCATCGGGGTATCCTTTTCCGTTATATTTCTCGTGATGATATGCACATATATTCATCCCCATTTCGAGAAAAGACTCAGTTAAATGGTATTTTTCAATCGTCTCTCTGAGTACATTTTGACCAGTTAGTACGTGTTTCTTCATTTCATCGAACTCTATATCTGTCAATTTGCCATTTTTCAATAAAATAGCATCGGGTATTGCTACTTTACCAATATCGTGCAATGTGGCAGCGTAATAAAGATTGTCTAAAAAGTCACGAGTAATAACCTTTTTATACCTTTTATGCGTGCTTAATTGCCTGGCTAAGATCACGGCATAATCCCTTGATCTTTCTAAATGCTTCCCAGTCTCTGGATCACGCCCCTCTGCCAAAGTGGCAAGTGAAAAGACGATAGCCTTTTGTGTGTTAATCGTTTTATTCAAGACTGAAAAATTTGTAAAGATGCTGAACACGACTAAGCTTAGAAATAGCAGAAACAAGGCTCCGAACAGATAAATTAGTTTGCCTAAGGTAACTTTCAATAAAGGATATTGATGATATTCGGCAATAATAAACGGTTGATCAGCAAAGATCTTAACTTTGGAATAATGAATCATTTCCAGCTCAGTAACTGGGTACCAACCAGAATTACCCGTTAAGGCATAACCAAGGTTTTTGATATTGAACGATCCAACTTTCTTGTCGAAGAAAATATCTGCACCATCATTCGTATGAATAAACAATTGATTGTTGGGGAGTATCTCAAAAACGTTGATTAAATCAAGATCGATGAACAAGACTCCTATTTTCACCGCTCTGTCATCGAATAAAGGCAAGGCTAGTGTCATCAATACCCGCTTCCTAGTGTTGGTCCCTTCTTTTTCTGTCGCGAAATAAATTGACGAAAGCGCTATCTGTCCTTTCTCCAATGCAACAGCTTTTTCGAAAAGTTCCCTATGTATCTCACGATTACTTAAATTATTAGGCCAAGAAAGTGGCCTTTTCAATTCGCTTTCTACCTTTAACATCTCTGCACCAGACAAATTTGTAACTGTCATATGGTACGATTGTTTACCCTCCAAAAAACCCGTAAGCACTTTCTCTACTCCACTATTTTTTAGAGGTTCAAAATCTTTGGCAAAGTACGATTTTAGATCTGGTAACGCTAAAACAAAGTCTAAGTCCCGCTGAAGATCTGAAAAGTAATTGCTTATAATCGTTTTCCCCGAACTTATTTCAGCCATGGTCTTTTGACTTCTCCATTGCGCTTCCTCTTCATAGACCTGTCTCGTCCCTAAGTATAAAGATATTCCGAAACCTACTATCAAAAGGAGGATGACTATCAGATATACCAGATTCTGGCGTATTAATTTTCTAATTAAGAATGAACCTCCTCCTGGCTGAGTAGGGATACGCTTCATAATTTTATTGTCCTTTACCCTTAATTTATACCAATGGTTCCCATTGACATAACCTATTATAGCAGTTATACAGCCGAAGTTGTGAATAAGCTATGAATTTGTCTAAAAAAATCTAATAGTGGTTGTTACAAAAAAGCAGGAACAGGCAAAAACAAACCCTGCAAGCGAACAAGCGTGTCACTCGTTTAGAAGTTTATACTCCTCCTAAAGCTCCCGAAAGACTTCTCGATACTGAAAAAGGATACGTCGCGAAAAAACACCCTAAAAAAGGATATAGTACTTCCTTGGTTCCATCTGGGG
>Ga0209347_1002123_pt1 | contig 27568 bp, 21 predicted proteins | sample AutmiccommuBRH23_FD_187382 | JGI IMG/M metagenome (GOLD analysis project Ga0209347, IMG submission 187382) | Deep subsurface microbial communities from Mt. Terri, Switzerland - Autotrophic microbial communities BRH/23 (SPAdes) (version 2) | ecosystem: Environmental > Aquatic > Deep subsurface >...
CGCTGAGGTCGCGGTAAGGCTCGTCCTTGCTGAGCATGCAACAATCCGGAGGCACCCGAGAACCCCGCGCCGTACACCTCTACGGCTCACCCGCACCAGTGAGTACCGGCGTCGCCGAACGGACAGCCCCATTCTCACCCCCCGGTGCAGGGATCGCCAGATCCCAAGTGCGACACACCTCCTGCACTGTCGGGTTGCGCCGTGGCCAGGGTTGGTTCGGGTTCTGGGGGGTATGACGGCGTCCTTGCACAAGCTGACGGCCGGGTCGGGCTACGACTACCTGACCCGGCAGGTCGCCGCCATGGACTCTACCGAGAAAGGTCACGCGTCGCTGACGTCGTACTACACCGAGAAGGGTGAGGTGCCGGGACGGTGGGTCGGCGCCGGCCTTCAGGCGCTGGAGGTGGAGCCGGGGTCTGCGGTGTCGGCGGAGCAGATGCAGTCGCTGTTCGGGGCAGGGTTCCACCCGGATATGGCCGCTCGTCTGGCGGCGCTGCCGGTCGGCGCGACCCGTGAGCAGGTCCGTGCCGCGGCCCGGCTGGGGGCGCCGTTTCGGGTGTATGCCGCGGCCAGCGCGTTCCAGCGGGAGGTCGCGACGCGCTGTGCGGTGTGGGCGGCCGAGCACGGTCTCGCGGCGGACGAGGAAGTGCCGTTGGATGTCCGCGCGCGGGTCCGCAACGAGGTCGCGACCGAGGGTTTCGCGGCGCGGATGGGGAGGGCGCCGAGCAGCCTGGAGTTGTCCTCGGAGGTCGCTCGCCTGACGCGGAACGCCACGACGGCGTGTGCGGGGTTCGATGTGACGTTCACTCCGGTGAAATCGGTCTCGACGCTGTGGGCGGTCGCCCCAACGCCGATGGCCGCGCAGATTGAGGAGGCTCACAATGCGGCGGTGGCCGACGCGTTGGCCTATCTGGAAGAGCGGGTCCTGTTCTCGCGCAGGGGTGCGGGTGGGGTGCGGCAGGTGGAGGTGACCGGTCTGATCGGAGCGGCGTTCACGCACCGCGATTCCCGTGCCGGGGATCCGAATCTCCACACCCATGTGGCGATCGCGAACAAGGTTCAGACCCTGGACGGGCACTGGTTGGCGATCGACGGCCGACCCCTGTTCGCGGGGATGGTGAGCATCTCGGAGGTGTACAACACCCAGTTAGAGGCCCACCTCGCCGCCCGCCTCGGCGTGCGGTTCGCCGCCGACGCGGCGCGTGATCCAGCCAAGCGTCCGGTGCGGGAGATTCTCGGGGTCCCCGCCCAGTTGAGGGAGGCGTGGTCCAGCCGCAGGGCGGCGATTGTGGCCCGGCAGGCTGAGCTCGCCGTCGACTTCCAGCACGCGCATGGCCGTCCGCCGACACCGGCCGAGGCGATCGCGTTGGCGCAGCAGGCCACCTTGGAGACCCGCCAGGCGAAGCACGAACCCCGCACCCTGACCGAGCAACGCAGCGCCTGGGCCGCGCAAGCGACCGCGGTCCTCGGCGCCGACGGGATAGCCCGGATGCTGGCCGACGTGGCCGCCGCTGCTCACGGCGCGGGGCAGGCGCCGACGGCCGCCTGGATCGATGAGGTGGCCGACGAGATGGTGACCCGGATGGGCCTGTCCCGGGCCACGTGGACGGTGTGGCACCTGCAGGCCGAAGCCTCCCGCAGGGCCAGAGAACGGGCCACCGGCCCCGGGCAGACGACCCACCTCACCGCCCAACTCCTGGCCGCGGCGACCGCCCGCTGTATCGCGTTGGACGGCTGGGTCGACCCGATCAGCGACCCCCAGGTCCTGCGCCGCAGGGATGGGGACTCGGTGTACACCACGGTCGGGAGCCGCCGCTTCACCTCCACCGCTGTGATCGAGGCGGAACAGCTGATCACCCATGCAGCGACCCTCCTCGACGGCCGACGAGCCAGCGACGCGGACGTGTCGCTGGCGCTCCTCGGCGCGACCGCCAACGGCATCAACCTGACCGCCGGCCAAGTGGAACTCGTGCGCCGGATGGCCACCAGCGGACGCCGGGTCCAGCTCGCCCTCGCAGCCGCCGGCTCCGGGAAAACCACCGCCCTGGCAACGCTCGCGCGCGCCTGGGAGGACAGCGATGGCACAGTTCTGGGGCTCGCTCCCTCTGCCGTCGCGGCCAGACTGTTGGCCGATCATGTGGGCCAGGCATCGACGCTGGCGAAGGTCGCCTGGGACCTCCACCACCACCGGCGCGACGCCGAGAATCTGATCGGCCCGGCCACCCTGCTGATCGTCGACGAGGCGGGCATGGCCGACACGCCGACGCTGGCCGCGGTGATCGGATTCGCCATCCAGCGCGGGGCATCGGTGCGCCTGATCGGTGATGATCAGCAGCTCGCCGCAGTCGGCGCCGGCGGGGTGCTGCGCGACCTCGCCCACACCCATCCGGCCGTCCACTTGACCGAGGTGTTGCGGCTGGCCGACCCGGCCGAAGCGGCCGCCTCGTTGGCGCTGCGCGACGGCCGGCCCGAGGCGCTGGGCTTCTACCTCGACCAGCAACGGATCCACGCCGGCTCGGACGAAACCGTCCTCCGCGACGCCCTCAACGCCTGGCTCACCGACAAGGCAGCCGGCCTCGACACGGTGATGCTGGCCGGCACCCGCGACCAGGTCACCCAACTCAACCAGTGGGCCCGCGACCACCGCCTGAGCGCCTCCAGCGGCGCCAGTGAGGGTCCCGTTGCGGTGCTGTCAGACGGGAACGTGGCCTCGGTCGGGGATGTCATCGTCACCCGCCTCAACGACCGCCGCCTCTCGATCAGCGCCACCGACTGGGTCAAGAACGGCGACCGGTGGACCGTCACCGGAGTCGACCCTGCGGGCGCGATCCACGCTCAGCACCTCGTCAGCGGGCTGCGGATCACCCTCCCTGCGGCCTACGTGACCGAGAACGTGGAGTTGGGCTATGCAGTGACCGTCCACGGCGCGCAGGGCGTGACCGTCGACACCACCCACACCGTCCTCACCGGGACGGAGAGCAGGCAGCAGCTCTACGTCGCGATGAGCCGCGGCCGACAGGCGAACCACGCCTACATCCAGGTCGTCGACGGCGGCGGCGAGAACTCCCCCATCCACCCCACCACCCTGCGGCCCCTCACCGCCGTCGACATCCTCGAGCAGGTCGTGGCCCACGACGGATCCGCCCGCTCCGTCACCACCGAAACCCGCCAAGCCTCCGACCCCTACTCGCGCCTCGGCCTCGCGGTGGCCCGCTACAGCGACGCGCTGAGCGTCGCCGTCGAACACCTCCACGCCGACTCCGCCCGCGAACTGGACCAGCACGCCGACGAGGTCATGGATCAGCTCACCTCCAGCCCCGCCTGGCCCACCCTCCGCGCCCACCTTCTCCTGCTCTCCGCCACCAGCGAGGCGTCCCCCTCGCCCCTTCAGCTGCTGCTTGACGCCGTCGACGCGCGGGAACTGTCGACCGCCCATGACGCGGCCGCGGTGCTCACCTGGAGACTCCCCCACCCCCATCCAGAAGGTCCGCTCCCCTGGCTCACCGGTATCCCCCAAAGCCTCGCCGACCACGATCAGTGGGGCCCCTACCTCACCGCCCGCCACGACCAGGTCCGCGCTTTCGCCGCCGACGTCCGAGCCGCGGCCAGTGCCGTCAGCCAGCCGGTATGGGCGCTACCGGGCCAGACCCTCACCGCGTCGACTGTGGCCGATGTCGAGGTGTGGCGGGCAGCCTGGCAGGTCGAACCCGCCGACCGCCGACCCACCGGACCCGCCCAACTCGGCCCAGCCGCGCACCACTGGCAACAACACCTCACCGACCGGCTCCGACCCGCCCACCCCATCGCCGTCTGGACCGATCTCCTGCGCGACATCCACCCCGACCTCCCCCGCGACCCCTACGCCACCGTCCTCGCACACCGCCTCGCCTCCCTCCACCACGCAGGCGTCCCCATCACCGAACACCTCGCCGTCGCCGTCGCCGACGGACCCCTGCCAGCAGAACAACCCGCAGCCGCATTGTGGTGGCGACTGGCCCGCCACCTCGCCCCCACCGACGGACCCACACTCCCCGCCTGGGAAGGATCACTAGTCGACCAACTGGGCTACCCAGCCGCAGCCGACCTCGAGGCCAGCCCCTGGTGGCCCCACCTCGCCGCCGCCCTCACCCACGCCACCGACCACGGACGCCCACTCGAGGACCTGATCACCCCGATGCCGGATGTCTCCGGCTTCGACGACGCATGTCAGGCGATGCTGTGGCGAGCCCACCAGGTCACCGCCACCCCGCCTCCACATGGGGAGGAGCCGCCTCATCCCGATGAGCTGCCCCCCGAGGGCATCGAGGAGATCGACTGGTCCACCCGAACCGCCGATCTCGCCACTGCCGCACGGTTGCGGGAGCGCACCGACCCGGACTTCACCGATGTCGAAATGCGGCAGGGGTTCGCGGCCGTCGACCGCTGGGTCGATGTCCCCCACACACCGGAGCGCCACGCCCAAGTCACCGGAGCCGCGGCCGAGTTCTTCGAAGCCCAGCTGCCCGGCAGCTGGAGCCACAACTATTTCACCCAGCGGTTCGGGCAGGATCTCGCCGCTGACCACCGATTCAGGGTCGGCCACTCGCCTGCCGGTTGGACCAGTCTGGTCAGCCACCTGCGCAAGGAGGGGTTCAGCACCGCCGAGCTGCTGGCCGCTGGCGTGGCCACCACCACCCGCCAAGGCAACGTGATCGACCGGTTCCGCGACCGCGCCATCCTCCCCATACACCACGAAGGCGTTGTGGTCGGGTTCGTCGGCCGGCGGCACCCCGACGCCGGGGATGAGCAGGGACCGAAGTACATCAACAGCCCCGCCAGCGCCCTGTTCGCGAAACGCGACGTCCTCTACGGTCACCACCTCCTGACCCCGGGGGCTGTGCCGGTGATCGTCGAAGGCCCGATGGACGCGATCGCGGTCACCCTCGCCGGCCACGGCACCTTCGTCGGCGTCGCCCCCCTCGGCACAGCCCTCACCCCGGAACAGACACTCCTCCTCCGCGGCAGGCCAACGCCACTGATCGCCACAGACGCCGACACCGCCGGCCACGTCGCAGCCGAGAACGCCTTCTGGCAGCTGGCCCAGCACCGCCACGACCCCCACCGCCTGATCCTGCCCCCCGGCAGCGACCCAGCACAGCTGCTCGAACACCACGGACCAGAGGCGCTCCACGAAGCCCTCACCAATGCCACCACCCCCCAGGCGCAACTGATGATCTCCGACCGCACCACCTTCCTCGAACCCATCGAAGCTGGCCGGCAGGTCGCCGAGATCCTCGCCGCCCGCCCCACCGCCACCTGGAGCGAAACCCTGCACCTCGTCCCAGAGGACCAGACCCGACACCTAATGGCGAGGGTGAACGCTTGGACCACCGCACCCACCACAGCAGCCGACCACGCCAAGGAACAGACCCGGGCAATGCGACGACGCCTCGACCAGCCCCCCGCAGAACGCTGGCAGCCGTGGGCCGACACAACCGGCGTCACAGGCACACCGGAGTGGCCGCAGATAGCGACCCGCCTCGACGAGCTACACCACGCCGGCGCCGACACTGCCCTGTTGGCGCGACGGCTGGCGAAGGTGCCGGCCGCAGTCGCCGCCGCGACCCTGGCGCACCACCGGCCGGGGCCGGTGGTGGAGGTCGACTGGCGTCCCTGGGCCCAAGTCGTCAATCCCGGGTTGCTGGCGGACCAGAGGTGGGCGAGTATGCAGATCGACCTGACCCGGCTGCAAGCCGTCGGCACCGACCTCGCCACCCTCGCTGCAGCGATGGCTGGACGCCACCCGGAGACAGTGGCGGTGTGGTTGCGCAACGCGCTACGCAACCACGCCAGCCAGATCGGCCTCAACAACGGCGCCGATCAACAAGCTTCACCCGTCACTCGCGCACAGCTCCGAATCGGCGGACCCGAGGAAGCGCCGGAACGCACGCCCCCTCAGCGATGACCCTGCGCCGTCCCGATGCGCCCCACTTTGCTTTGGCGCCAAAGTGTGTGGTGTGAGTGTTGTTGCGTTGTTCGGTGCCACCGGCGGCACGGGTCGTCGGGTGTTGACCAGGCTGGCATCCAGTGCGGTCACAGTCTCGCTGCTGTCCAACCATCCGATGCCGACATGGAGTGCGGACGACTGGGTCGCTATGGCTCAGGCACGAAACGACGCCAGGTACGCCAAGAACCAGGCACCTCTTTCCGCCGCCATCGACGCCCTGATTCAGCTCGAAGCCGCCGACCAACTCGAACAAGCTGGCAGACACGACGAGGCTGTCACGTTCGCCGCGAACGCCGTGCAGAACTGCCCGTCAACGCGGCGCTTCTCACTTGGGACGCGCGCCTCGTCGCAGGCAACCACGATCCCGAGTTTGACGTCCACACGTTGCTCTTCGGCGAGCGGAAGGACGAGGCCGGCTGATCAGTTCGGTTTCGACGCTGCATCCGGGCATGTCCATAGGGCGGCGATGTAGGCTCCGGGCGGCGCGCGGCCGCGTCCGATGTCCGGCAGAGTCCTGCCACTGCCGCCCCGCGGCCAGCCGCGGGCGCCCGACGCTACGTTGGCAGTCATAGTTGAGGACCAAGCGCGTCGCGACGTGACGACTGGATCTGGAGAAGGTGGGGAACTCGGTTGCGGTCGATCAAACGATGGTTGCGAAAGGCCGGCAACCGGTGGCTCGTGGTCGCGGTCTTGGCTGTCATCTTGGTTGAAGCGCTGAAGCTCTTGCCCGAGATCATGCCGTTGGGCCATGTCGTGGGCAACATTCTGCTGACCTTCGCCTACGCCTATGCCGGTGCTTGGGTGTTCCACGAAGTTGCAGTGGAGATTCCCCGCCAGAGACAGCGAGACGCAGCGTACGACGCTTGCTGGCTTGAGCTGTGTTGGCTGGCCAACGACGGCGTAGCGTTACTGGATCACCTGGAGCCATATGCATATGGCTGGCAAGCTGACCGACCCGCGACGCCCGAGGATAGGCGCCGATTCCTTAATCTGATCTGGACTGGTGAGCAGCATTCACGGTGGGGGCCAGGCATCGGCAACCCCGCCGAGATCGTCCGCTGGCACGCTGCCTTCCACGAGAAGCACCTGGCTAGGCTGAGTCCCTTCTCCCACCTCCTGGACGAAGAAGTCGCAGCCGTGTTACTACGAATCTCGGTCATCGACCTTCTACCCAACCTCCAAGAAACTCCCGTGGATGCCGCCACTCAGGACGTCTGGGTACCTACAGGCAACGGCAAGTGGCACACCCTTCAGACTCGTTCGACTCTGGGAGAGAGTGCCGTCGGTGCACTGGTCGACCTCACAGCCCAACTCCACCATCGTCTCGCGGAGGCTCAGCCAGGTCGCGCGATGTTGGACACGGCACGATTGGGTTCTCTAGCCGACTTCAATGAACCCGAACCGTGGACTACGCGTGACGAAGCCCGGCTAGGCGTCCACCGACTGTGGAGTACTACGTAGATCACCCCGTCGAACCGTCCGGTATTCGGGGGTCGGGTTTGACCCGTCCGGATCTAGAGCGCTTCCGCCACGATGACATAGGGCAGGTTTATCGGTCAGTGCCAAGGAGGCCCTTTCGTCGATCACCTCGGGCGACCATCCAAGTATCCAGCTGGCGCAGCGGTCGGTTCCGGCTAAACCTCCGCCGGGAAAGAGGCTCTAGCTGCCCTCCCCACGACGATCGTTAATGTCGCGTCTACACCGCCGCCGACCACTCCGCCAACGAAAGGGATGCCCTTGGCCAGTGTGACTGCGGATCGTTGCGTCCCGTACTTTGCTAGCAGCATGAAGCCCACGCGCGCATTGATCCGACGGATCACGGCCACTGGAAGCGCCTTGATCGCCTGCGCAGTTAGCTTCGTGCCGATCTTCACCCCGACCGCTTGGAGGGAGCTCGCGAGAGAACTCCCTGCGGCTGCGAGCGTCACAATGGTCTGGACGTGCGGATCGCGCAGGTCGTAACCGCGCAGATAGGCGATCGCGCCGGCAAGTCTTGCGTTGATGACTAACGCCCCCGCCATGTTCGCTGGAAGGGTGATCGGCATGGTGACGAATCCTCCGAGTCCGGTCACGAACCCGTTCGTCGAAGAAGCCGCAACAGACTCCTTGATGAGGCGTTGGATCACCCGTTCGATGTCGGCGGAGGCCGGTTGCCACGGTTCCTGGGCGGTTTCGTCGTCCTGAGGTTCGGAGCGGCGAACCTTCGACAGTCGCGCTTCGGCGTAAGCGGCAGATCCGGTAATGGGCCCCACCCCGTCATTGGCGACTTTCGCCACCAGTTGACGCAAGCGCCGGGCCACCGCGTTCTCCTCAGACTGTTCGGGCCGCTCGTGTCCGTTGATCTCTTGGTCTGCCATCGCCCCTCTCTCAATGTCCTCGCCATAAACGATAGTTGGTCGCGCACCTCAACATGACCAGTTGTCTTCATGCGCCCACTCCTCCGCCACAATCCGAAGGAATCTTGGAGAACCACAGCCCGGCTGCGCCAGCCGACCAACAGTCGCGCCCACGGTTCAAAACGCGCTCCGCCACCCCCGCTGGCAGCTAACAAAGCCGCCTCATGAAAGGGGGTCGCTAGCGTGACCACCGCTATTCTTGGGTTCATGAGTGACCTGAGGCCCTCGTTCGAGGAACGAGACCGCTACGTGGATCTGCTGTCCACAGCGTATGCCGACGGCAGGCTGGACGAGGCGGAGTTCGAGACGCGCACCAATGCCGTGCTCAGCGCGGTCAGCCACCGCGAGGCCCTGGCCCAGTTTCAGGGCCTGCCGCAACCCAAGGTCGTCGGCCGCCGCGGGATCATGGGGTTTGCCCTCGCCGTGGCGGCCGTGGTGTTGCTCGGCGTCGGCGTCGGAGTCGGCGGAATTGTGTCGACGAGCAGCGGCCCGGCTGCGACACCAACTTCTGGGCCGACACCAGCGGCCGAAGCAACACAACCAACTGCGGAGCCGACAAAAGCGGACGAGGCACCAGAACCGACATCCGAGGAACTGGCTGGCACAGTCTCTCAGCGGAATGCCCTCAGAAAAGCAGAGTCCTACCTCAGTTTCGGCGCATTTTCACGCTCCGGCCTGATCGACCAGCTCACGTTCGAGGACTTTTCGGTCGACGACGCGACCTGGGCTGTTGACAGGTTGGAGGTCGACTGGAACGAACAGGCAGCGGCGAAAGCCGAGACGTATCTCCAGATGATGGGGTTCTCCCGTCAGGGTCTGCTTGACCAACTCCTGTTCGAAGGGTTCACCCAGGAACAGGCCGACTATGGCGTCAGCCTGACCGGGCTGTGACCTCACTCATTGAGTGTGCCTGGCGTGACCGGCAACTCGATCATGCAGGCCCGTCAATGAGCTGTGTGGCCGCCTGGCCGCGGTCGGTCGCGTTCGCGCCTCATGTTGGTCTTGTCATCAAACCTGGCTACTCGGCGTTGGGTGCCATGCCAGATCCTGGCGGTTATTACATCGGATTCTCTGGATCATCCGAGGTATCAATTCGGGGGGGTCCGGCCTGCGAATCCCCCACATGGCCACCTCACTGCGCTCGCCTGTCGCGTTTTCCGCCGCTGGCCACCGGCTAGCCGACAGTGACCTGTGGAGGCGTTTCGAGTTGGTCAGCCACGTTCTCCCAGGTGGAGGCGTATTGACCGTATGCGGTCTTGATGAGAACTCCGACTGGAAGTTCAGGGCATTCGTTCTCGCCGTTTGTTCCCCAGTTGACCCAGCCTGATTGGCGGCGCTGGACGATCTGGAACTGACCGGAGGGTTGGGATGTCCACCACACCATGGCTCGACCCAGTTCGGAGTGGTACTCCACGGTCTTCTGCGCAGCTCCGGGGAAGATGGTCTCGTGGCCGAGGTGCTGGATGTCGACGGGGTCGCTACTGATCTTCCAGGGACGATCGGGGAGATCCGCGAGCCGGTGCGAGGCTGTGCGGACGTGTCCGAGGCGTTCGCGGATCTCACTGTCAGGGATCGCTTGTTCCCAGGCGCAGAAGAGTCGCCAGTACAGATCCCAGTGAGCTGACTCGATGTCGCCGCTGAGGGCTTCTCGGAAGGCATGGAACTTCGGGTTGCGGTCCACTGGGGCCTCGAGTGTCCGGGTGACCATCTCCGCGAGCTGGCCTGCGTAGGGGTCGCCGTCGCGGTATCGCGTGCCGCCTGGTGTGTCGAAGCGGTCGAAGACCAACTCCCCTTGGCCGCCTTCGAACTCGTCTCCGACGGTGATTTTGTTGACGACGGATCTTCCGTTGATGACGGTCTCGAATGGGTCGACGAGGTAGCGGCGGCTGAACCATGGGGTGCCGTAGGTGAAGCGCCACTCGATGGAGAACTGCTTCCCTTTCAGTTCGTCGAGCAGGCCATCGGGGATCACTCCGCTCATCCGCAGCGCTACCAGGATCGGGCCCCATTCGAGGACCTCGATTGCGACGGTGGTGTGTTCGGGGGGGTTGATGAGTCCGTTCTCTGGTGTGAAGAAGGGGCCGTAGAAGCCGCCGATGGCGTTGTTGCCCGACGGGAGGAGGTCGACGCCTTCGCTGGTAGAGGAGAAGTGTCGGATGCCCCACTTGGAGGAGCCTTCCCCTTGTGCTGTGCCGGTGCACATCTCCAGGTCGAAGTAGCCGGTGTCGAGTCGGGTGAAGGCGTCGGGTTCACGTGGTTCGAGGGTCGTGATCCCACGAACTCGGGCATCGTCACCGAGTGGTCCTTCGAGGGTGAAGGTCAGTTGGGTGTCGAGTGAGGCGACGGTGATGAACTTGGTGCGTGTGGGGTCGTCTTGCCGGTCGAGCCGTTGGCAGACCAGTTCGGCCCCCGTGCTGGTGCGTGCACTCCACAGCTTTCCGTCGAGTGTCTCGTCGATGGTGAACTCGATGGGTTCGTTGAGTCGAGGGCCGTGGGTGTTGGTGACGACGATGGTGCGGCTCATGCGGCCGTGCCTCCTGCGGTGAGTTCGGTGGCGTCATTGGCGACGGGCTTCGCGGTCGCGGTGGAACGCTGCTTCAGAGAGTCGATGGCCACGGCGAGGATGATCACTAGGCCCTTGATGAGGAGCTGGGTGAAGAACTGGACGTTCATGAGGATGAGTCCGGTGGTGAGGACTCCGAGGATGACGGAGCCAACGAGGGTGCCGACGATGCGTCCCTTGCCGCCGGCGAGGCTGGTGCCTCCCAGGACGACGGCTGCGATGGCATCGAGTTCGTAGCCAGTTCCTGCGGTTGGCTGGGCGGAGACGACGCGGGCTGCGAAGATGACGCCAGCGAGGCCGGCAAGTGCTCCGGCGATGACGTAGACCGAGGTCAGGATCCACTTGACCCGGACACCGGCGAGCCTGGCGGCCTCAGGGTTCCCGCCGACGGCGTAGATGTGGCGACCGAACTTGGTGCGCTCGAGGACGAACCAAGAGATGAGGTAGACCACGAGCATGACGACCACGGGGACGGGTATGCCAGCGATGTAGCCGTTGCCAAGGTCCCGGAAAGGCAGAGCGCTGTCGACGATCGGCTGGCCCTCGGTCATGGTGTATGCCAGCCCGCGGAGGAAGGTCATCAGCCCCAGGGTGACGATGAAGGGAGCGAGGGACAGGTAGGCCGACAGAGCGCCGTTGATGAGGCCCGCGAAGGCGCCGGCGAGGATTCCGACGAGGACCGCGACCACGGCGGGCATTCCCGCGACGGCGGCGAGGACTGAGGTGACGCCGGAGACTGCGACGATGGAGCCCACAGAGAGGTCGATTCCTGCGGTGAGGATCACGAACGTCATCCCGGCGGCGATGATCGCGTTGATGGAGATGGCGCGGGCGATGTTGAGGAGGTTGTCAACGGTGGCGAAGTTGGGGGCTGCGAAGGCCATGAAGGCGGTGAGGATGGCGAGGACTGCGAGGATGCCTACACGGTCCCACCAGGTGGCGAAGTCGATGTTGCGCGGGATGAGTCGGAACTTACCCGCTTCGGCGGTTTGGGTTGGGGGGGTCATGGTGGTTCCTACTCGGCTGTTCCGGTGGCGTGGCTCATTACTTGTTCTTCGGTGGCGGATGCAGAGGGCAGTTCCGCAACGATGCGCCCGTGTCTCATGACTAGGATCCGGTCGGATGTGCCGAGCGCTTCGGGAAGGTCGGATGAAACCATGAGGATGGCTTTGCCTTGTCCGACCAGTTGGTCGATCAGCTCATAGATTTCGCGTTTGGCGCCGATGTCGACGCCGCGGGTTGGTTCGTCGAGGATCAGGAGATCTGATTCGGTCAGCAGCGTCCTGGCGAGGACCGCTTTCTGCTGGTTCCCCCCGGAGAGGCTGCGGGACGGAAGGCCGATCGCGCTCTGGCGGAGGCGGAGGAAGTCCATCATCTCGAGGACGGAGCGGCGGATCTTCCCGCGTTGGAGGACCCCAGATGTGGAGAAGCGGTCGAGGGATGACAAGGCGATGTTGTCCTCGACGGTGTGGTCGAGGAACAGTGCCTCGGTCTTCCGGTTCTCGGGGACCATCGTGACCCCGTTGCGGATCGCGGCGAGTGGAGCGCCGGCGTAGTAGGGCTTCCCGCGGAGGGTGATTTGGCCTCCTTGAGCTTTCTCCGCTCCGAAGATCAGGCGCGCCATCTCTGTGCGCCCTGAGCCGATCAGGCCTGCGAGGCACACCACCTCACCTGCTCGGACTGTGAAGCTGACGGGGCCGACGCCGTTGCCGTGGAGATCCTCTACCCGGAGGAGGGGTTCGCCGAGTTGCCGTGGGTGGTGGGTGTAGAGATCCTGGATGTCGCGGCCCACCATCATGCGTACGACGTCGGCCGGTTGAATGTCGGCGCGCTCGCGGGTGCCGACGTATCTGCCGTCGCGGAACACGGTGACCCGGTCGGCTAGCTTCCAGACCTCCTCCATGCGGTGCGAGATGTAGATCAGCCCCACTCCCCTGGCCCGTGCATCCTCGATGATTCGGTAGAGCTCTTCGGTTTCAGCGCGGGAGAGTGCGGCGGTGGGTTCGTCGAGGACGAGGATGCGGGCATCTTCGCTTGATGCGCGGGCGATCTCGACCATCTGCTGCATCCCGATACTCAGGGAGCCGAGCGCACGACTGGGGTCGATGTTCAGGCCGATCAGGGATAGCTTGGCCTGCGCGTCGCGGTGCATTCTCTTGCGGTCAAGGGCCCCGAACCGGGTGGGTTCGACTCCTAGTGCCAGGTTCTCCGCGATGGTCATCGCGGGCACGGTGTTGATCTCCTGGTGGATGATCGCGATTCCGTTTGCTCGGGCGTCGCCGGGGGTGTTGATGTCGACAGGCTTGCCGTCGATGAGGATCTCTCCGCTGTCTCGGGTGATGTTCCCGGCGAGGATCTTCATCAGCGTCGACTTGCCCGCTCCGTTCTCACCCATCAGGGCGTGAACCTCGCCTGGCCGTAGGTCGAAGGATGCCCCATCGAGAGCGAGGGTGGCCCCAAATCGCTTCGAGATGCCGCGTAGTTCCAGCAGTGGTGGGGGTGGGGGGGATGTGCTCATGCTGATCTCCTTGGTGGTGGGGGTGGGGCAGATGCGGCAGAGTCCGCTCTGCCCCACCCGGTCAGGTTCACCAGCCGGCGTACTCGTCGACGCTGTCGCGGGTGACGATGACGCTGGGGATCAGGATGGTCTTCTCCGCGGGCGGGTTGCCTTCGACGATCTGCTGGGCGATGGCCACAGCCTGGCGCACCATTTCGGCGGGGTTCTGAGTGGCGGAGGCGACGAAGGGAGAGCCGTCACGGTTGAGTTCCTCGACTGCTTCGGGGCTGCCGTCGATTCCGACGACGATGATGTCATCAGCGCGTCCCGCCTGTTCCACGGCCAGTACGGCGCCGAGAGCGGAGGGATCGTTCATGCCGAAGATGCCCTGGACGTCGGGGGTGGCGGTGAGCATGTCCGTGGTCACCGTCAGGCCTGTGGCGCGGTCGTTCTTCGACGCCTGGTGACCGACGACCTCGATACCCGGGAACTCTTCCATCACGTTCTCGCAACCGGTGATCCGGTCGATGATTGTTTGGATCGGGGTGCCGTCGACGATGAGGATGTTCCCCTCGCCGCCCATCTGCTCGAACAGGTAGCGGCAGGCAACCTCGCCAGCCTCGACGGCGTCGGTCATGACCACTGCGTCGGCGCCCACGGCAGGGGTGTCGACGGCGATCACGATGGTCCCGGCTGCCCGGGCTCGTTCGATCGCGGGAGCGATGCCGTCCTCGTCGACGGCGGAGATGACGATCAGATCGACGCCCTGCTGGATGAATGCATCAATCTGGGTGTTCTGGTTTGCCAGATCCAGTTGCGCGTCCTGAACATTGATCGTTGCCCCGAGCTCCTCGGCCGCATCCTCAGCACCGGTGGTCATGGCGGAGAAGAAGGGGTTGGACATGTCCTGGACCATCAGCGCGATGGACTCGATCTTGTCAGGAACAACATTGGCGCCAGAGCCTGAGGCGTTGGTCTGCACATCGCCGGAGGTGCAGGCACCCAAGGCGAGCATAGACAGGGCCAGGAGTGAGCCAGCGAAGGTCTTCTTGGTGTTCTTCATGGGAGGTTTCCTTACTCAGAAATGGGGAGAGGGTGCGTCGCCCCAACGTTGGGGCGCATGACAACGTGCGGGGTGAAGGGGACGGCGCGGAAAGGGGTGGACTGACCCGGTCAGCAGCCGCAGGACTTACGGATCAGGAGACTGGCTTTCACCTCCTGTAGGTCTCCAGCGGTGTAGACGGGACCGAGGGAGCCGCTGCCCTGTGCCGCGCTCCGTTTGATGATCGCGGTGAGCTTTCTGGCCGCGAGTTCGCCGATGGACCGGGAGTCTTCATCGACGACAGTCAGGGGAGGATCAAGGAGGGGTGCCCAGGCGAACTCGTCGAACGCGATCAGGACCGCGTCTTCCGGTATCCGCAGGCGACGGTCGCGTAAGGCCGTGAACGCTCCCTGAAGCAGAGGGTTGTTACCAGCCACCAGGGCGAACGGCTTCTGGTTGCTGCGCTGGGACAGGTAGCCGTCGAGGACCGCTCGGGCCGAAGTCGGGTCATTATGACTTTCGAGTACCGTCAGCGCCGCACCATGCCGTGCCGCGGCGGCTCGAAGACCGGCCTCGCGGGCAGCGCGTGTGGACCACAGATGGGGGTAGATCAGCAGCACCCAATCCATAACGTGGTGAAATGCGAGGTGTTCGCCCACCTGGGCGGTCGCATCAGCGTTGTCGGTTGTCACGGAGGCGGCACCCAGCGGCGAGACCGGGGCCTGAGAGTCGACGAAAACCGCAGGGATGCCCCACTGGGTTAGCTTGACGTAGTTCTCAGCGCTGAGGGTGAGCGTAGAGATGATCCCGGTGGCCCGGGACTGCATCGCTTCTTCAATTGCAGCGTCCTCAAGTGCGGCGTCAAATTCGCCCGACGGGGCCAGGTCAGCGAACCTCGTCGCGATCTTCGCCTCACGTAGCCCCGCCTGGATTCCGTCGATCATGTCGATGTAGTAGTAGTTGGCCGTCGAAGCAGTCATCACGATCACCGGACCCGGACTCTGCGTCCGCAGAGCCCGAGCGGCCTTGTTCGGCACATACCCGACGCTCTTGGCCGCCTCAAGTACCCTCAGCCGGCTCTCCGTCGACACACCCTCCGCGCCGTTAAGCGCACGCGAGACCGTAAAGATGGACAGCCCCGACTCCCGGACCACGTCGTTGAGTGTTGGCTTCTTCACCGGTGTCACCGCTTCCTTGCGAGAGTATAAACGTTTATGTCGTGTCACGCGCTTCTTGCTTGTTCAGATAAACGTTTAGCATCAATCTAGCAGCCCACCTTCGGCCTGTCAACGGTCAACGTCCTCGCCTCGCTTCGCGGGTCTGAGCAGGGAGTGCTGGTCACCTGTCGGGAGTCTCGTGACTCCTTCCCAGGGGCGGAGCACCGAGCTGAGATTCGCTCTTAGCGCGCGCCGGGGGCAGTGAGCCAGACGCGTGCGGAAGTTTCGGCTGCAGACTGGGCTCCGCTCAGGGTCGGAGCAACACCGCGGGCGATCCGCCTGACATAGCGGCCACCGATTGTGCGGTAGATCGTGAGTGTCCAGATCCATCGACCCGCAGCTTCGCGTTGGGCCAAGAGGTGAAGGTCATTGCGCTCGGAGACGGGAATCACCACCCCCCACGCAGAGCTCTTGCCCGCGCGGGCATGAACCCAATCGTAGGGAGGCGTTGGCACGTTGCCGAAGATGGCGAACTGCCGACGGGTCATCTCCGTCCCTCGAGGGCTACCGGGGCCTGGGTGTCGGCGTCCGCGGTGCGGCCGACGTGCTCGGGGATGGGTTGCCGTCGGTACATGGCATGGTTTGGGGTGGTGTGGCGGGAGTGAGCGGCTCGTCCAGGCCAAGGTTGGTGCTTCTCATCGCAGGCGCGGCGCTGGTCGGCGGTGCGGTCAAGGTAGCTGGGGAGGGCGTAGCGGTGCCATTCCTCAAGCGGCATGGGGCCGAGTGCTTCGCCGGCCTGATAGCGCAGGGCCGCGAGGGTGCTGAGCTCGCGGATCAGACCGGGGTGCTCGGGCCAGCACGGTGGCGTGTGATCCGCGGAGTACCAGGCGTGCTGAGAATTGAGCCAGATGACGAATGCGTCGAGCCACTGCCAGGTGTCGCCTCTCAGATCTGGGTCAGCGATCGAAGTGATGTCCCAGAGGCGAGGCAGGATCTCGCCGTTGACCAGGATGGCTTCGGCTGGTCCTCCGCCGCGGGCGACGACGGCCAGATCTATGAGGGCGGCGAGCATGCGCTCGCTCGGCTCCGGGAACGGCTCGAGTGGGGCAACCATGGCTGTGTCCTCTAGTCGGTGAGGCCGAGTTGGCGGGCGTAGGAGTGTGCGAGTGCGGTCTTCTCACCCACCGACATCGGCTTCGTGTCTCGGTCGGTGATGTTGAGCAGCCGGCGTGCTTCTCGCTGTTGGGAGAGGAGCTGCTTGCCGGGTTTGCCGTCGATGGCGCGGTGGAGGGTGGCGAGGATGGGTTTCCCGTTCTCTGCCACGACCAGCGCAGTGCGGGCGGGCAGTTCGCGGAGTTGTTCGGGGCGGATGACGGGGGTGTCTTCGCCGTGGGTCGAGATCGAGCCGTGGCTGCCGTGTTGGTGGTTGCGGCGGGTGATGCGTCTGGTGCCGAGGAGGTCGCTGATCTCTCGGTTGAAGCTGGCGTCTTTGGAGCCGCCGAAGATGATCAGGGAGTTGGTGAGGTCCTTGATCGCGCGGGCCTGCTGTTGCCCGAAGATGCGGGTGAGCTGGGCCCAGGTTTGGGAGGCCCAGATGAACGAGATCCCCAACGCCCGCTCGTTGGCCATGCGCGTTGCCAAGGTGGGCAACGGAGCCGTGGAGGGCAATTCGTCGAGGCAGGCCAGCATGGGCGGGCACAGTCGGCCGTAGCCGCTCTCGTTGGCGAGTTGGAGGGCCGTGTCGAGGACATGTTCGGCGACGGCAGTCATGAGCGGGGAGGCGGAGACGTAGGGGTCTTCGCGGCCCAGCAGGTAGATGGTGCCACCTCGGCGGATGAGGTCGGCGATGTCGACGGCAGGCCGGCCGTCGGTAGGGACGCAGCGTTCCCGCCGATCCTTCGTGGCGAAGAGGGCCAGTGCTTGGTCGACGGTGGACTTGGTGTTGCCGGCGGTGCGTTCATCGGAGTTGCTGACGGCACCGGCGAGTAGGCCGGACCAGTTAGGTTCCGCCATCGGATGCGCGCGCAGGATGTCGATGGGCCGGGTGGCGGTGCGAGGGTTGGCGGCCCACTGCAGCACGTCGTTGAGAGTGTGGCCGGCGAGTGCTGCGGCGTGGAGGTAGCACTGGATGACTTTCGCGGCTTCGGCGGCGTAGAACCGGGCTGCGGAGTCAGTGCCTTCTCGTCCGCTGCCGAGGGTGCCGGCGCAGAACGCTTTGGCGCGTTTCTCGGCGACGGTGGCGTCGACGCAGCCGTCGACTGGGTCCCAGATCAGCTCCGCCAGGCCGGGTGCGGCGCCGAACGGGTCGAGGACGGCGACGGGCCCGCGGGCTTGACGGGCGGCCAGCGTGAGGAGGAGATCATCTGGTTTGGTGAGCGTGACTAGCGCGGCGCCGGGGGCTTGGAGGAGTGCGGGGGTGAGGATGTCAAGGGTCTTGCCCGAGCCTTGGGGCCCGATGACACCGGCGGTGCGGTCCCACGGCTGCCACAACGCGACCCCGGCGGGCACCCTGCTGGTCCCGATACGCCACCCCACCGCGGTGGGCTCAAACCGTCGTCTCATGGGCGGTGATGGGTGCGGTACAGGTCGGGGCGAATCACGGCCCGATGGGCCCGAAGCCGACCTAACCCGAGAAGGTGCTCGGCCTGCCCGCTGCTGGCCATGCCCTTGAATCGGCGGCCGGCTGTCACACGCAACGCCAGGATGGTCGCGGTGACCAGGGCGGCGATGAACAGTGCGCCCGCGATCACCCAGGCCACCTCCACGACGCCCCTGTCGCCGGCGGTCGCGAGGCCGGCGTGGAGATCGCCGGTGAGGATGCCCCAACTGCTGGTGACCAGCGCGGCGGAGGGGGGCCAGTGCCAGCCAGCCCCAACGGCGGCCAGGGTCAGGCTGCGGCCGGCTTGAACGGCCAGCAGAGCGAAGAGCGAGACGGCGGCCAGAATGCCGACGGCGGGTTCCCAAGTCCAGGCATAGCCGTCCTCGTGCTGAGCTTCTGTCATACCCCTCACGAACCCCACCCCCGCAGAACTACAGCGTGAGGAGCAGGAAATTGGGCTGGCGATAGCAGCGCGGAAGCCCCCAGCGATGGGGGGTTCGCTGGAGGCTTCCGGCTTGATGGTGCCGATGGGGGCCGGCACCTGTCTGGGTGATTCAGAGACGCCACCCGGTGACGGCATGAAGGGTATACCACCATCGGATCCTCGTCTCTGCTTGCTGTGGCAAGGGGCGGGGGTCAGGTGTGGATGGTGATGGCGATCCAGCCGTGGGTGCTGTCGGGGTCGTGGATGAGGGTGACGTCGACGGCTGTGCCGTTGTCGAGGCGGTGTCGGGTGGTGATCTGCATCGGATCGGCCTCGATGACATGGACTGGGCCGTGCTGGGTGCCGGCGACGGGAGTGAAGCGGGGATCGTCGAAGCTGGCGATCAGTGCCTCTGCTGCCACACGCTCGAGGCGTTGTCGGCGCTGCTGCTGGTCGGCGGTCAACCACCCGACGACGAACTCCGTAGCCGCGGTGACCGCGGCCGCGATCTGGGCATCCTCGGGCGAGTCGTGAGGATGCGCATCCATCGAGGGCTGGGTGGTGTCGAGTTCATTGTCGCCGACCCACCCTTCCTCGGGTCCGCTCTCCCCCACCGAGGCCTGCGAGGTGACTGGCTGCGGAGTGGTCACGGGCGGGGTGGGGCCCTGGCTTTGAGGTCCGCTGCAGGCGGCGAGGAGCGCGGCGAGCACGCTGGCGGTGAGGAGACGGGCGGCTGGGTGTGGGGTCATGGGGTGAGTCCCCGGGTGCGGAACCAGCGGTCAGGATCGGTCGGGATACCGCCGATGCGGACCTCCAGGTGGAGGTGAGGGCCGGTGACGTTGCCGGTGGCTCCGACCTTGCCGATCACGGTGCCAGCGGCGACGCGTTGTCCGACGGTGACGTGGATGGCGGATTGGTGGGCGTAGTAGATGACGGTGCCATCGTCCGCTTCGAGGGTGGTCAGGTTGCCGTAGGCGCCGACGGAGCTGGTGCGCGTGATGATGCCGTCGGTGACGGCCTTGATGGGGGTGCCTGTCGTGGCGGCGAAGTCGAGTCCGGTGTGGGCCTTCTTCCATCGGGGTCCGGTGTCGCCGAAGCGGGAGGTGAGGCGGTACTGGTCGACGGGCAACACCACCGAGCCACCGGCGGCTGCAGTGGTGGTGCCGGTGCCTTGGGTGCCGTGGACGGAGATGTGGACGTGGTCGAGGTGCGCGGCCGAGGGGTCGGGGCCGGTGTAGCAAGAGGCGGTCTGGCCGCAGCGTCGCCAGCCTTCCTCGGCCCTAGCGGTGGACCAGAGGTGTTCCCGCCAGATGATGTAGGTGACGCCGAGCGCGGTGGCGTTGGTGCGGGCCCATTCCGCGATCTCCGTGCCCAGCGTGATGCCGACTGGGGAGAAGTAGTTGGGGATCATCACGTCGACGGCGCGACCCGAACCGTGATCGCGGGGGTCGCCGGGCCGGACGCCGAGCAGCGATCGGATCTGCGGCCATCTGGTGTGGATGCAGCGCATCACGCGCAGCGCGTCAGGGGTCTGTCCCCGCTCAGACGGCATCCCAGTCGGGGCACAGTCCAGGCTCGGATCCACGGCGCCGCAGTTGGCGAGACCTGCCGGTTGGCCGGCGAACAGGGCGACCAGGGTGCGGGCGAGGCCTTCGTGGCGTGCGTAGGCGTCGGGGTAGGCCGACACCTGCACCTTCTGCGCCGCCTCCGTAACCGACATGTGCTGCCAGCCGTCGATGTCGACCAGGCCGGGGATGTGCCAGCCGGCCGTGGTGGTGTGGCCGAGGTAGAAGGTGCGGGCCTGGTAGGCGTCGTCGGCCAGAATCGTGAGGTTCTCTAGTTGGGTGGTGCCGTCGGCGTACCAGCCGACGAGGGAGCGTTGCTGGAACAGTCCGACGTCACCATCCGCGTTGGGGGTGCGGGAGGCGGGGTGGGCGCCGAGGATTGATTCCTGCATGGCGGTGGCAATCCCGACGACCGCGCCGGCTGGGCCGGCGCCGGTGTCGAGGGCCGTGGCGTAGATGAGAGCGGCACGGTTCATCTGCCCCGCATCCAACTCCACGCTGGCGGGGGTGTCGCCGGCCCAGCCTGCGCAGCTGGCGCTGACGGTCTGGCTCTGAACCTGGGGTCCGGTGAGGGCGTTGGCGAACACGAGGATCGGCGCCAACGGCACCGTGAGCGCCGCGCCGATGACGACTAGGGCCTTCCACATCAGGTCTGGAGCTTCTGGTTGGTGTCGGTCAGGGGCAGTTCGAGGTCGGGGTGGAGGGTGAGTGCGACCTTGTGGAGGCGTGGGCCCACGGCGATGAGGGCTCGGCCTTTGCAGCCCATGGCCCAGCCGGTGACGATGTCGCGGGAGACCGGCCCCAATTCGAGGAGCTCTTCTAGGTCGTCGGCGACCTCGGCGTCCTGGCCGAAGAGGACCTTGATATCGCCGAGGTGGAGGAGGTCCTTGGCGATCTGCTGCGCTTGCGACCCGGCATGCCCCGCACCCAGGTAGTCCGAGGGCTTGTGGGCGTTGGCGATCTCAATATCGCCATGCGACCTCGACAGCCGCAGATCGGCGTCGAAGCTGGAGACGGCGCCGGTACCGAGGCGCAGTTGGCGCCAGACTTCGTCGCGGACGTTGATCCGCCGCCGGCCGGAGACTTGGCGCATGGCGGTGCCCCAGGAGTTGAGACACATCAACGCCATCCCGACGGCGTCGTCACCCAACGGCATCAACCTCGACAACGACAGGGATTGGATCGGCGCGTTCCAGTCGATGGTGACGGTGGTGGGGGCGTCGAAGATCCCGGCGAACACGCCGGAGATGAGCTGCGCGACCGCGTCCCGCAGGAGGCGGGTGTCATCGAGGAACGTGTGCCGGTCGGGGTAGCGCAGCTCGGCGATCAGGTGGTCGCTGGGTGAGTGCAAGTGTTGCCACACCTGCGGGATCACGATCGGCCGCAGCTCGCGGGTGTCGGTGGTGGTGTGGGTGAGCTCAACGAGGACGGCTTTGAGGACCTGTTCCTCCGTCGGGCCCACCGCGACCTTCCTGTCGCCCACACTCTGGGATCCGATCAGCGAGCGCAGGAGGACGAGCCAGCGTCCGAAGATGATCGCCGAACGACGCTCCTGCTCCTCCTTGTCGAGCTGGCCCCAGTTCGTGGCCAACGGTCCAGGGTCGAGGGGGTTGAGGCGGGTGGGCATGCCGGGTCCGATTGCGAAGGGTTCGACGCCGAAGTGGCGGCACATCAGCTCGTACTCGTCCTTCGGGTCGCCGAGGATCAGGGCTTGGTAGCCGAAGGCGAACATGCGATTGAGGAACGCTTTGACCCAGGCGGATTTCCCGCGGCCGGGCTTCCCGAAGACGAAGATGTTGGGGTTGGTGACGGGGATGGCGTCGTTGAGGACCCAGCCGTGGGGGTCGACGTAGAAGGTGGTGCCGTTGCTCATGTCGGTGCCCATCGGGGCCCCGGTCGGCGGCAGCGAGCTGGCGGTGAGGAAGGGCCAGAACACGCCGGCCTGGTCGGAGGTCATTCGGTATCGCTTGACCGCGGGCCGGGACGCCACCCACCCCGCTCCCCTGGCTGGCTTGCCGCGCCACGGCGGGGTGGAGGTGAACTCCTGGACCGGCCGCGCCTCATCGGGCTGGGGTTTGGTGGGGAGGTCGTGGCCGAAGTCCGCGAGGAGTCGGTTGATGCTGCGGGCCATCATGGGTGTCCGGTGGTGAGGCTGACCCCGAGGGGGAGGGTGGCGGTGACGAAGGCCAGGTCTTGGGACATGTCGAGGCGCTGAGGGGCCATGCCGCCGCGGCGGATCGCCGCATCCAGCCGGCGGCCGAACTCCGCCACCGGCGCCGACGCGGGAATCGTCGTGGAGCAGAGGGCGTAGGGGTGGCTCATGGTGGCGCCCATCGCGAGCTGCACCTCGACCCGGTCCAGTTTCGCCTGCCGGCGATGGTCCTTGGCGCCGCTGCGGACCCCGAGCCGGTCCTTCAACCCTTGCCCGAGGCTCTGGCCGAACTCCTGCTGCGCCGCCTTCCGATCCGCGGCGGACTGCTTCTCGATCGGGAACACGATCGCCACGCTGCGCCGCTCCACCGCCTCGGACGGGGCCAGGACGTGTCCCCAGATCCCCATCGTTGCGCCACGCTCGGGCAGCTTCACCGTCGAGGTCACCGTCGCCCACGCATCATGCGCGTAATGCCGCACGGCGGTGTACGCCTGCGAGGGGCCGGCCAGCGCCCACGGCACAGCAGCACACACCTGCGGATCGGTGCCTGCGTCGTGGTCGGCGGCAACCAGCCCGGCGCGGTCACCGGGGGCGAACCCCAGACGCACGACCTGCGCCAACTCTGGGGAGGTGAGCCATTCGATGTTGCGCGCGCCGATGGGGCCGGTGACTACTGCTCCGATCTCGGCGGCTAGGGAGAGGAGGGTGTTCATCCGGCCGTCGGTGGCGCCGCCCATGTGGCGGGCCTCTCGGCTGAGGCGGTTGTCGGGGATGACGATCGTGATGAACGCTTCGGTGCGGACCCCGGCCTGGGACCAGCGCAGGTGCTCGATCTGCGTGGCCACCGAGGTGACAGGCGCATCCGGTGTGATGTTGGCGCGCAGCCACAATTCCCGCTCCGTGCAGTCATCGGGGGTGGTGCGCACCATCAGGTGAATCTCTGAGATCAACTCTCCTCGGGCGGCGGTGTCCAGCAGTTCGGTGAGGCCGTCGGCGTACCGGTTACACAGGGCGTCGGTGGCCATGGCGATCCCGTCGTGATCGATCCGGGCGGTGATTGCCCACGTCCGCGCCGCTCGGTGCTTGATCACCGCGATCCGACGCTGGGCGAGGCCGACCGGTGGGCCGTCCATCACTTCGACCCCGGTCAGCGCGCCGGGCATGTCCAGCTCGTTCAGGTCACGGAGAGTGCCGGTGGTGGCTTTCGACCGGAAGGTGAGCCAGCCGTTGAGGCCGGCGACGGCGAACGCGGCGGCGGCGGCGAGCCAGCCGACTGCCGGGCGGCCACCGAGGGGGACGACGGTGAGGAACAGCAGCAGCAACCACACCGGCACCCACATGAGCCCGGCTAGCCAGCGCTGCGAGCTGATCGCCATCCACGCGGGGAACGTCGCGACCGACAGGAACAGCAGTTGGGGGACGGTCAGGCCCCAGATCACGCCGGCCTTCGGGGTGGTGAACGCGTCAAAGGTTCGTGCCGCCACTGTGGTCCTCCGCTTCTCTCACAGCCGCACGGGGCTGCGCCGCACGCTGCGGCTGGGTTGGTGTCGCGGCGCCGAACGGCGCCGGACGAGACTGTGTCGGGGTGCGGCGGATGTCGCCGGCTGGGTCGTACGGGTAGGACGGGTCCCCGGCTCCCATCCCGGAGGTGGTGTCGTTGACCAGTCCCGTGGCGCGGGCGCCGACCTGCTGGAACCCGTCGACGAGCTTCTTCGCGCCGAGGATCACCCCCGCCGCCACCACTCCGACCGGCCCTGCCACCGCCCCCGCGCCAGCGGCAGCCCCAGTGGTGGCCGCACCTGCGGCCGCTCCCCCACCAGCAGCAGCACCACCCGCACCTGCTGCGGCCCCGCCAGCGGCTCCACCGGCTGCGCTCGCGCTGGCCCCCGATCCGGCGGGGCTGAGGCTAGAGCTGTGTGCCGCGGCGGCGCGGCTCGCGGTGGCCGACTCGCCCGCACCAGCAACTCCACCACCTCCACCGCCGCTAGTGCTGCGAGTCACGGCGGCGTGGGCGTGACCGGCGGCCGAGGACGCGCCGGTGGTGCCGGCGAGGCCGGCGCGGAACGAGGCGCCGCTGGTGGTGCCTGGATCCACGAACGCCAGCAACCGGAACAAGGCCACCGGAGAGAGAGCGGCGACAGCGATCATCACCACTGACGGCAGCGCCAAGGCGACGGCCTCCTGGGCGGAGTCCTCCATCCCCAGCGACACGCCGGTGGCGAGCTGGACGCCCAACCCCAGCATCAGCGTCATCAACAGTGGGGCGATCGCGGCGGCGTGGAACCAGCGAAACGCCTTCCAAAACCACGACTCGAACGGCTTGAACATAAGCCCGGCCGCGGCGATGGGGGCGGTGGCGGCGATCACGATCAGCGAAACCGCCCGGCCCAGCATCACCACCAGATGCGCCAATGCCGCCAGCCACAGCACCAACCCCAGCAACAGCAACACCGTGGCCGTCGTGGCGGTCGTCACCCCTTCGGTGAAGTCCAAACCCGTCGGCTCCCACTCGGCCAGATCCGCTGTGCCCAGCAGCTGGATCCGCAGCGCCGTGTTCAGGCCCTCCACAGCCGTGACCAGGGCGGCGCCGTAGGTGTACCACAGGGTGCACACCAGGAGAAACTTCACCGCACCGAAGATCGCACCGCCGAGGGAGAGGGCGTCTCGGCGGAGGACGGTGCCGACCAGCTGCACGATCAGCAGCATCAGGGCCAGCGAGAGGCCGAGCCAGAGGGTGACGCCGTAGACCGACCACAGTGCCGACGACCCGTCAGGGTTGAGGTTGGGGGTGAGGAACCAGTCCCCGAGCTGCAGGATCGCGCGCATCACCCACAACCCGGCACCCCACACCGCCAGGCAGATCGCCACCCACGCATCCACCACAATCTGACCACCGGCCGCAGCCAGATCACCGAACAACTCCCCGATCTGCTCCCACATGACTCAGACGTCCCGCCACGTCAGCCAGCCAGCTTCGACAGCGAGCTCGGTGCCCGGCCACGTCGACGGCCCCGGCACCGGATGCGCCCCCGCCCCGATCACCCAGCGGCCATCGACCCAGGTCATCCGTTCGCAATGCCCATACGCCAGGCGGGCCTGGTCGCGGAACGTGTAGGTGATCTCCACCAACACACACACCACATGCCAGCCGTCGCCGTCCGAGCCCTTCACCAGGCCCGCCGAGGGGATCACCGTCAGCGACGCCCCCGGCTCCAAACCGTCCGGCATCTTCCCGGCGGTCAGGAACGACTGAATCAGACCCAGCACCGGCCACGACCCCGCCGAGCCAGTCGGGTCCTCGAACCAGGACTGCTGCACCCGCTGCGCATGACCCAGATCCATGGAGCTCAGGACGGAGACCAGGATCTCCCCCAACTGCCCCACCGCCCCCTCCGGCGTCTTCGGGTAGCCGGTGGGGATCCCCTCCGCACCGATCCGATCCACCAGGGGAATGTCGATCGCCGGCAGCGGCCCCAGCGCCGGGGTGCCGCCCGTCGCATCCGCCGCAGTCACCGCCAGCATCGGGGCGGCGGCGATCTCATCGCGCACCGAGACGCGACCGGTCGGCAGCGAATCGACGACCCTCGCCGCCGTGGGGGTGGTCGGGGCGTCGGCGACGGCGAAGTAGACGGCGAATCCCAGGCCGGAGAGCATCAGCAACGCCACCGCCAAGACGGCGGCCAGCAGGGTCAGGTGCGCGCGATCGGGCCTGATCATGACTAGCGGGTGACGCAGCCGTCGCCGAGGAACCCCGACAGGATGCCCGGGATCACGAGATAGAGCAGGGCGGCGCCAAGGACGACGAACACCCCGATCAGGCCGCCCTTCGACACGTGCGGCATCGAGAACACCTTGCCCAGGATCACCGCCGCCACCGCGGCCAGGATCCCCGCTGGGAACGCCACCCACACCAACGCCCAGGAGAACCAGCCCAGGAACTCATCCACCAGGACCTGCGCCCCCGCCGGCGCCACCGGGCACACCATTCCGCGCCCCTCCGCCGGCACCACCACACCCGCAGACACGGCCTCGGCTACGAACTGAACGATCATGAGAGTTCCTCCACACACGACTTGATGACATCGACCGCGGACTGGAGCCGACGAGGAAGCGGATCGGCAGTAACCCCACCCACCCGATGAGATGGGCATTCAGGCACCAGCAGCAGCCGCCCCTCCGCCGCGGCGGCACGCAGCCTCAACCCACACACCGAACCCACCGGCCGGGGCAGTGCCCGACCCGGAACCCCGCTGATCACCGACACCACCCGCACGTCGTCGAGGGTGTCGAGTCGGGCGTTGAGACGCCGCACGCTCGGCACTGAACACGCCGCCACGACCACCAACACCGACACCGTCGGCAGAGTCTCGGCCCAGGTGCCGAGGTCAAGAACCGTGAGCCCCGGGGCGGCGTCGGGGAGGATCGTGGCGCTGGGGTCGGTGCGGCGCTCGAGCCGCAGCCCGTCGCGGGTCCCGATACTCCAGCCGTGCTGGAGGCCGAGTTCGGCCGACGAGGCGGCCGCCAGCCCAGAGGTGTGCGGCTCACTGAGCTCCACCAGCCGTGCAGCGCCGACAGCCTCAGCGACCGCCAACGCCACCGTCGTGGTCCCCACCCCACCCGAGACACCAACCACACCCAGAACCGCGGCTGGTAGCTCCGCCGTCGCGGGCTCCGGGGTCGGGTCAGTGGTGAAGGCACCCGAGTGGAGGGCGATGTAGGCGGCGAGCAACTCAGCCAACGAGAACGTCGCGGCGGTCATCACTGCACCCCCAGGGCGGCCCGCAGTTCATCCGGCGGAACGTCCAGCAGTTGGCGGCGGGCATCCAGCGCGTGCTGCAGGCGCTGGGTCCAGAACACCAGCTGGTCGCAGGCCTCCGCCTCACCCTTCGCCGCAGCAATCAGCTGCTGCGTCTCCTCATCCGACATCGCAGGATCCCTTCCATCGCCCTGGTCCTGCCCGTATTAACCCCGGACAGGGCCAGCTAGCGCGTGAACGGGCTCAGGCGGCAGTCCGGGCGGCCGTGCGCAGGACCTTCAACGCCTTCCTGGCGCGGTACTGCTGTCAACGCCGGACGAAAACTGACCCCCTGTTGCCGATCGAAAATTGACCCCTCTCATGGTTGTTGTTGGTTCTACTTGGTTGGTTGGCGACGGTGGCCGCGGGTGCGGTAGGAGTCGCCGTCGAGC
>Ga0209347_1002125_pt1 | contig 27553 bp, 21 predicted proteins | sample AutmiccommuBRH23_FD_187382 | JGI IMG/M metagenome (GOLD analysis project Ga0209347, IMG submission 187382) | Deep subsurface microbial communities from Mt. Terri, Switzerland - Autotrophic microbial communities BRH/23 (SPAdes) (version 2) | ecosystem: Environmental > Aquatic > Deep subsurface >...
CGTGCTTTGGATTAATGATGTCTTTGAGTATGGAGCGGAATAAATTTCGTTGATTCTGATTAGGCAATTTTCCTTTCATAATTTCTGCAAGCTTTTTCCCTAATTTACTAATAACCTTGCAATTAAACACCTTCAAATCACGGATTTTATTCACATTACCTGTTGATAACCAGTGATTTATTTTGTTTTTAAGGATTGACTAATTATCTAATAAATAAACGAAAGCCAGCGCGAATCAAAATTCTCCCGAAAAAAAAATAAAACCAGTTGTTGGCCGTTAGTACTTTTGTGTCAGTTCTGCTAAAACAATATCTTTACAGCATGAGCATTAAAGGAAAAACAACGACAGCGATAGCTAAAAATCTAATTTTCATGGTTGGTTTACTGGTAGTTGTGGGCTTCAGCTCCTGCAAAACATGCCGATGTCCGGCCTACAGCCGATTGCCCGGAGAGAACAAATCCCCGAACTTAAATTCAGTCCCATCGGACACAAGCAAAAGTGCATCGTACGATGCACTTTTCTACGACACAACTGCGGCAAACACAGGCAATTTAGCGGGAGACTCCAATAACACACCAAACTGAAGTGGCCACTTCATTGCGAATAATAACTTCAACAACAAAGGGAATATCTGCAATTGTCGGGCGTACCATGCAACGGCATCTTCAACTTGAACAACCATTCAGTAGAATCCTCGTATGTTCTTTTGCATGCCAACATTAACTGTACTTTAAACCCTGATCAAAAAATCCAATTCAAAATGGAAAAATTTGATCTTCTTAATTTAAGTTAGTTATTTTGTGGTGCTTTAAAAAAGTACTTAAAAGCTAATAAATCAAAACAATAATCTTTCATTAATTTTTAAATTATCAACTATGTCAAAAATTAAAATCGGTATCAACGGATTTGGTCGGATCGGTCGTTTTGTTTTCCGTCAGGCTATTGCAAAAGGAACTATCCAAGTTGTTTCAATCAACGACTTGATCGATGTAGACTACATGGCTTACATGCTAAAATATGATTCAACTCACGGACGTTTTGACGGCGAAGTTTCTGTTAAAGATGGCAAACTGATCGTTAACGGTGACGAGATTCGCGTAACAGCAGAAAGAAACCCAAAAGACATTAACTGGGGTGCTGTTGGTGCCGAATATGTTGTTGAGTCAACTGGTCTTTTCCTGACTAAAGAATCAGCTCAGGGACACCTTGACGCCGGTGCCAAGAAAGTAGTTTTCTCAGCGCCTTCAAAAGACGACACGCCAATGTTTGTGATGGGTGTAAACGAAAAAACTTACACCAACGATATGAACTTCGTATCAAACGCATCATGTACAACCAACTGTTTGGCTCCTGTAGCTAAAGTATTGAATGACAAATTCGGTATTTTGGAAGGCTTGATGACAACTGTTCACGCCACGACTGCCACTCAAAAAACTGTTGACGGTCCTTCAATGAAAGACTGGAGAGGTGGCCGTGGAGCTGGACAAAACATTATTCCTTCTTCTACTGGTGCTGCTAAAGCTGTAGGTAAAGTTATTCCTGAATTGAACGGAAAACTGACTGGTATGGCATTCCGTGTTCCAACTCCTGACGTTTCAGTTGTTGACTTGACCGTTCGTTTGGACAAAGGTGCTTCGTACGAAGAAATTTGTGCAGCCATGAAAGCGGCTTCTGAAGGCGAATTGAAAGGTATTTTGGGATACACGGAAGACCAAGTTGTTTCTAACGATTTCGTTGGCGACACACGTACTTCAATCTTCGACGCCGGTGCTGGGATCTCTTTGTCGCCAAACTTCGTGAAAGTTGTTTCATGGTACGACAATGAAATGGGTTACTCAGCAAAAGTTTGCGAACTGATTCAGTACATGGACTCAGTGAAGTAATTAAAGCCAACTCTCCCAGAATTTATCGGGGAAAGATGATATATAAGAAAAGGTGTCAGGAAACTGGCACCTTTTTTTGTTTGTCAAAAGATTCTGGAAGATTTGAAAAGTTGGCGGCAGAGCCAAAGATTTCGTGATCGAATCGATAAATTCTCGGTAGAACTCAAAAATTGGCGGTAGAGTCAAAAAAATTCTTGGTAGAATCAGAAAATTCCTGGTAGAACTTAAAAGTTGACGGTCGGTTTGAAAAATTTTCGGTAGAACTCAAAAATTGGTGGTCGATTCGAAAAACTTCTCGGTAGAATCGTAAATTTCTTGGTAGAACTCAGAAGTTGACGATCGGATTGAAAAGTTGGCCGTAGAAAGCTTATTCGTGCCGCAGGCTTTCAATCGGATCCATTCGGGCTGCTTTTTGGGCCGGGTAGTAGCCCGAAACAATACCCACGCCAAAACAGACGAATACACCGGTAATAATCCAAAGCCACGGAACAATAAACGAACTACCGATGAGCATCGAAACCATGTTCCCCACGAAAATTCCCAACACAATTCCCAAAGCGCCGCCAATCTGTCCAATAACCACGGCCTCCATCAAAAACTGTTGCCTAATCAGGCTCGAATTGGCTCCAGTGGCTTTCCGGATGCCAATCTCGCGGGTTCGCTCAGTAACCGACACCAGCATAATATTCATCAGGCCAACTGCCGCGCCAAACAAAGTAATCATTCCAATAATGGTGGCCACCAAAGTGATGTTCTTAATATTATTCAACAGCATATTCACCAGGTTGTCGCTCTTTTCAATATTGAAATCCGTTTCATCTGATGGGCTCAGGCCCCGGATAATGCGGAAAGTGCCCTCAGCTTCGCCAATAGCCGCATCAACCAACTGCGTATTTTCCACTTTCACCTGGATGTTGAAATTCATCTGCGGCCGCGAAAAATAGGTCCGGACATTGGAATACGGGAGCAAACAAATTTCGTCGCCACCATCACCAAATCCACCTCCTTTCGACTTCAATGTCCCGGCAACGCGATAACGCCCGCCACCAATACTGATTTCCTTTTGCAACGGATCTTCATTCCTGCCAAATAAACGCCGCACCAAACCCGCACCAATAACAACCTGATTTGCTCCCGAAACAAGGTCGGCTCGCGACAAATTCCGTCCCCTGTCTATTTCGAAACCCGATGCCAGCAGGTAGTTTTCATCCACTCCACGAACGGTCACATTCGGGTTTGACTTCTCAGAGCCATATTTAACCGTGGCTGTACCCGTAGCTGATACCGAAACCGAAACCAAGGCCGGAAAATCAAACTGCTCCTTAAATTCGCGGGCCTGGTAATAATTGATGTACGCATGATTCTTTGTCCGCACCCGCTCGTTGCCAACCTGCACATTCATTCCCCGCGAGGTAATTGAGAAAGTATTGGCCCCCATGAAGGTGAACTCTTTGGTAATCGATGATTTAATGGAGTCGATCGCCGTCAAAATTCCTACCAACGCGGTAATGCCAACTGCAATAATCAGCACAGTCAAAATTGTTCGTAACAAATTCGACCGAATTGACTGAAGTGAAATCTTCAGATTTTCATAGAGTAATCCGCCGTATCGCATAAAATATCGTTCGAATGAAAAAAAATACAAGACAATCAAAAAACGGTTCAAGTTCAAAATTAATTTACACTAAACCAACGAACTTACCCACAAAATAATCGAATCTGCAAATCAAATATTCATCGAATACGCGAAGTATCGGTTCAATTTATCACGAAAGGCGCCCAACACAAAAATTAAAAAATGAAGTCTAAAAAACGCCGCGCCAATTGATTAGAACCGCCAAATTGGCAATTAATCTTTTTTAACATTTATTACCTAACCTTTCCGAACTGATCGCCGTTATAAAAGCCTGTGTGCAAAGAAAAACAATCATTACATCTGTATTTTCAAAATCTCATTTAAGAAGACTGAATGATTTATCAATTAAAAATAACATCTATTGAGAATATTGATTTTGTGCGAATCATTGAAATAGATGCCGATAACACTTTTGCCGATTTGCACTGGTGCATTCAACGGTGTTGCGGCTACAGCTCCGATCAACTTGCTTCATTTTTTACAGCCGGAAGCAACTATGGCACACAAAAGGAAATTACTTTTTTAGATTTTGGAAGAACAAGTTCCCAAACGGAAATTATGGGAAAAACGACGCTTCAGAACATCCTCTCAGAAAAAGGGCAACGATTGCTCTACGTGTTTGATTTTTTTAATGACAGATCTTTTTATATTGAATTAACTGAAATTTACATGGAAAAGCATCTTCAAGAAAACAAAGTCGCCTATAAACAAGGTGATGCCCCTGCTCAAGTCCTGGAAGAAGAACTACAGGGCCAGGGTCTCGAAATTCTCAATCAGGAGAACAGATACCAAGATTATGGTGATTTAGATGATTATACCGAAATTTTTGGCGAAATGGAGGACTTAATCGAAGGGGACTAAGACGGGTCCCCTTCCCTTTTTTCCCAAAACAACTACCTTTGCCCTGTACTACGCAAACAAGACATGGATAAAACATTACTCGTCGTTCAGGGCCCCACCGGAATTGGCAAAAGCAACTTAAGCATTCAACTGGCCAAACATTTTCAAACCGAGATTATTTCGGCCGATTCCAGGCAGCTGTTTAAAGAACTTTCTATTGGCACAGCGGTTCCAACTCCGGAAGAGTTAAAGCAAGTGCCACATCATCTGATCCACTCCCACTCCATACTCGAAGACTACAACGCCAGCCGTTTCGAAACGGAAGCGCTTGAACTCATCGATCAACTTTTCACCCGGTTGAACCTACTGGTTATGACGGGTGGCTCCATGCTTTATGTTGATGCCGTGTGCAAAGGCATTGATGATCAGCCGGATGTTGACTTGCAGATTCGCGAAAAACTGATGCGCGAACTCGAGGAAAAAGGAATTGAACACTTGCGCCTCCAATTGAAGCAGCTCGACGAAACTTACTACCAACAAGTCGATCTGAAAAATCCCAAACGACTAATCCGGGCCCTTGAAGTTTGTTTGATGACCGGAAAACCATACTCCTCCTTCCGAACGGAAACAACCAAAAAACGCCCGTTCCAAATACTGAAAATTGGGTTGAATATGGACCGGGAACAATTGTACGACCGAATCAACCAACGCGTGGACCAAATGATGCAAGCCGGGCTGGAAGCGGAAGCCAGAAGTATTTACGCGCACCGACATTTAAATTCGCTGAACACGGTTGGCTACAAAGAGCTGTTTGCCTGGTTCGATAAGGAAATCAGCAAGGAAAAAGCAGTGGAACTCATCAAACGAAACAGCCGCCGTTACGCGCGAAAACAACTAACCTGGCTGAGAAAAGACGAGGCCATCCATTGGTTTGAGCCTCACCAAACAAACGAAATTATCGCGTTTATTGAGCAAAACAGAAAACAATGAGCCAAGCCATTCCTACCAAATTTACCATTCGTGTTTATGGACTTTTTATCAACGATCTAAATGAAATCCTGATAACGGACGAATTTCAGCTCAACACAAAGATGACCAAATTTCCGGGCGGAGGCCTTCATTTTGGAGAAGGGCCCGTGGACTGTTTGAAACGCGAAATGCGCGAAGAATGTCAGCAGGAAATTGAAGACATCAAGCATTTTTACACCACCGATTTCTATCAGAAAGCACTTTTTTACGATGATCATCAACTCCTCAGCATTTATTATACGGCAAAAATAAAGCCTCCGGTCAATTTCAAAATCTCGACAATACCTTTTGATTTTGAAATCATGAAAAACGGCAGCCAGTCGTTCCGATGGGTCGAACTAAAAACACTCAATCCTGACGAATTAACTTTCCCAATTGATAAACATGTTGCAAATTTGCTGAAAAGAGCAGAAATTTAGCGTCTGGAAAACAAAGGATGATACGACGGGCATCGTCCATTTGCCAATGAAACAAAGCAAGGCAAATTGAGAAATCACCATAAACAGATGACAAAAACCATTAAAATAATTGGCCCGGCTTACCCGTTTCGCGGAGGGCTGGCCGCCTACAACGAACGACTTGCTGAAGAATTTCAGAACCAAGGACACCAGGTTGACATTGAAACCTTCACCATGCAATACCCCGGCATACTGTTCCCCGGAAAATCGCAGTATGTTGAAGGGAAAGCACCGGAGCACCTGAAAATCAAACGGACCGTCAATTCCGTCAATCCCCTCAACTGGGCCAGAATAGGAAATCGTATCCGGCGGGAGAAGCCCGACCTGCTTATGGTTCGCTACTGGCTGCCATTTATGGGGCCTGCTTTGGGCACCATTTGCCGCCTCATTCGAAAAAACAAACACACCAAGGTTATTTGCCTGGCCGACAACATCATTCCACATGAGAAAAGGCCCGGCGATCAGCTGCTAACCAGCTACTTCATGAAGAGTATTGATGGCATGGTGGCCATGTCTCAATCCGTACTCAACGACATTGACGCTTTCAATCCCAAACTTCCACGAGCGCTTTGCCCTCACCCGCTGTTTGACAATTTTGGCGAGCGGCTGAACCAATCCGAAGCAAAAAAACAGCTTCAACTGGAGCCAACAACCAGCTACCTACTGTTTTTCGGTTTTATCCGCGATTACAAAGGACTGGACATTTTGCTAAAAGCGATGGCGGATGAACGCCTTGAAAAACTTCCGGTGAAGCTGATTGTCGCTGGGGAATTTTATACCAAACCCGAACCTTACCTGCAATTGTTGTCCGAGTTGAATTTAAACGAACGCGTGCTTCTGCACACCGACTTCATACCCAATGAACGGGTGAACCAGTATTTCAGTGCAGCGGACTTGGTGGTGCAACCCTACAAAAGTGCCACCCAAAGCGGTGTCACTCAAATTGGATATCACTTCGAGAAAGCCATGCTCGTGACCAATGTGGGTGGCCTTTCTGAAATTATTCCGGATCAGAAAATTGGCTATGTGGTTGAACCCAACGAAACGGCCATTGCCGATGCCATCGTCGATTTCTACCAAAACAAACGACAAGTTGCTTTCGAAGAAAACATTAAAGAAGAAAAGAAGAAGTTTTCCTGGCAAAAAATGGTCGATGCCTTCCTGTCGGTTTATGACGAGATTGGCTAACACAGCGGTGGAACACGCTTCAGAAAACGATAACTTACCAGCCTGAACAAATATAGCAGCTGATTCCTTTCATTAACGATGGGTGAAATTTGGGCTTATCAGAAGATCATTGAGTCCGGTTTTTCTAAGAAATAGTCTATATTTAACCCTCGCAAATTGAATCGTGTCAACACTTGTAGGATAAAGGAGATGAATAAATTGCAAACCAAAGCAGAACAGCGGTTAATTGCTGACTACTACGATAATTTGACCAATACTTTCGGCCAGCGCATATCCGACGATGGACGTGAGCGCATTCAAAAAGCTTTTGAATTTGCCAACAGTGCCCATGCCGGTGTTAAGCGAAAATCAGGCGAACCTTATATAATTCACCCACTGGCTGTTGCCCAAATTGTTTCGAGCGAAATGGGCCTGGGAGCCACATCAATCATCTCAGCCATTCTACACGATGTTGTTGAAGATACCGACTACAATCTGGACGACATTCAAAACCTTTTTGGCGAAAAAGTCTCCAAAGTTGTTGACGGACTGACTAAACTATCGGATGAAATTACCGCCCAACACGATTCGAAACAAGCCACCAACTTCCGGAAAATGCTGATGACCCTCTCCGACGATGTCCGGGTCATTCTGATTAAGCTGGCCGACCGGCTGCACAACATGCGCACGCTCGACAGTATGCCACTGCCCAAACAACTGAAAATTGCTGCCGAAACGCTCTATATTTTTGCCCCCTTGGCTCACCGCCTGGGACTTTATTCCATAAAAACGGAGCTGGAAGACCTTAGCCTGAAGTACAAGCAACCGGAAACCTACAACCAGATTGTCTTCCGGCTGCACAGCCAACGCGAGCGACGGGAATCCATGATTGATGTATTCGTCAAACCAATTCAGGAACAACTGGAAAAGGAGGGCATTGAGTTTACGGTTTCCGGCCGCCTTAAATCGATTTACTCGATCTGGAATAAAATGCAAACCAAAGGCGTGTCATTCGACGAAGTGTATGATTTGATGGCCATTCGGATTGTATTTAAACCCAAACCCAACGTGTCGGAAAAGCGGCAGTGCTTTGACATTCTCTCGTTAATCACGGACATTTACAAGCCAAAACCCGACCGGATTCGTGATTGGATTACCATTCCCAAGGCCAATGGCTACGAAGCGCTTCATGTTACCGTGATGAGCCCGCAAGGAAAATGGGTCGAAGTTCAAATCCGGACCGAACGCATGGATGAAGTGGCCGAACGTGGTTTTGCAGCCCATTACAATTACAAATACAAAGGTGTTCAATCGCCCGAATCGGAGCTGGACAAATGGCTGGAAAAGATCAGGGAGATGCTGCAAAATCCGGAATCGGATGCGATGGAGTTTTTGGATGAATTTAAAATGAATTTGTTTTCGTCCGAAATTGTCATCTTCACACCCAAAGGCGACATGATCAACCTCCCCAAAGGAGCAACCGTCATCGACTTCGCCTACGAAATCCACACCGATCTCGGGAATCATTGCATTGGCGCAAAAATTAACCACAAGCTGGTTCCCGTCAGCTATGTCTTGCAAAGTGGCGACCAGGTCGAGCTCCTGACTTCAAAAACCCAATCGCCCGACCTTTCGTGGCTTCAGTTTATGACCACCGCCAGGGCCAAATCGAAGGTGAAGCAGGCCTTCAAAATGGACAAAAAAATGCACCTTGAAAAAGGACGTGAAATCATTGAAAACAAACTTAAAGAACATAAGATAAAACCTTCTTCCGATACGTTAAAAAAGCTAAGCTCGCATTACAATCTTTCAAACAAAGACCAATTGTATGCCCATGTTGGTATGGGGTTCATCCAAATCGACGACTTGGAAAGCATTTTAAAAACACGACGCGAAAATAAACTGGCCAAATACTGGAAGCTGTCGTTTGGAAAAAACAAAGACGAAGAAAGCGAACTGGAGCTCGAACTGCCGAAAACTCAAATCAATAAAAAAAATACCTTTTTACTGAAGGAAGATCCCGACGAAACCAACTACACGCTCGCCAAATGTTGTCAACCTATACCCGGCGACAATGTGCTCGGGTACATGACCTCAAATAACCATGTAATTATCCATAAGCGCAATTGCCCCGAAGCGAACAAACTGATGTCGCAGCAAGGCGACCGAATCATTACGGCGGAGTGGACCAATTTCAAAAAAAGATCCTATCTCACCCGCATCAAAATCAATGGGTTCGACCGGGTTGGAATCGTTAGCGAAGTCACCAACATCATCTCCAAACAAAACAACATCAACATGCGCACCGTGCTGTTTGACACGCATGATGGCATTTTCGAAGGCGATCTGTTTATCTACATCCACAACCTCGATGACTTGAATAAACTAATTTCCCGATTAATGAAAATCAAAGGGATAGACACGATTGAACGGATTGAAAAAATCGAGAATTAGTTTTTATTTAGTCTAAACAATCCTTTATTTTTACTATTTTTGAGCTCTATTTTAAATTGGTTTAAATATGAATAACCATAAGACTAAAGATACTGTGAAGAATATGTTCACAGAATATCTGGAGAAAAATGGGCATCGAAAAACCCCCGAAAGATTTGCCATTCTCGACGAGATTTACTCGCGCGAAGGGCATTTTGACATTGAATCGCTCTATATTTCAATGAAAAATAAGAACTACCGGGTAAGCAGGGCGACACTATACAACACCATTGACCTGCTGCTGGAATGCAAGCTGGTTGTGAAACACCAATTTGGAAAAAACATTGCCCAATTTGAAAAAGCATTCGCCACCCTGCAACACGACCACCTGATTGACATTAACAACGGAGTCGTTAAAGAATTCTATGATCCCCGTATTCGGGAAATCATTGAAGAGGCCTGCCTAAAATATAATTTTAAGCTTTCTCACCATACCTTATACATATATGGGAAAAGCATTGAATCTTAGTTTGTTTTATACTCATTATAAATAAACAGCCTCTGCTGAAACAGAGGTTTTTTTATGCCCGAATGAAAAAATAATTCTTAATTTTATTGGCCAAATAATTTTCAATTCGGCACCGTAGAAAGGAATCCACCTAACAGATTCTATTTCTGCGGTTTAATTATGCTTGAAAATTTGTAAATCAAATAGAATGAAAGTAGATGTTATTTTAGGTCTCCAGTGGGGAGACGAAGGAAAAGGAAAAATTGTTGACGTCTTAACCCCAAAATATGATGCCATATCCCGGTTTCAAGGCGGCCCCAATGCCGGACACACGCTTGAAATCAACGACTTTAAACAAGTGTTGCACTCCATACCCTCGGGAATTTTTCACGAAAACAAAGTGAACCTGATCGGAAACGGGGTGGTTCTGGATCCTTTAGTGTTTAAAAAAGAAATTGAGTCACTCAAAAAATACGGTCTCGACCTACGCAAAAACCTATATATTTCGAAGAAAGCCCATTTAATTTTACCGACACACAAATTACTTGACGCTGCATCTGAATCCGCAAAAGGCGATACCAAAATCGGCTCGACACTCAAAGGAATTGGACCGACCTACAAAGATAAAATTGGTCGCGATGGTTTACGTGTGGGTGATTTGGGCCAAGGCTTTGAGCAAAAATATGCCGAACGAACCAACGCCCACAAAGAACTGCTCGAGAAGTTTTTTCAATTCGACTATCAAGAACTGCTCACCGAAGTGGAGAAAGACTGGTTTGAAGGAATTGAAGTGTTGAAAGAATTCACTTTTGTCGACAGCGAACACATGGTGAACGATCTGTTGCTCGATGAAAAATCGGTGCTGGCCGAAGGCGCCCAGGGAACTCTACTCGACATTGACTTTGGCTCATACCCATTTGTCACTTCATCAAACACCATTTGTGCCGGAGCCTGCACCGGACTGGGCATCGCCCCGCAAACAATTGGAAAAGTTTTCGGCATCTTCAAGGCCTATTGCACCCGTGTTGGCATGGGGCCTTTCCCAACTGAACTTCACGACGAAACTGGGCAGAAGCTGCGCGATGCAGGAAACGAGTACGGATCGACAACGGGTCGCCCGCGCCGCTGCGGCTGGCTCGATTTGGTAGCACTAAAATATTCAATCATGATCAACGGCGTAACCGAACTGTTCATGATGAAAGGGGATGTGCTGGATGATTTTGACACCATTAAAGTTTGCGTGGGCTATGAAATTGATGGCGAAGTGGTTGACAAATTTCCGTTTGAACTGGACGACAAGGTAAAACCCATTTACGTGGAGCTTCCCGGATGGAAAACAGACTTGACCAAACTGACGCACCAAAATGAATTTCCGGAAGAGTTGAATAACTACATCAATTTTATTGAAGATGAAACCGGACTGCCAATTACCATTACATCGGTTGGACCAAACCGCGACCAAACCATCCTCACAGGGAAAGAATAACAGCTTCAGTTGATAAGAATAATGAAAAAGAGCCTCGATCTGAGGCTCTTTTTCATTGTTTTCACTTTCAATCCTTTCCAGATTTCAGTTAAAATATTACTTTTAGACGACTTATTTCGAATAACAATACTGTGCTGTTGCGAAATTTCGACGATTTGGACTTTCTTGTGCTTGTGAAAAAAGACTCGAGCGCAACAGCAACAATATGAACTGGTTTACGTCAGGTCGAAACAAGTCATTGCGATTTGAGAGATCGATAATAAAAACCGGTATGTTTTTTTTATCAAGCGGACGTTCGAAAATTTTTCTGTGTAAGAAAAGTTTTGGATAGCAGTTTACTGAAACCAAAAAATGACTGAACGTTTATGGATATTGTGCGCCCAACTTTAATCCTCGACAAAGAGGTATGTTTACGAAACATTGATCGAATGGCTCAAAAAGCCAAGGCCAAAAACCTGCTCTTCCGGCCTCATTTTAAAACACACCAATCGGCAGCTGTGGGAGAATGGTTTCGCGATGCCGGCGTAACTGCCATCACGGTATCATCCGTTCAAATGGCAAACTATTTCGCTAAACATGGCTGGGATGACATCACGATTGCAATCCCGGTTAATATTCTTGAAATTAACCAGATCAACGCTCTGGCCAAGAAAATAAAGCTCAACCTATTGGTTGAAAACCGGGACGCGATGACCCAACTGGCCAAGTTTATCAAATCGCCTGTTGGCTTATTTATTGAGATTGATACCGGCCATAACCGCACAGGAATCATGGCCAGCAAAACCAACCAAATTGATAACCTATTTGAAATTATCAAACAAAATCCGGCCATTCAATTCAAAGGATTCCTAACCCATGCCGGCCACACCTACCAGGCGAAAACCCGGCACGAAATTTACAACTTTCATTTTGACGCGCTGCTGAAAATGCGTTCGCTCAAAAGCCGTTATAAAAAAGACTGGCCCGACCTCATTGTTTCTATGGGCGATACGCCCTCGCAAAGCATTTGTGAAAATTTTGATGGCGTAGATGAAATTCGGCCGGGAAATTTTGTTTTCTACGACCTGATGCAACTCAAACTGGGCAGCTGCAATTTTGAAGACATTGCCATTCGGCTGGTGTGCCCGGTCATTGCCAAGCATGGTTCGCGCAACGAGATTACCATTTACGGCGGTGCCATTCACATCTCCAAAGATTCCATCATTAACATTGACGGGAAAAGCCTTTACGGTCAAATTGTGGTGCGCCAGGGTAAGGAAAAAATTCTGCTCGATGAAAAAAATTACCTGTGCGGCATGTCGCAGGAAAATGGAATTTTGAAAATAACCTACAAAGACTTTCACTTGATCAATGTTGGCGATTTGGTTGAGATTATTCCAGTCCATAGCTGTCTCACCGCAAACTTAATGGGCAGTTACTACACCACCGAAGGCGAACACTTACCCATGATTCCCAAAGCTCACGAACACTCCAGCTCCCGGGCTAAAGCCTCAACGTAACTCGTCAGCGGATACAGTTTCTCATCGTACCAAAGCGAGGCAAAATACAAACCAATCGGCGCGGCTTGCAATCCGTTTTGCTGGTAAGTTTTATCCAGCCAGCCAAACCCGGCCTGGCATATCTTGCAGTGCTGCTTACCGGCCAGTGCAGAAATTGCCAACGCGGTTTCTTCAATCGTTCCCGGCATGGCTTCTCCTCCACCCCAGCTACCATCTGCGTTCTGGACTCCCACTAAAAACCGCTCACCTGATTCGACCAAACTCCCAATTTTAGCCCGAATATTGGAATCGAACCAGCCATGCTGTAACACATCTTTCAAATAAGTCAGCACTTTGGCTGTTCCATAGACCGGATTGGTATGATTGGCTGTGTGCTGGTTTCCAAACCATAAAGGCAACCAACTGCCATCCTGCCGCTGGTGTTTCTGAAGATAATTAAGCATCCGCAAAAAAGCTTGCCGATAGGCTTTGAAAACAACAGGACTGAACTCGCCGTGGTAAGCATTCAGGCAGGCAGAAAAAGCCAATAAGCTATGCCCGGTTAAATCCGCACAGCTTTGATCAAAGGGCAGCTTTCCCCAACCTTTGGAGAAGGTTGGAACTCCACCATCGCCGTTTTGAAGCTTCAACAACCAGCCGCATCCCGCCAAAACGACTCCCTTCACTTCTTCCTTGGGCTGAAGTTGAAGCAGAGCCAAAATCGCTCCCGGCGTATCATCGCCATCGGGAACCGAACCACTGTGGTTAGTCCATCCCCAGCCACCGGGGGCGCTTCGGTTAAATGGGTGAACCTGCCGATTTTGAATACTTCTTAAATGATCAGTCAAGCGGCTTTTCATCTCCGGAGTCAGTACTTCATCCTTTTTCGTGCGCAAAGCTTTGACAGCTAAAGTTGTTACCCAGGTCGACAAGTTGATGTCAATGGGCCAGCTTCCGTCAGCACGCTGGGTTTTCTTTAAAAACTGAATACCTTGTTCAACCACCTCCAGATCACGATATCCTGCTTCAATTAAACTTAAAACAACAAATGCAGTGAGCGGAATGGCCTCCAGAAACCCGCCACTCGCTGGCATCAACCGGTGCAGCAAGGCCAATGCCGGCTTAATCGACCAATTTCGCACCAATCGACCGAATGCATTTGACGGCTTCTTCTTGAAAACCACAATTCCTACGGCAATCAAAGCCGGAATCGCATAACTGACCACGCTCAAATTCAGCACTCTGTAAAACTTACCGGGCAACAAAGCCAGTTCGAAAGGCAACTGCGGAATGTGCCTAAACGCCTCGCCACCGGGAACACCACACAAGCCACACAGCGTCAGGATCGGGACTGAAAACGTATAATCTTTCTGATAATGATTGAGAATGACTTTGGCAACTTGGGCGGAATGAACATCGATGTTTTGCGAAGCCAGGTAGCCTGCAATTTTTACTTGCAATCGAGCCGTTGAGTCATCCGAGCGGGCATACAGGTTGGTGGCTGCGTAAACCAGCAAACTGGTACTCACATTGCCTGGGCTTTCGGGCGTATCGCCAAAACTGCCATCGCTATTCACATTTGATTGCAGCCAACTCAAACCTTTTTGGATTTCTGCATGGTGCGCTTTCGGATCGTGAAAGTGCAAAGCAGCGACAGCAACTGCCACGCCCAGCGCACTGGATGACAATTCACCGGTCCAAAAACCCTCCGGATTCATATCACCCAATAGAATTTGAGACAGTTCATCAAAACGGCTTTGTAAATCTTGTTTTTTCAATTCCATTTCCTTTTTATTGATCACAAACGATTCGTCTAATTTAATCATCTGCCAAACTCCCCAACGCCAGCAAGCCATAAAAGGTGTATTCCAAATCGCGGGTCAGGTCGCCATCGCCCGACAGGAAAGCACCCCGATCAAAATTTTGCTGAATAAAATCGAAGCATGTTGGTGCGATCAGTCGAAGGTCGAATCCGGTTTTCTGCAAAGCAAACAACGACACGCCCATCGACAGCATATCGCCGGTTTCAACCTGCTCAAACGCTCTAAACCCAATATCTTCCTTGAAATAAGCGAGCAACTGCTGCTGCATCTTTTCACTTGGTAAACCCACTTCGCCACGGGCCACCGTTAAGGCGGCAAGCAAACTACATGGTGCGCCCACTGGCGGTTGATACCAGCGCAACAGCAGCCGCACAAAAAAATACAGCCAGCCCTTTTTACCATAGCGGGCATCAAAAACCAATAAAAATAAGAAAAGCTGATAGGAAAAGTTAACGGGATGATCGTTCTTTAAAAGTTCTCTAAAAAATTGGAGCCGACCTTCTTTTTTCTCAAAAAAAGCTTGTTGAAGTAACATCAGGGCAAAGCGGTCAACCGGATTCGTTTCTTCCTTCCGCTCGCGAACAAATTCTTTCAGATGTTCCAACTCGGGGCGCAATTCCAAAGCCGAAGCCAGCCAAAAACCAAACAGCGAATAGTACAAATCCGGCTGTTCGCCCCGATCCATAAAGCCACCACTGCGGTGTTGCCTGTCAACAACAAACCGGACAACTTCCTGCCGACTTTCCTCATCAAGCAATTGCAAACCGGCGTGCACGCGATGAATAAATTGTTGGTAAAGGGGAATATGGTTCTTTTCGAGACGCATAGCAGCCAGGATCAGAAAACTTTGCCCATCACGCCGTATAAGCTGAGCTTCAGTTTCAAATTCTGTAATTGATCCAGTTCCTGGTAGCATTTATCCACATACAATTTCAAAAATGCCTCAGCATGCCGGTCAACCTGCTCGTCAACAATTACCTGACGTAACTGAATGGAGTCCATTTTTTCCAGCTCAGCCAAGCGAAGTTGGTGCCCATTTTCAGAGAACCGCTCATTGAGCAAGGCCAGCAAAAATGGAAAATGTTGCATTTGCTCCAGCGAATCTTCTTCGCGGAATTCATTCAGATCATCCCGAATCTGGTAGGCGATTCCAAACCAGTCAGAGAAGGTTTCCAGTCTTGTCAGTTCATCGGCCGGTGCTCCTCCGTTAATCGCACCAAGCAGCAATGCTACTTTCACTGCCTCTCCGGTTTTCTGGGTGAAAATTTTCAACAGCTGATCCACCGCCAGGGAACGGAAGTCAGTGCCCAACATCAAATCGGCGCCCTGCCCGGTGGACAGATTGACGTGCGAGGAAGACACGACACGCAGGGATTCGGCCAAAAGCTTGGGTTCAACAGGCAGGTTGGCCAGCAGTTGGTACCCTTTGCCTATCAGATAGTCGCCCACGTTGATGGCCACTGGAATGCCGTGCGTTTTATGCAGGGTTTCCTGATCATACCGAAAATCATCGTCATCTTCAATATCATCGTGGATAAGCGAAGCCTTGTGAAAACATTCGATAATAATGGCCAATGCCATGGCAATTTCTTCGCGAACTTCTTTTGAATACGAACGATAAGCCAGTACCGTCAACAAAGGGCGAATCCGTTGGCCACCCATCACCAACATGCGTTTAGCCAGTTTCTCGGTCACATCTTGGGCGCGAAAAAAATCCTGCAAGGTATATTCCGTAAAATAATCCTGTACCTGATCTTTCAGCAAGGAAACCGAAAGGGGTTGTTTCTCCGGATTTGGCTTCAACTGATGCATTTCCTCAAACAACCAGCCATAATCGACATTGGTATTTTCGCAACCATCGTGCAACAATGGCAATCCCAAAACCGGCACAGCGGCACGCGAGACCGGCTCGAACGAGCGTTGGAGCACCGGCATGCAGCTTACACCAATCACCGCGTCAATCGCTCCCTCCTCAACCAGACCAACTGCTACCGTTGTTCCTTCGGCCACCAAGGTGGTATACCCCAAAGCTTCGGCCTTGTTCAGCACCGAATCAATCTGGCAGCCTTTACATCCGGCACAAATCAGACCCAGCGAATCCATTTCGGCCTGACAGTTTAGGGTATTTTTCAGGCATTGGGGCAACAACAGCAACCGACGATCAAAAGGGGTGGCCGCCACCACATCGCGCCAAATTTCATTTCCACAAAGCACAATGGCAAAGTCCAGGTAATCGGCGCTTACCTGTAGATTTTGAACAACCTCCAGGGCCAGCGCTTCCAGGCGGTCAAAGTCAGCAGGCGGTTCGATTTGTTTTTCAGCGACCAGCCGAACCGCTTCTTTCCGCAGCGCATTGCGCAACCTCACATCTTTCGGGACTTTTAAAAGTCGTTGTGTTTTGATCATCTTCTTATCCATATGCGCCCAATCCAAAGAAAGCACGTTTTTTTGCAAATTTATAAGCCCAGCTTTTCTCGGGAATGGGCTTGCCTGAACCATGACTGCAAACCTTCTCCATCGCCCGTAAACGTTCAGCTTCATCATCCCGTCCCGAGGTGTCGGTAGCCTCATATTTTTCAACGAAATCAACCAGCCACTGCGGATCTTCCATGATGATGCAGCCCGAGGTTTTCTTCGGAATTTCTACTTTCAAATCTCTTAGAAAGGCAGAAGAACGATAAATTTCCGCCAAGGGTTTTTCGCCAACCCGGTCGGTGGCAAACTGAATCACCGGGCACGGCTCAATGTAGCCCGACGCGTTGATGTGATGGCTCAAGCCGCTGGCCGCCGGGCACAGTCCATTTCCTTCGCCATCCCAATAAGCATCAATAATCGCCAGATCATATTTCGTACGTGCCTCCACCATGTGGCTACGCAGTTGTTCAATTTCTTCGCGGCTCAGACTCAGTTCAACCGTGGCATTTTCGCCCACCGGACGGTAAATGTAGTACCACAGGTAAGTCACCCCTTTTTTAATCAGCGAGTTGATAAATTCGGGCGACATGGCCAGTTCCAGGTTCGACTTGCAAACGCTCATCGCCACTCCGGTAACTAATCCTGCATTGGTTGCGTGGTCAATCGCTTCGTGGGTTCGCTGCCACACGTTCGTTCCTCCCCGGCGAACATCCGCCACTTCTTCATCGCCTTCGAAACTAATCAACGGCGTGACGTTGGCACACTTGCGCAATTTTTCTGCCACATCAGGCGTCAGCAAGGTGCCGTTGGTAAACAGCTGAAAATAGCAGTCCGAATGTTTTTCAAATACCTCGAAAAGTGGTTTGTACAGTAGTGGCTCGCCACCCAAAATTCCAAAAAAGTAGGAGCCTTGCGCTTTGGTTTCGGTAATGATCTGATCGAGTTGTTCAGCCGACATCCGGCTGTTTTTTTTCTTGCCCATCACCCAGCATCCCTGGCAGTTCAGGTTACAATCGTCAGTGACCGAAATGAAGTGGAAAGCCGGGAAGAATTCGCCCTTTTTCAGGCGGTTCTGAAAACGGTTAAAACTGAGCGCACCCTTGATTCCCAAGTTATAAATAAACTTATAGAGACACCGTTTGTCTGTTTTAAACAGTAGTTGTTTCAGCATTCTTCTTATTCTTTTTCCTCAGCTTGTTAAAACGTACCTAAGCCCATTGAATAGTGATTTGTCCGTTATTTTTCACCCACCCGGTTCCGGCTGGCCGGAACCTCCCTCCCTTTAAAAAGGGAGGGCCGGGGTGGGTCCCACATCAAATAAGCTAAAAAATGTTCTATTTAATTCGAGCAAATACTTTAATAAGTTGTCGTATGTCAATACTTTTTGTGAAACTCATCTCAACCAAAATAACCTTAAAATCCGCTAATCCTTTGGGCTTGCCACACCGTAGTTTGTCCCGAACACTCAGGACGCATCTACCGGTCCCTCCCTTTTCGGGCGCTTGGGAGCGAATTCCTCCAATGCCCTTCGCCGCTCTTCTTCGGCCATTTGCACCACGCCCTGCCTGAAAATATTTTTCCGTATCTGGTTGCGTTCATTCAACATCACAAACAAACCTCCGTTCTTCGCGCCGCCAGCCGCTTTCTTTTCTCCCGGTTCGGCTCCAGCCAGCGCCGAATTCTCCGCCAAACGCGGGAACATAATGGCCGAAGCCGGACAGGTTCTTCCGCAGGCCGGGCAATTATTTTTGCAAGCCAATGGATTCACGACGGTCAAACTTTTTTTATCGAACGAGTAAACCCCAAACATACAAAAGCGGGCACATTGTCCGCAAAGGGTACAGCGCGATTCGTCAATCACCGGAAACCAGGCCGGAACATCCAGCTCGCTGGTTTGAACCTGGTATCGAGCCTCGCCGGACGCTAACTGATAAGTGTCCGTCAGTTTTTCAAGAATCTGTTCCGTTGAAAGCTCCTTGAAATTCAAAAACTCAATTCCATCAAGCTCAATTCCGGCTTGCCGAAGCATGTTTTCCACAGCCCTCGAATAGCAAGCCACCACCAACTTTCGATCATACTTTTCTCCAATCGACTGCAGCACATCCTTTTCATGGACCGAAAGGGCACACAAATCGCGCAGCTCGTACACATCGGCATCCAACTGCTGCAACGCGTTGGCCAGTTGGTCGGTCTTTTCATTGGAAATGACACCAGCTCCACATCGACAAAAAAGAATACAGGTATTTTGACTCATCCAAGTTTTTCAATTTGAATGAGCTAAATAAATTAAAATCTGCTCAATTGGGAAATTCATGCTGTACTTCTACGGCAGCATTAACAAGTTTTTACAAATCGGGGCCTCCCTTAACCTCCGGCAACTGACTCATTCGACATGAAGCAGCAGCGCTGCGGTATATTTTTAGGCACCTGGGTATCGATGAATTCAAAGGTGCAGCGCACCGAAACTACTAATCATCAAAAAAAATCACAGAATGCTACCGGCATGATGCAAATTACAGTTTTGTGTTCTCCCTAACCTAATCATTCTCCTACAACCAGCGCCAACCGGTATTTTTTGATGCGAAACGCTAAAAGCCGTAGCGAAACACATCCGACCACAGCAAAATGAATCTAACGGGTGCGAAACGCGGTCCAAGCTCGTCGGATCCATTTCGCTATGGTTTTTGGCACTTTCCCCTGGGATGATTGCATTCCGCTACGGATTCTTGCGTTTTTCCATGAGATGATCCTATTCTGCAGCGGTCGTATTTCTCTCCGCAAAGTTTTCCCTGGCTTCGCAACAGTGCGGTTTATACAGTCAGCCAAATATCAAGGACTTCAAAGCTTACCTCTATTCGAAGCCAAAGGAAATCGTATATTTGCAAGATGGGCTGTTGAAAAAACAAACATGCCCGAATGGCTATTCACAAAAAACAGAATCAAATCAACCAATGAAGAAAATTGGCTCCCTCATCCGAACGATACTTTTCCGTTCGCTTTCCTTCGAAAACTACCTGATGGTATTGAGCAAGGCGTACTTTTTCGCTTTCAACACGGGCATTCTGAAACTCAGCAAATCGTTTGAATATCCGTACTTCATCAAACATTTGATCAAACCCGGTGATGTGGTACTCGATATTGGCGCCAACCTGGGCTACCTCACGGTGCTTTTTTCGAAATTGGTGGGCGAAAACGGGAAGGTGCATGCCGTGGAGCCGGTTGGGCCGGTGCGTAATGTGCTCCGTCAAAACACCAAACGGCTAAAGAATATTCAGATCTATCCGTTCGCGCTGGGTGCTGAAAACACAACCATCCAACTTGGAAATAACACCCGGATTAAAAAAGGCTACATGGGATCGGGTTCGCATTTTGTTTTAGAAAACGATGCTGCCCTTGGCCTTGGAATCGATATTGTTTCGGAAGCTGAAATGCGGCGGGGAAGCCAATTGTTCCGCGGTCTGGATCAACTCCACTTCGTAAAATGCGATATTGAAGGTTTTGAAACCGTTGTTCTGCCGGAAATGAAATCGCTGATCAACCGGTTTAAGCCAATTTTATTGGTGGAAACGGCCGGCGCCAAAAGAAAACAGATGCTCGATTTTTTTAGCAGAAACGGTTTCGAAGCTTTTGTTCTTGACGACGGCAAACTGCTGTCGACCAATGAAAAAGAATCGCGCGATATTGTGTTCATTCACAGCGACAAACTCAACAATACAATTAACAAATACATTCACAGATAATTAGCACTTTGCGTCACGCTTCCGCTCATTTTGTAATGGACAACGCACAGCCGGTTCAGACAGATATTTTCAACCAAAAGGCCGGGTAAACGTTTAAGGAGAATAATTTAAAACTGAAAACATGTACACAGGATTTCTACATTTACACAACACCCTGCGCTGGTTGGTTTTAGTGGTGGCCCTCATTACCCTTGCAAAATATTTCATGGCTTGGTTTAGTCACAACCGATGGAAAAAGTCAGACAATCTGCTGGGTGTTATTTTTACAGCAGTGATGGATGTGCAGTTGGTTGTTGGCCTGGCGCTCTACTTTTTTATCAGTCCAATCACCAAAGCAGCCTTTCAGAATATAGGTGCAGCAATGAAAAACGCAGAATTGCGCTTTTACCTGGTGGAGCATTTCCTTTTGATGCTTATTGCCGTGGTGTTGGTTCATATTGGTCGCAGCAAATCGAAAAAGGCCACGGTGCCACGAAAAAAGTTTGGAGTCGCACTGGTGTACTTCTCAATCGCATACATCCTTTTATTGGTTGGTATTCCGTGGGGAAGGGTTATCATGTAGGTTTCCTCCCAACAGAAAAAAAGGATAGTTAAAAATAAAAGGCCATCGAAATTCGATGGCCTTTTATTTTTTCAAATCATATTTTCAGTTTTTTGAGCAATTCATTCATGTCGAAACGAAGATTCACCTTGACTCGTGGAAACTTCAGCCCGTTGCCCCCATTGTTGAGCTTCGAAGCGTAGATTTCGTCGATAATGTGCTGGTATTTTTTGCTGACCACATTGCGTTTCAGTTTCAAGGTTGGCGACAACTCGCCGGTTTGCGGGGTCCATTCTTCACAAACCAACCGAAATCGCTTGATTTCCTCATGCTGTCCCAGCGTTTTATTGATGACCGCCACTTCTTTAAAAAGCTGTGCGACCACTTCTTTCTTTTGAACCAAATCTTCGTTGTCGCGGAAATGAATTTTATGCTGCGAACACCAGTCATGCAGGTACTCAAAATTGGGAGAAATCAGTGCGCTGGCAAACTTTTCATTTTCGCCAATGACCATGGCCTGCTCAATGAAAAAAGATTCCTTCAGCTTATTCTCAATCATTTGCGGGGCGATGTACTTTCCGCCCGACATTTTAAACATCTCCTTCTTCCGATCGGTAATTTTCAGGTATTTCCCCGCCTCAAGTACGCCAATATCTCCGGTATGAAACCAACCGTCTTCGTCAATCACCTCCGCGGTTAGATCCGGTGCCTTGTAGTAGCCTTTCATTACCGAAGGGCCCTTGCACAAAATTTCGCCATCATCAGCAATTTTCACTTCAACTCCATCCAACACCGGTCCAACGGTACCAATTTTCATTTCTTTCAAAGCCGGATTATTCACGGCGATAACCGGCGAGGTTTCGGTGAGTCCGTAACCTTCCAAGGTGAGCATGCCCGCCATGCCCAAAACACGCGCAATCCGGGGTTGAAGCGCCGCACCACCCGACACCACATACACAATGTTGTTGCCTAGGGCTTCGCGCCATTTTGAATAAATCAGTTTATCGGCCAACCGAATCTGCATCCTTACAAAAAGGTTGTATTTCTTATTGTATTCGAAGTGGCGGGTCAGGCTCAGCGCCCAAAAATAAATGACCTTTTTAATTCCGGTCAGCTCGTTCCCTTTCGATACAAAACCATCATACACCCGCTCCAGCAAACGTGGAACGGAGTTGAACATGTGCGGCTTGATTTCCTTGATGGCTGCTACAATCTGTCCCAAATTCCCAACGTAATAAACCCCCATGCCCTTGTATTGGAAGTGATAATTCACGCTTCGTTCGTACACATGGCAAAGCGGCAGGAAACTGATGACCCGGTGTCCCACGCCCAGATCGTGCATCTTGGCATGGGTGGTGAAGTTGGAAACCAGATTTTCCTGGGTGAGCATCACTCCTTTCGGAACACCCGTTGTTCCCGAAGTATAAATAATGGTAGCCAAATCGTCCGGTCCCACCGCGTTCTTAATTTCTTCCAGCTTTGCCGCCCACTCGCCCTCATTTGCTTTCCCCAGTTCCATGATTTCGCGAAAGTGTTTGCACCCGTCGAAATCGTCAAAAGCATACATGGCTTGAATTGATGCGATGGCCTGCGCTACCGGATTGATTTTTTCGAACAGCTTTTTATCGCCAACAATCACGTACTTCACTTCGGCGTGCTCCAAAATGTAGCTGTATTCCTCTTCGCCAATGGTTGGATAAATGGGCACATGCACCAGTCCGGCCATCGCCAGGCCCATATCGACGAAGTTCCATTCCGGCCGGTTGGTCGTTACCGTGGCAACCTTGTCGCCTGGCTGAAGCCCAAGCGCCAACATGCCCATCGCAAACTCGTGAGACTTTTCCTTGTATTCAGCAGTGGAGTACGTGTACCATTTGCCATTGGCTTTTCCGCCCAGGGCATCTTCGCGGGGGTAGTTCTTTGCACATAAATCAAGAATGTCGAAGGTCCGCTTCACATCTTTTCCCATGTTTATTGATTTAGTTAAAACCTTGTGAACCGGGCAAAGTTAACATTTCAAGCATCTAGACCTATTGACATTAATCTATTCCACGAAAGAACAAACTTATTTAGAATCATTTAAAATAACAGCAATCCCTTCAATATCTGCATGTTGGCAAAGCAAAAATTGACTATTTGAATTCGACATTCTATTCTGCGATTTCCTCAAACTTCTTGTAATTGATGTATGACCAGATCGCCAAGAGGGTGATCGCGCCTACGGACGCATAAACAGCCCAGTGAATTCCATCTGCGGAACCCTTGCCGTAGGAATGCAGACCCGATAAAAAGTAGTTGACTCCAAAATAGGTCATGAGCACCGAAGTAAAGGCTATCACCGTGGCCAGGTTATAGTTGTACCGGCCCCGAAGCGAGGGAATCAAACGCATGTGAACGATGAACGCATAAATCACGGCCGTAATCAAAGCCCAGGTTTCCTTGGGATCCCAGCCCCAGTAGCGGCCCCAACTTTCGTTGGCCCAGATGCCGCCAAGAAAAGTTCCGATCGTCAACATATACAGCCCAATCGTGGCCGAAAGCTCACTGATGGTGGTCAACTGATCGATGAAGTGGTCCACATTTTTCTGGTTACTTTTTTTCATGATGGCATACAACACCAGCACCAAAATACCCAGAAAAGCGCTCAAGCCAAGAAAGCCATAGCTGGCCGTAATAATGGAGACGTGAATCATGAGCCAGTACGATTTCAGCACCGGAACCAGCGGCGTAATCTCCGGGTTCATCCAGTTAAGATGAGCCACAAACAAGGTGATTCCCGATAAGATTGCAGCGGTGCCTAAAACCATTGGGTACTTTCTTCCGAAAATAATACCCGACAACATGGCCGCCCAAGCCACATAAATCATCGACTCGTAACCATTGCTCCAGGGAGCACGGCCTGAGATGTACCACCGAACGATCAGTCCCACGGTATGCACCAAAAAGCCCAAATAAATCAATCCGCTAAAACTGTATCGGGTTATTTTATGCATGGGTTTTTGGCGGAAAATATTCACGAAAAGAATGATCAGCAAAACAAAACCAACCAGCAGATACCAAGGGAAAACCCGCTTGAAAGGCTGGTATTTGTTATACAGCATTTCCGCAGATTTTTGTTGTTCCGAAGGCAAGATTCCAGCGCCAAATTTTTCCTGAAAAGCAGCTACCGTAGAAATAATCTGCCTGGGCTGAATATCGCCGTCCGATTTAACGCCATCGGCCAACAGGTTAAAGCTTCGATTCACGAACAGGGAATCGGCGGCCGGATAGCCGGTCGGGTTGCTACCCACCGCCCACCAGGCATCGGTTTGGTTTTCCGGAGGAAAGAAAGTCAGCAAATCGCCTTTAAAAACCATAAAACTGATGTTAATCCGTTCGTCTAAAAAGATGTATTCCTTGTCCAGCTTACTCCGAAAAGCCGGTGCTTTGGCAAAAGCAGCACGAACCTGCTCTGTAATCCGGTAGTTTCCATCCAAATCAAATAAATCAATTACCCGGGCATATTTATCCTGAAGCCCAATGGACGCGGCAATTTCCTTATCAATTTTAATAAACTGAACCGACCGCCAAAGCTCAGGAAAAAGGTGCATGCTCAGCACCACTTCATCCGATGACATGCCATTGAGTGTTGACTTACGGCTCAACTTACGCAGAATTTCGCTCGATAAGGTTGACATGGGCTCAATCCGTCCATCGCGGCCATGCACCCACAACCGCGAGAAATCTTCAACAAGCTGCTCATCCAAACGAGGAATTCCCGCTGTACTCGGACTTTGTGCCATACTCTGATTGCCGGCAAACAACAAGCCCAGCATGACAACAGCCATTTTGGCCTTTCCTGACATTTTCAGGTGACGCACCAAAAATTGGAAATAGGAGTTTTTATTGAACAGAGACAGAATCATGCCCACGGTCAAAAGCAAGTATCCCAGGTAGGTGACCATCGTGCCCCAAAAATCTTTGTTTACCGATAAAATCGTTCCCCCCTCGTCCTGATCGTACGACGACTGGTAGAAACGATAGCCCCGGTATTGCAAGGTGTTATTCATGAAAATTCGCACATCGCGCTTGACATCGCGCTCCGGATCCAGCAATTGTATTTCGCTGGCAAATGACGACGGACTTTCGGAACCGATATAACGCTCCAATTGAAAATCATGTAACTTCAAACTGAAAGGTAGATGAACCGGTTTGGAGCCGTAGGTGAGTTTGACCGGAGTATTGCCTACCAGGTAAGTCACCGGATCGCCAATCTGTCCGGCACGTCCAAAAACATTGACGATAGCCTGACGCTCTCCGTCAGAAATTTCCACAATCACCGCATCTTCATTCGAACTTTCCGGGCTGCCTTTGGCTACACGCAAAGCCGCTTTTTCGAAGAATTTCTTAACCAAAACCAAGTAGCCATCAAAAGCGTAGAGGTGCATCAACTTCACTTCCGAACGCGTTCCGGCAGGCACCAATTCAGGTTCGCCACCTGCCATGGAACGAATTTCCATGTCGCGGTCGGCCACAATAAACAACTGCGAACCTTCCTGCTCAAACCGAACGTCGGCCTGTCCTTCGAAACCCACGGTAGCCGGCCCAAGATTCACCAGCTGGCCTTTGCCAAAGGTAAAGTTCTCCATGCCCTCGCCTGCTGAAATCACAAAATCGACGATCGGATCGCCCGACTGGCTTTCAACAGGTGTTCGCACCGCGTCTTTCACAAAACCAACAGATTTGATGCGAACTGACTGACCATCGATCTCCATTTTTTCGCTGAATTCTTTGGGACTCAACTCCGAAAACAGAACCCGTTCCGTGGCTTCCTGCCCGTTGGCCTCCACCGTAAAATAGGAATCGCTCGACACAATGTGGTCGGCGCTTTCGCCCTCGCGAATATGCATCATCCCTTCAAAACTGATGTAGCGGGTAATGCCCGCACCAATCACAATCACAATAAATGATAAGTGAAAAATGCCGACTGTCAGCTTCTTCATGGTGTACTGACGATATTTCAAAAAATTGTGGATTAAACTGATTCCGAGCATTAAAAAAACCAATTCGAACCAGTGGGTATTGTAAACCAGCGCCTTGGCCGCGGGCGTGCCGTAACTGCTTTCAACAAACGTGGCAATCGCCATGGAAAAAGCCATGACCAGCAACAAAAATCCCATAAAAGATGTGGAAACCAGAAATTGATATATTCTTTTCATCGAGCGCGTCTTTATTAAAAAAAAGTGAAAATAGACTTAATGACCGGAGTAAAAAAATCCTTCTCTCAAAATAACTACCACATTAACACTTATTGAGATTTTTGGTTTATCAGATTCACTGAAACCGGATCAAGGTCCGGTAGAAGTTGACCTTGCAGGTTGAAACCCAAACTCAATTCTGTGAGTAGAAAAGCATAACTCACAAAAATAAAAAAGATGAGAAAAAATATGGGAATGGCGGATCGTGTGATCCGCGCACTTGTAGCAGTTTTGATCGCAGTCCTCTACCTCACCAATGTTATCGCCGGCACATTGGGATTAGTCCTGCTGATTCTTGCCTGTGTGTTTTTACTCACCAGCATGGTCAGTTTTTGTCCGCTCTATGCGCCTTTTGGGCTAAGCACCTGCAAAAACCCGGAAGCCCGGAAGTAGGCCAGCCGGGAGAAAAAAGCTTGTTCAATTGTATCAATCATCAAGCAGGCCAGCATGATAAAAACACCCGATTCGGAAACCATGGTCATTTTCAGTGGAAAACCCATTGATGCCGAGATGATCAATCAATTATTAAACGATCAGGGCATTGTTACGCTCATTAGCAACAAACTGATGGGGAGCATTGCGCCTTGGCAAGTGTCAGCCGGCGGTTTTGAGCCTGTTGAAGTGATCATCAACAAAGAAGATCAACAAAAAGCACGCGAGCTGATTGCCGCTTTTCACGAAGCAGAATAAAAAAGGTTCCACCGGAATGAACCGACGGAACCGTTTTGTATGTTGTTTGTTTCGACCTTCTCCTGTTTTCCGCATTTTTTTGCAACACCCTCGTAACAATCTGAAAATCAAATATAGTTTATTAAATTTGGGTGTTGCAAAATTGCAGAGATGTTTATCCGAAAGCTTAAAAACCGATCTGGAAGTGT
>Ga0209347_1002126_pt1 | contig 27535 bp, 31 predicted proteins | sample AutmiccommuBRH23_FD_187382 | JGI IMG/M metagenome (GOLD analysis project Ga0209347, IMG submission 187382) | Deep subsurface microbial communities from Mt. Terri, Switzerland - Autotrophic microbial communities BRH/23 (SPAdes) (version 2) | ecosystem: Environmental > Aquatic > Deep subsurface >...
TAAGGAAATGACTAACAGAAATGAGGCCTTAATCAAGATATGCTCGGCTTGCCTTAGTAATGTATTATTCATGATTCGGTCAGTTTTGGTTTTACTATTTATCTGTCTTTTTATTGGAATCTTTCCACTTACAAGTCACTGTCCACGAGCCGGTCCCATTACCGCCAATGGCTTGTATAGCTGCAGTCGTGCTACCCATTTTTTAATTTAAAATTATTCGAATTATATGCACTCCAACGATTCCGAATTGTAAGTCAGCCTTATGGGGCATAGCCGAAGTCATTTTAGCAAGTGTTTTACGTTATCTCAGGCCGTTTGCAACAGGTTTATTCCTGAAAGCTCTTGTTCGATTTGGTGCATTCCACTCAAAATTTTCTCGGCCTGTTTGGAAGAAGGCTTTTTTTGTCCTTCTATATATTGTGATAATAATGTTGCGTTCATTCCAATTTTATCAGCCAGGAATTTAGTATTCATCACTTTGTAATATTTAAAAATTGATGAAAGTTAATTTCAAACTTGATGTCATTATGATCGAATTTCACAGATTCATCATCAAAGAATAATTCAGTCGCTTCGCATGTATTGTTAATCAATTCGGGAATAGATTTTCCAGTGGTAAAAATCGGATAATCTTCTGAAAATGCTAAAAATACGGAGTCAGTTTTTTCAACAACCATTATTATTTTCTTCTTTCTGTCGATAACATTAGTTTTTAATTCCTGTGTCTTTTAATATTTTATTTTCCAATCCTTGACGATCATCCGGAATAAAAATCGTTCCGTGCACATAGCCTTGGCTAAAACGTGCCAATATGATCACTAGCTGACATATAATACCTGCTGGGCTTGCTTTGTTTTTTATTTGGTTGTTCATATTTCTTCTTTTTTAAGCGGTTAGAAATAATTCTTTAATTGGTTTTCGAACTTTTTTTCTTCTTTGGGTCTCATCTCTATTCGATCTATACCCCACCGGTGCAATCACCGAAGCATTGAGCCCCATTTCGTCCAGACCGAGAATTCGGTTATACTCTTGTTTATCAAACCCCTCCATTGGACAGGCATCTATCTGCCGATCTGCGCACGCAACAATCAGGTTGTTTAGTGCGAGGTAGGTCTGTTTTTCTGCCCAGCTTTTTCGCTCTGCTGAGGTCATATTCGCAATACTGGATTTAATAGACTCCCCGTATTTTTTCAAACCCTGGATATGTACAGTCTTTTGGGTATCAATGACGAGTTGAATGTAATCGTCGACTTGCTGATCGTGATTTAAGGTATGGTTGCAAAATATAAACAGCTGCGAAGCATCCGTAATTTGTGCCTGATCCCAGGAGGCTCTGCGCAGTTCCTTTCGGATCGCCGGGTTCTCGATAATCAACACTTTGTACATCTGTAAGCCATACGATGAGACCGAAAGCCGGATCGCTTCCTTTAGAAAGTTTAAATCATCCTCAGACACCTTCCTGGAAGGGTCAAAGACTTTTGTGGCATAGCGCCAATTGAGTTTGTCCAATAAGTTCATTGTTCTTTATTTTTTGCGATTAATAAATGTTTTAATGATGAAATCCTCCTGAAAGTCGGTCTTGAGATAAAGTCCTTTTCCCATGTCAGAAGCTTGAAGGGTGACATAGTTGTGCCCCCTCATTTGTGCTTCATTTAGTATGTGGATGAGTAGTTCTTCAGCATATCCTTTTCTACGCTGTGAAGGAATGACACCCATGGAGTGAATACCTGCTGTGCCACACTTATCGATGAAGAGCACTGCTGTTCCTATTGGAACTCCATTATGCTTGCCAATGAAATATTCAATATGCTTCATGGTTTTCATCACCATCTCTGCACTTATATCATAGCCAAACGCCTCCTGAAACAGCCGCGACCAGGTTTTGGCCATCCGTCCATTTAAAACCTTCTGGATGATCACCCGATTAGCATGATCAAGTGCTTTTTCCAGCGTTATCGACATAGCAACTTGGGTCAGCTTCTCTTCAAAGCCAATGGCTTTCATTGAAAATTCTTGTTTGCTCATACATTCTCCCCAAATGGGAATTGAAACTTCATTTAAGTTCCATTTATGCTGAATATCTTGTAGAGCTTGCCTGCTAAACGGTTTGGTAAACCAGAGTTTGTTGGGCCATGCGCCACTTCCTGCAATGCTTATGCGATAGTTTGACTCTTCTATGTATTGTCCAGCCAACTGACCTCCGGTCTTCCAAAGGGCAGTCAGATTATTCATGTTTGCTTTGATTAAATCCATTTCATGATTTGATTAGAATTACACCGGCAATCATCACGATCAATCCCATAACCTTCTTCAAAGTGATTGTATCCAGTGGCATGTTAAACCATCCAAAGTGTCCGGCAATTGCTGCAAAAATGAGCTGTCCGGCCAGGCCGAATGTCACTGCCGTAGAGATGCCTACTCTTGGAATGATGTAATAGAAAAGCGTCACTGCGAAGAAACTTATGAACCCACCGGTAACCCACATATACACTGGTATCTCCCTGATCTGATCCATATTCGGGAATTGTCGAACAGTGATCAATACAGCTATAAGTGTAAGGCTTGCACTCATTGTCAGGGCCGTTGAGGTTGCAAGTAGCGAATTATTTAGCAACACACCCAGGCGTGCATTTATCCCGCCCTGGATCACCACCATAATTCCAACAGAAAAGGAAAGAAGAAGAAGAAGAGTTGGATTGTTCATCGTGTATTTATTTGGTTTTGATTGGAAAAGCTATTGGTCGCATTGGCGAGCCACTTGCACCTTTGAGCTTAAGTGAAGCTGCGACCAAGGCAAATTCATACACTTCATCTTCGGCCAGCTCCTCCAGGTACATTTGCTCTATGAACATCACACCTTTTTCTGCAAGCAGGTAAGTGTGTACAGGCACCCAGTTATCTTCTCTCTCGGGAGGAAACGCTTCGAAACTAAGATTGTCGGCACCCAGGAGCATAATACCCTGGTCTTCAATGAGCCACTCCACTGCATCCAGGCTGATGCCGGGATAGTTGTCGAGATAGTGATCGGCATCCTCATAAAACTTAGCCTGTCCGGTACGAATAAGAACAACATTGCCTGGCTTTAGCTTTGTTTGTTGACTTCTAAGTGCATCTTGAAGGTCTTGGGCAGTAATCCGATAGTTTTTTGGGAGTGTTCCTTTCAATGCTTTCACGTCAATCATTACACCGCGCGCAATGATCGGAGGGATGGTCTCCGCTCCCGTCTTTTTCCAACCCTTGTCTCCAAGATGCTCTTCCGGGGTGAATCCGTTCCAGATTTTTCCATTCAGACCAAAGTGATTAAGCGCATCAATATGTGTACCCATGTGGGTGTACATAGAAATGGCATCTCCGGTGTAACTCACTTTTCGATTCATCGCTTCACCCAGTCCATTTGGATTGTCCATGATGGTACCGTGCGGAGTATGGGTCAGCCAGTATTGATAGCCGGGATCGCCCAGTTTATGGAAGCTGGGCATGCCCACAAAATACTCTACACTTAAATCATAGGGTTTACCGGATTCGATCTGAGATAATACCTCCAGTCGAGAGTAATTTGACATAAGATTCAGTGAACCCAATTCGTCATCGGGCCCCCATGGGCTTGTACCCACTGTTTCTTTTCGTTGACCTAGTGTTGTCAACTGGCCTGCAAGCAACAAGGCTAATACTAAACTTGTCTTTTTCATGATTGGAATTATTTGTTTGTGCAAATTTCCAAACCATGCAGGCCAAATCAATTAAGGTATCTTAAGAAAGCTTTCGGACAAGTTTTTTTCGAAGGGCGCTTAGATGTTCTGGCGTAATTCCTAAGTAAGAGGCAATCATATATTGCGGGATTTGTTGTTCCATAACCCTATACCTTCTCGTAAATTCAAAATAGCGCTCTTCAGCAGTTTGACTCATGTAGTTAATTGTTCGTTCTTGAAGGGCGACATATCCATTCTGAGTTTTAATCCTGAAAAACCGATCCATCATATGAATCTTGTCATAGAGTTTATTTAGTTGATCCCGGTGAACCTGCAGAACAGTACTGTCGGTAATAGCCTCTATGAAAAATGTGGCTGGCTTTTGAGTAAGATAGGCATAAAGGTCATTTACCCACCAACCTTTAATCCCAAATTGAAGAATATGCTCCTTACCCGCATCATCAATACTATATAGCTTGAGGCATCCTTCTGCTATAAATCGCATGTGGTTGGATAATTCTCCTTTTTGAAGTAAAAACTGTTTTTTCTTTAGGTGAACGGGTTTGAATGCATCCTCAATATGCAAAATATCCTCTTCCTTTAGTGGGACAATTTCCTCAATATTATGGATTAAGGTTTTATGCATCATTAATAGGTTAATCCCTGAATACTTGTGTGCATTTTTGCTGGTACAAAATGGTCCTGGCTATGACTCGTGGCCGATCGCCAGGCGGTTTTGTTTGGTTGTTAAGTTAGCAAAAACGACCAAGCGGAGGCCTATGAGTTATAGCCCCTGTTGTAGGTAGTTACTAGTGTATTATAATTATCCCGGGGCGTTCAAACTTCCATTTACCAGCTTCATCCATTACGAATATATATGTTCTACCTTTAGATTCTACAATTGCCTTATTTCTTTGAATATTAAACACCGGTAATGAATAATTTTCTTTACTAGCCTCCAGACAGATAGCATTCTTTTTAAACCTTCGCTTATTGGAGAGTTTGAGATCCTGTAAAACTTCCCTGTAATTGATTATCAAATCATTTCCATGCACAGATACGGTGGATAAAGTGTCCTCCAATTTAACCAAGTCATCAAAGTCCCAAGAATCCATAGAATCAAGGTGCATTTGGGTTTTCTGGCCTAAACTATTTTCAATATCATTAATCCAAAAATTGTTTTCAAATTTTCGTAAACAATTATAAATATCTGTATCGTTAACGAACTTTACGGTTTCCTCATAATAGTTCATCTGCTCTAAAGATGTACATGAGGTTACCATTGTAATTAATAAAAGACAGTAAGTACTTCTCATAATTAACTACAACGGAAATGGCTAGCCCCCTAAAGCAGGCTTAGCCGTTTTAGAGCGCAGCATATCGCATATACAATGTTGGCAAACGTTTTTTAGTTTGATTTGTAAACCTTTCCATCTTTCATTACAAATACCACTTTTTCAAATACCGAAAGGTCTTCTAAGGGATTTCCTTTTACGGCAATAATATCAGCCCATTTACCTACTTCGATTGAACCAGCATAATTTTCAATTCCTATTAAGTTTGCAGCATTTTGTGTTGCCGATTTCAATATGTCAATAGGTTTCATTCCGGCCTTCTCCATTAGTGCAAATTGTTCTGCGTTTCTACCATGTTTAAAAACTGAAGCATCTGTCCCGAAGACCATTAGAACACCTTGGTCATAAGCCTTTTTGAAACGAGTTTCGATTTGCTTGTAAACCTCCTGATTAGAAAGTAATAATTCTTTGTCACTGTAATCCTGATTAATTTCAATGAGATCAACATATGCTGCCAAAAGATCCATCATGAGATAAACCTTATTTTTTATAAGAAGCTCAATGTTTTCTTGACTTAAGAAGGTTGCGTGTTCAATGGAATGAACTCCGGCCTTTATAGCGTTACTAATGCTTTCTTCTCCATGGGCATGGGCAGCCACCTTAAGCCCCCTCTTCCTTGCTTCATCGACTACCACTTCCATTTCTTCAATAGTAAACGAAGCGGCACCTGGGATTGATCTCGCAGTTCCAAAACCTCCAGAAGCATTGATCTTAATTAGATCTACTCTGTTTTTGATCAATACTCTTGTTTGCTTTCGCACCGCATCCTTGCCGTCAACTGGATTACCGGGATTTTTTTTAAAACTCAGTTCAGGAGCTAGCCAATTTCCATAAGCACCATGTCCTCCAGTAATGGTAAGAGCAGTTCCGCTAACATACATTTTGGGTCCGACAATCCATCCGTTATTAATGGCGTCTCTTAGAGCAACGTCACTATAATAGGCAGCGCCAACATCCCGCACGGTAGTAAATCCGGCTTCTAAAGTTTGTTTGGCAAACTGCACTCCTAAAATGCCAAAGATGGCACCTGGTTGCTCATAGTAATCAAAACTCTCCAAAAAAGACGGGTCAGTAAGGTGCGTATGACAATCGATCAAGCCTGGTAAGACAGTGTAACCAGAGAGATCAATGAAATCTGTTATTTCACTTGGATCAACATTCTTTTTGATGCCAGTTATAACATTATTATTTACCGTTATTAACACATTCTTTTGAAGTTGCCCCGTTTTAACTTCCAATAATCGACCCGCCAAAATTTGTTTTATGGAGTCTTGTCCTAAAAGGCCTAATGGGTGAAAAAGGATACATGGAACTATTAACAAATATAAATAGCGTCTATGCATAGGACTTTAGTCATTTATGTTTGCCAACGGCTTCGGCTAACAAACGTAGCTATTTGGCGTTTTTTGCGATTTTCGGATTTGTCAGCCCGAAACAAAGCCGGGATTTATCTTCATCCTCCGAATCTCTTCAGCCTTAGTGACCGTTTACCCCGGCGGAGTAGGCGAGCGGAAGAGGGTCGGCTTCTTGATTGTTTTAATAAATGTAAGGATTTTTCGGTGGGGGTTTCAGTCAGCTATGTTTGTTTAGGGTAGTTGGCATGAGTAGCCTCAATCCACAAATGTTTCCTTGATTATTTCCTTACATTTTAAAATTTCGGCGGCGGATAGCTGTCCAAAGGTCTTCATAATCCTCCTTTTGTCCACAGTTCTTATCTGATCGATTACAATCATTCCCTCTTTTCGATTGTGTTTTACGGGGACCCTGGTAGGGTATTTTTTTAGGCTTGTAGTCATTGGAGCAATAACGATTGTCTGAAGGAATTGGTTCATTTCATCCGGTGAAATGATCACGCATGGACGGGTTTTTTGTATCTCACTTCCAATGGAGGGATCCAAATTCACCAAAACAATGGAATATTGCCTTAATTCCATTCGTCAAGGGTTTCATCCTCAAATACATCATTCATCAGGGGTTTGTCGTCGCCACTCTCGTGCATTTCTTTAAAGGCTTTATCCCACCCCTTTCTGGGATGTTGCACCGGGCGGAGGATGATATATCCTTTTTCCAGTATGAGTTCCACCTTATCCTTAATGTTGTATTGCTCCAGGATGGTTTTACTCAACCGAAGCCCTTTTGAGTTTCCGATTTTTATAATAGATGTTTCCATAACGCAGTATTGTTATTACAAAGTTATTACATTACAATATAATGAGAAAGCTTTTATGGTATTATTGCCTCCGGCTCCAGCGCACCCCCGGAAACTTTTTCACATAGGCCTTCACCCAGGCATGATACTCAAATTGAATGCCGGTTATCCGTTGGCCGCGCAGTACCAACGGTACCAGGCTGATACATAGAACCCCCATGATATAAATGTATGGTGTTCCCCCTGTAAAAACCTTGCAGGAAATGGCCGCAACCGAGCGTATGCCCTACCTGTAATTTTACCGCATGATATCGGTATCAATCGGAAGATAGCCCAGATGCCGGCCCATGCTCAGGATTTGCCCCTTATGGTGGTATTCATGGGTGATCACATGGCTGAAAATCTTAAAGGGAGGAGCACTCCCAACGGTTCCGCTTATTGAGTAGCGCACTTCCGCCGGTTCATCTTTTTCCAGCCATTCGAGGAATTCAAAGACAAGGCTGTCTGTACCTTCGAAGAGCCGTGCTGTATCCCCTATGCTGGTTATGGATTCGTAAGCCGTAAATTCGAACTCCTTTTTCAGGGCCATCCGCCCTAACCAGAACTCGTAGGTATTCGCTATATGCACCAGCAGGTTCCTGATACTGCCACCCCTGCCAAAGGAGGGGTTCACCGCAAGCAAGTGTTCCGGCGATATCCCACGGCAATAATCAAATAAAACTTCCCGGGATCCCCGTACCAGCTCATATTGCCCGCTGTAAAAACGCGAAATATGCTGAATTCCATTTTCCATGATCACGCATTCAGAATCCCCAGATAAGCCTTCCACGGGCCCACGGCTTCCCGGTACTGCCAGGCCATTACCCGGCTTATCTGCGCCAGGTGGTTGAGGTCGTGCACGGTCCAGGCGGCCAGCAATGCAGACAGGGATGCCTCTCCAAGCGAAGGGTGAAATCCTTTTAGCCGAAGTTCCTCCGGTGTCAGGTTTCTGGCCCGTACCGCTTCCAGGTTTCTGGTCCTGAGGGCCCTGAATTCGTCAAGCAATTCCTGCGCGGTTTTTCCCTTGCTGTGGCGGAACTGCGCAAAACGGTCAAATGGTTCAAAGGTCTTGTCTTCCTTTTCGGAAAGGATCAGCTCCATCCGCGGAAGCCAGTCGGTTCGCTCCCCATGAACCAGGTGGCCCAGTACATCAAAGGGGCTCCAGCTTTCACTGCCTTCATTATTATCAGTCCAGTCCTGCGATAGTCCGCCAAGCAAGCTGTCTAATACGCCGGGCGTACGTTCCAGGATTTCCAGTGTTTTATGCAGGTCAAATTCCATAGTAATTATGTATGTCGGGCTTTCCGGAAAAACAGTTTCAACCCGGTCCGGTATGGGCTGGGCTTGTATGCGTACTTCTATACGAAAAGGTACAATAATTAAATTAAAACCGGCTGCGTTTTTCTAAGGCAGCCGTCCTGCTTAAATGGTTTTCAGCACGTACAGATAACTATCCTTTTTTTTGAACCCGAGGCTTTCATACAATGCTATGGCGGGTTTCCTGTGGTGTGCGGTAAATAAGAGGATCTCATTAAGGCCCATCTGCCTGCCCTTGTCCAGGAGTCGCCTCATCAGTTCCCGGCCAATCCCCCTGCCGCGCTGCGCCTGGTCTACCACCACATCCTCGATCCACCCCTTATAGCCCGAGACCACCCTGTAGGTAACCATGCTCCCCATCCCGAGGAGCTTATCGCCTTCCATGCAGCCAAGCACGGTTAATTGTGGGTTATTGGCAAGCAGGGTGTCCAGGGGTATCGCCTCCACGGCATTGGTCAGCTGCCCGAAGAGCACGGCAGCCTGCTGCTGCAGGTCAGGGTTAAGGTTTTCACTGTTAAGTTCCAGGTAAGTCATCTCTTGTTTTGCGGGATAAAAAAAGCGTTTGCCGGGGAGTTGCCTCCTTAACAAACGCAGGTACTTATGTCGCCTGGTAAGTGTATTACAATGTCCGGAGGTACTCCGCAATATCCCTTGCCTGCTCTTCAGATAAATTCTGGTTAAGCATAATGGCATTATTGTATTCCTTTAAAAGGGCCTGGGCTATGGGATCTTCCTTCAGCATCCCATCCGGGTTCAGGATCATATTCATTACCCATTCCGGGCTTCGTCTCTCATATACGCCTTTCAGGGCCGGACCTATCATCCGCTGTTCCGCCATATGGCAAGCCGTGCAGATAGCCTTAAAGGTTTCTTCCCCCCGGGAAGCCATTTCCTGGTCTATCTCCTGCGGGAATTCGAGGCTTTGCACCGGGCCCACACCTTTGTTGCTGAGGTCCACGGGAACAGCTTCCTGTGCAGCTTCCGTTTTAACCTCCTCCTTTTTTCGGTTCATCTGAAAGCCCTCTTCAGAGCTGTCTTCTTTCTTCTCCTTGCCGCCGCAGCCAACCATCAGGGCACCCAGGGCAAGGAGCATGAATGCGTTTTTCATTATGGGTTCTTTTAGTGCCACTAATATAGTAAATAGACCGACTTATGTGGTCTCTTCAAAGAATTTTATGGTCTTTTTTTCGGTATAATACTGGTTTTTCATCCCGAAGAATCCCACATGCCCGCCGTATTCCGGCATTTCCAGGAAGAGGTTCGGATACTCCCGGGCTTCCGCGATGGGATAGCATTCCGGACCCAGGAAGGAATCGTTCCTGGCGTTGATGATCAGGGTGGGAATACCGATACCATGCAGGAACTGCCGGCTGCTACATTTCGCGTAATAGTCCAGCGCATCCGTAAAACCGTGGGCCCTGCTCGTGTAGATATCGTCAAAATCCTTCAGGGTCCTGATCCGCCTTATGTCGGCATCCCCTATCAGGTCGGGGAAAAGGTTTTGTTTGATGCGGAGTTTGGCGATGAGGTGTTTCCGGAACCGCCGGGCATAGAGGGTGTTTTTAAGAGATAACAATGCCCGCAGTGAACTGTGGAGGTCGCAGGGTACGGACACTGCAACAGCGGCCTTCAGGGTTTGGGGAAGGTTTCGACCTTCGCCCAGGTATTTCAGGCACAAATTACCGCCCAGGCTGAAGCCTTTGATGTAGAGGCTGTTGTATTTGTTAACGCTGGTTATATACTGTACCACGGCGTCCAGGTCTTCGGTCGCCCCGGAATGGTATGAGCGGAAAAGCCTGTTGGGCTCCTCGCTGCACCCCCGGAAGTTCACGGCACAGGCATCGTAGCCAAAGGCATTCAGCAATTTGGCGCTGCCCGCCATATAAGGCCGTTGGGCATTCCCCTCCAGGCCGTGCAAAAGTATGACCGCTTTTTCCGCGGGTTTTTCCGCATAACTCCAGTCCAGGTCAAGGAAGTCCCCGTCGGCAAGTTCCAGGCGCTCCCTGTGGTAATTCATATCGGGAACCCTGCGTACCAGGCCCGAATAAATGGTAGCCACATGGCCGCTCCTGAAAATAAATGGCGGCTGGTAATCCGAAGGGAGCAGGGGCATCTAGTATAGAATATTATCCTGGGGCTTTATCTTTTCGGGGAGGGGGCTTTCGTTGAGCATATCCCGCAGGTCTATTTCTATTGTCCGGCAAAGGGCCGTCATGGGGACGTCGTTGATGCGCCCTTCAAAAGGGTCTTCCGTATTGCTGCCCACTTTCTCCATGGTCACGAAGATCCAGGAAATAAGCACCGAAAACGGGATCATCAGGAAGATGAACCAATCCCTGAAGCCCCCGCTAACATCTGCCAGGTCTTCTTCAAAGATATCAAGCAGGCCAAAAGGGAGCAGGAGGATAAAAATCCAGCAAAACAAGGTGCTAAAGTAAGCATACTGCCTGGGGAAGGGGGTGTTCTTAATCCGTTCGCACATGCCCTGCAGGTTGTATAGTTCCTCCAGGTTGTTATGGAAAACCTGCTTGTCGAATTCGGTGATCTTCCCTTGCAGCAAAAGTTCCTTTAAATGGAGGCCCTGTAATTTAACCAGATGGGTGGCCACATTCTTCCTGGTCTCCAGGTCGGCCAGCTCCCCGGGGCTCAGGAACTGCTGGAGGTCGTCGCAGACCGGGTTGCGCTCCCCGTGCCTGTCGAACAGGGCTTCCACACTGCGGTTTTCCTTTATACTGAAGGAAGTGGGCTGGCGCAACTGGATGCGCAGGGCGTTGATCCAGGCCAGGTGGCGGTAAATCAAGACCTTTTTGGTCTCCGGGTCATCGTCTACAAAGCTCAACACGTTATTGGCCCAGGTACGCGAATAGTTTACGATGCCGCCCCAGATTTTACGCCCTTCCCAGAAACGGTCGTAACTCTGGCTGTTTTTGAAACCGATATAGAACGCCACGGCAATACCAATGACGCTTAGCGGCTGGAAGGGGATTTCCATAAAAGTCCATCCCAGGAAATAATAGACCGAAAATATAAGGCCTGCCCAGAAGGTAAAAAAGATAAGGTTCATCCAGGCATAGCGGAGAATGATCCCAAAACTGATGTTTCTGCGGATATACATTTTTTAAAAAATCAAAATCAAAATCAAATTCAAATTCAAGTTCAAGCCTGCCGGCCGCAGGCGGGTTCAAATTCAAAAATCAGAAATCAAACCTGGCGTGCCTAACTAAATTAATTCGCACCTCGTATTTGATCTGAGTTGCCCATATCACATTATTGCCTACAAATAACCCCACCTACGCCAAGGCTTCGGTGGGCAGGCAAATACACCCATCACCAAATAACCCATCTTCTGCCTTAATCATGAAGCGAGCTTTGCCCTGCTTCATGACTGCCAACTGCCTACTCCTTCACTTGGAATAAACTTTCAGAAGTTCCTTCTGACTTTCCAGGGCTTCCCGGAATTCATTTTTCAGGCGGCTTATCAGGGCGGCAACGGGCAGCGTTTCGTGGATGCTTGTGACTCCCTGGCCGGCAGACCAGATGGTTTTCCAGGCCTTTGCCTCGGTATCCAGTTCCTTCCCGAAATCGATCTTCCTGTCCTGTCTGAGGTCTTCCTCGCTAAGCCCGGCGGCCATCAGGCTGGGGGTGAGGAAGTTGCCGTGTACCCCGGATATTGCCGCCGTATAGGTAACGTCCCCCGCACCGGCAGCCGCGATCATTTCCCTATACGCTTCCGGGGCCTGGCTTTCGGTGGTATTGATAAAACGGGTCCCCATATAGGCCAGGTCGGCCCCCATTTGCATGGCCGAGGCGATGTCCCTGCCGGTACTGATGCAGCCGGCCAGGATGATGGTGCCATTAAACACCTGCTTTACTTCGGCTATCAGGCTCATGGGGTTGAGGGTGCCTGCATGGCCACCCGCCCCTGCCGAGACCAGGATGAGCCCGTCTACCCCTGCTTCCGCCGCCTTCTGGGCGTGCCGTTTTTTGATGATGTCGTGATACACCAGGCCACCATAGCTGTGTACCGCCGCAACCAGTTCGGCCACTGCCCCGAGTGAGGTTATTATGATGGGTACGCGGTGTTTGATACAGATCTTCAGGTCGTCCTGCAACCTTTTATTGGTGGGGTGGACAATCAGGTTTACCCCGAAGGGGGCCGCCTTCCTGCCGCTTTCCTTTTCCCAGGTTTCCAGTGCGGTTTTAATCTGAATGAGCCACTCCTCAAAACCTTCACTGCTTCTTTGGTTAAGGGCGGGGAAGGTGCCCGCAATGCCGTTCCTGCAACATTCGATCACGAGGTCCGGGCCTGAAATAAGGAACATGGGCGCTGCGATTACGGGGAGGGCTAGTTCGCTGATAAAGGCGGGTGGTTGGTGCATGCGTGGATTTTATGCGACTAAAAATAAGGATAATTTTCCGGCTGTAACTTCCGGCTATCTGCAAAACCAGCTATTTTTACAAATAATATGCATGCATAATAAAAATACGCGCTTTATGTATATAAAGGAATTTGAAGTCCGCTGGAGCGACCTGGACGCTAACCGCCACCTGGCCAATTCGTCCTATGTCAACTTTATGAGCCATACCAGGATGGGGTTTTTAACCGGTTTGGGCCTGAGCCACAAGCATATGGTAGCGCACGGCCTGGGCCCGGTGGTGTTTTATGAACACATCTATTATTTCAGGGAAGTATTCCCCGGGCCTCCCATCCGGGTGTCCCTCCAATTGGCCGGATTGGCAGAAGACGGCCGTTTTTTTGAATTCCATCATGACTTTTATGATCAGAAGGGTACCCATATGGCGCATTGCGAGATGATGGGGGCATGGATCGACCTTGGCACCCGAAAGCTAACCGGCCTGCCCGAAGCACTTTTGTTAAAGTTCAATGAAGTGGAACGCCCCGGGCATTTCAGGGTCCTGACCAGGGAGGATACCCGTAAATACGCCAAACAACCTAAAGACCTGGTTTAGGGCGCTTGCTCACCAGGTACACCCCCAGAAGCACCAGGCAGGCGGCCAGGATTTTGATCCCGGTAAGCGTATCCCTCCCGCTGAATACCGCGTAAAGGATGCCGATCAGCGGCTGCACGTAAACAAAGGCGCTTACAGTGGTGGCCTTAAGCTGGGTAAGGGCAAACACGTTGAACAGATAGGTGAGGAAGGTGGTGCCCAGGACTACAAATGCCATCCGCCAGATGGCTTCAAAAGGCAGCTCGGCCCAGTCAACTTCCAGGAAATCGGGCAGGGCAACGGGCAGGTTCAGGAAAACTCCGATAAGGAAGAGCCACTTCAGGAGGGTAAAGGGGTGGTACCGCTCCAGCAATTTTTTCACGGTGATCAGGTAGAGGCCGAAGAAAAAGGAATTCACCATAAATAAAATATTACCCAGGGGTATATTGGGGGCATCCTGCCGTAGTTCCTGTCCGTACAAGACCAGGAAAACGGCGCCAACCAGCCCGATGCCTATCCCGGTGGCCCGGTAAACCCGGATTTTTTCCTTGATCAGGATGGCCGACAGAACCGTAACCATAATCGGGGTAGTGGTAACCAGCACGCTGCTGTTTATAGGGGTTGAAAGTTCGAGCCCTTTAAAAAAGGCCAGCATATTAATGGCCATCCCAAAAAGGGAGCAAAGGAATACGCGAACCCAGTCTTTTTTCGCTATCCGTTCTTTAGGGCCGAGAAATGAAATGGCCCAGAAGAGTATCGTTGCCCCGATTACCCTTAGCATAATAAACCCGAAAGGTTTGATGTACTCTGGCATCACCCCTTTGGCGATGGTATGGTTCAGGCCGTAAATCGTGGTGGCGCCAAGGGCCGCAAGGATAGCGAGGGTCCGGTTGCTCAAGGGCGCATGCTTTCTTTGGCGGCAGCAACGGTTTGTTTGCTATTGCCAATAAAGATCTTGTCGTTTACAACGATCACAGGCCTTTTAAGGAACGTGTAATGATCCAGCAGCTGGGAAGCGTAGTCTGCTTCCGTTAAGCTTTTCTCATGCAACCCGCGTTCACGGAACAGGCGGGCGCGTTTGCTGAAAAGTGCTTCATAGGAGCCCGAAAGCTCCCTCAATTTGTCCAGTTCCGAACGGCTAATGGGAACCTCTTTAATATCCTGCAGTTCAAACGAAACCGGGGGCTTCAACTCATTCAGAATACGTTTGCAGGTATCACAGCTGCTGAGGTAGTAAATCTTTTTCATTGCGATGGCGCTTTTGAACCGGGTTTAAAGGGCGTAATCGTCTGGCAAAACTACATATTTTAAGTGCAAGATACTGTGTTATAATCCAAGTAATTTTTTGTATTTTTAAATTTCAAATAGGAAGCTTTTCTAAGCTATCCTGAGCGGGGTTCGCCCCGCTTTTTCATTCCATTGATGTTTGGGATCATAGCTTTGCCCATTCTTCCAAAGTGTATAGACCAGGATTAAAATTTTTCTCATAACCGCCACAATGGCTTGCTTCTTTTTTGGCAGGCGATCTTCGAGCCGTTCATAAAAAGGCTTTAGGCGCTGATCATGCATTCTGGCCGATAATGCCGGCATGTATAATGCAGCCCGGATGTAAGGATTTCCTTTTTTAGAGATTCTGGAGCTGCCCACATACTGACCGGATTCCTTATGCACAACATCCAGACCGGCATAACTGACCAGTTTACGGATGCTGCTACAGTTTCTGAACCCATCGGTCTCGGCAAGGAGTTTGACCACCGTGAGTGTTCCTACCCCTTTTATGGCGGTGATCCTTTCTATTCTCTGATAAAGTTCCTTATCCTGCTTAACCATCTCCAATAACTTTTCTTGACATTCACCAATGAGCTTATCATAGGTATCTTTCAGCCTCTCTAGCGCCTGGAGGCTTTCCTTAAAGGTGCTGTGGGATGTTTTCATAGCGTGTAACTGTGATGCAACGGCCGTACTTCCCTTGTTGAGCTTGGCCAGGGTACGGCACATATCCCGTATTTGTTTGAACCCTTCACTCAAAGGCTGCCAAAGTTCCAGGTTACGCAAAACACCCATCTGGGCAATGGCCATGGCATCGGAGCGGTCTGTTTTGGTCTTCAGGTTAAGGCTTTTTATAAAGTACTTCACCTTCTGGGGCAATTGTACACTTACCTGCTCTTGATGCTGATATAAAAAATAGCACAACTCTTCATGATACACCCCGGTGGCTTCCATCACATGAACCAAGGTGGTTTTCCTGCGCTTGGAACACCAGGTTAAATAGTGGTTGAATCCACTAACATTGTTAGCAAACTTCCGGGTACCTTTAATGGTTATTTTACCATTTTCCTGCAGCTCTTTAAAACAGGCCTCGAACTCCTTTTTCGACACATCCAAGCCTGCAACTTGTTTCTTTACCGTGTTCATAATCATCCATCTTTTAGTTTGAAAAAAATGAGGATTCCTCCTATGGCCTTCACTCGTTTTCGATACTGGGTATAGCCTCATGGACTATCCCTTGGATACTGTTCAGGTTCGGGGAGGAGACCAGTTGGGATGATAGTCTTGCACGCGATATACCAAAACCTGTTATCAAGTTCAAATCATACTCCCAACCGACCCTCTTTGCTTTCAAATTACACAGCAAATCAATCTTATCAACAAAAAAAGAACGTATTAACAAAAGAAAAAAAGTAGCAAAAAAAGAAAAGTCTACATCATCATAATCTCCTACTTTATTCTTGTTTCAAACATACGAGTTCAAGCCTGCCGGCCGCAGGCGGGTTCAAGCGCAAGTTCAAGGCCAGGAAAGCTGGCGGAAGACGGATGCAGGGGAAAGGGTTTAAAAATCAAAAGCAAATACAAAACTCTAACGCGAACAATTCTAATAAAATCCCTGATGCAGTTACGGCCTACAACTAAACAAATACCCAAATAAACATATAAACAGCCATGTTTCCACCCATTTGGCTGATAATAATTCACTTTTCAACAGGATCTCCATATCAGGCACAAGCGGGAACCGCCAATTGTGCTATTTTTGAAGCGTGAATTTCCATCATTCTAATTAAAAATCAATCTATCTTGGAAAGACTATTCGAAACGATCAGGCAGAATCGTAAAATTTTAGCCCAGATCCTGAGGCAAACCCCGCGGGAGCATCTTACAAGGATCCCCCAGGGGTTCAACAACAATATCTGGTGGAATATAGCCCATGTGGTGGTTACCCACCAGATGCTGCTCTATTCGCTGAGTAAACTGCCCATGGCAACGGGTGATGCGCTGGTGGCGCGATACCGCAAGGGTACTTACCCCCAGGGGACCCCGGGTGAAGAGGAAATAATGGAAATCGAACAGCTGCTTCTCAGTACGGCCGATAAGGCCGAAAAAGACTACGCAGACGGTATTTTCAGAGAGTTTACCCCATACACCACCAGCGTTGGGATAACTCTGAATTCTTTCGAAGATGCCCTCGCTTTCGATACCTTTCATGAAGGCCTGCATCTGGGGGTGATCATGTCTATTAAAAAATTGATCGCCTGAACCAGGGCTAGGATTTCCCCGGATAATTCATAAACTTTCTCACTTCGGTAAAAGGAAGGGTTAGCTCTATGGGGCCATCGGCATAGGACGCCACCTCATACTGGTTGTAATGCAAGGTAACACCCCCCTGGGTGAGGCCGATATTGTCCGGAAGATAGAAACGGTTTTCTTCAAACATAAAGCCCGTACTGTTGATGGGCTGGTTCTCCGGGATTTGTTCCTGCCGGCGGAACCGGCTTTCGGCAAATTGGCGGAATTCACCCTGGTTGCTGAAGAGTTCCCAGGGCTGGAGTTCGGTTCCTTTATGCTTGTCGAAATTCAGGAAGCGGACGGAACTGTATCCATGGGCTCCGCCGGTAAATATATAGGCATTCAACAGGATGCTGATCCAGTGTTCATCCTCATAAGTAACCTCGGCAAAGATTTCGGCTTTCCAGCCCGGTGCCTCATCAGGGTAAAGTTCCCGGAGTTGGTGGTAACCTTTGCGGAAGGAGGTAACGGCCTGTTCCAGGCTCTCTACCTGCAGGGAGTCTTCAAAATTAAGCAATGAAATAACTTCTTCCCTGAGGGCAGTATTTACCGCTCTTGCGAGTTTGGATTGCCCTCTGGCCTCGGGAAGGCTTAACTTTACTTCGGTTGCCCCGCCACTATCCAGGCTGATGGTTTCAAACTGGAGCGCCTTCTCCCGCCCGCAGGCAAGAAGCAGCATAAAAAACATGTATATAACAATTCGGAACATCACCAGATGGGCTTTGCTTTCTGCGAAGCTACCAATTCAATTTGATTGCTTACTCTGAACAATAACGATACCTTTGCATGGTTAATTATACGTTATGAAGGAAAAAGCGTTAAAATTCAATACAAAAACCATTCACGGCGGGCAGGAACCTGATAAGGCATACGGGGCGGTAATGCCTCCGGTTTACCAGACTTCCACCTATGCCCAGACCACTCCCGGCGGACACCGCGGCTATGAATATTCGCGCAGCGGAAACCCCACAAGGGCTGCCCTGGAAGCTTCCCTTGCGAGCATTGAGAACGGCAACTACGGCCTGGCTTTCGCGAGTGGCCTGGCAGCAATGGATGCGGTTATCAAGCTGCTCGACCCCGGGGACGAGGTGGTATCTACCAACGATTTATATGGCGGCAGTTATCGCTTATTCACCAAAATATTCAGCAAGTATGGCATAAAATTCCATTTTGTTGGCATGCAGGACCTGGAGGCCATTGAAAACCGCATCAATAAAAATACAAGATTGCTGTGGGTGGAAACCCCTACCAACCCCATGATGAATATCATTGATTTAAAAGGGGTGGCTGCCATGGCGAAAAAACATGGCCTCTTACTGGCGGTCGACAATACTTTTGCCACTCCTTACCTGCAGCAACCGCTTGAGATGGGCGCCGATATCGTAATGCATTCGGCAACCAAATACCTTGGCGGGCACAGCGATGTGGTGGTAGGGGCCCTGGTAGTGAAAGACCAGGAGCTGGCAAACAAACTCTACTTTATTCAGAATGCCAGCGGGGCGGTATGCGGCCCTATGGACAGTTTCCTTACCCTCCGGGGGATTAAAACCCTGCATGTGCGCATTCAACGGCATTGTGAGAACGGGAGGGCAGTGGCCAATTACCTGAAAGGCCACCCCAAAATTGAAAAGGTCTACTGGCCCGGCTTTGAGGACCACCCCAACCACCAGGTAGCCCGCGCCCAGATGCGCGATTTCGGCGGAATGATTTCCTTTATTCCCAAAGGAAGCGGCTATAAGGAAGCCATTGCCATCGTGGAGAAACTCCGGGTTTTTACCCTTGCCGAATCCCTGGGGGGTGTTGAAAGCCTTGCCGGCCACCCGGCCAGTATGACCCATGCCAGCATCCCTAAGGAAGAACGTGAAAAAAGCGGGGTGGTGGATGCCCTTATCCGGCTGAGTGTAGGGATTGAGGACGTGGATGACCTTATTGCCGACCTGGAACAGGCCATTGGCTAACGAGTGCATTCGCTTCTTTTCTACCCCGGGAGAACAGCCTGGGATGGGAGAAACGATTCGCCCCGAAACCCCCATTGTGAAATATTAAAAATAAGGTGTTAAAAATTATAGAAATAATATAATTTTGGCGCTAAATTATTAATCCTTAAATCCGATGCTCCTGTCAGGCCAAAGTCAGCTTGCTTAAGATCCGGCGGGCCAGGGCAAAAACAACAGCAAAACCCATTATTTTATGGAAAATATGGAAGAAAAGATCAGGACCTTTATGGACGAGGTCAAATCGCGTAACGGACATGAGCCCGAATTTATACAGGCGGTACAGGAAGTAGCGGAAACGGTTATCCCGTATATTGCACAGCACGAAATTTACAATGGCAAGAATATCCTCCTCCGGATGGTGGAGCCGGAAAGGCTTATCTCTTTCAGGGTAGCCTGGGTGGACGACGAAGGGGAGATCCATGTAAACCGCGGTTACCGCATACAAATGAATTCGGCCATAGGGCCCTATAAAGGAGGGTTGCGATTCCACCCTACGGTGAATGCCAGCATCCTTAAGTTCCTGGCCTTTGAACAGGTATTTAAGAACAGCCTCACCACCCTTCCTATGGGCGGGGGCAAAGGGGGGTCGGATTTTGACCCCAAAGGGAAGTCAGACGATGAGGTGATGCGTTTCTGCCATGCCTTCATGACCGAATTATGTCGCCATATCGGGCCCAATACCGACGTCCCTGCGGGTGATATCGGGGTGGGCTCCCGTGAGATAGGCTACCTCTTCGGCATGTATAAAAAAATAAGGAACGAGTTTACCGGGGTACTTACGGGGAAAGGGCTTTCCTGGGGAGGATCCAAGATACGGCCTGAGGCCACCGGTTACGGGACGGTGTATTTTGCCCAGAATATGCTGCAAACCAAGGGGCAGGATATTGCGGGGAAGGATGTGGTGGTTTCCGGTTCCGGAAACGTGGCCCAGTATGCGGCCGAAAAGGTATTGCAACTTGGCGGCAGGGTCCTTACCCTGTCTGATTCCGGGGGCTTTATCTATGACCCGGAAGGTATTGATATGGACAAACTGGCCTTTGTCATGGACTTGAAAAACAACCGCAGGGGCAGGATTTCCGAATACGTAAGCAAATATCCGGGCGCAGAATACCACAAGGGCAAAACCCCCTGGGGGATAAAATGCGAAGTGGCGCTGCCCTGTGCTACCCAGAACGAACTGGGTGGCGAAGATGCCAATACCCTTATTGCAAACGGGTGTATCTGCGTGGCCGAAGGCGCCAATATGCCATCAACCCCCGAAGCCATACACGCTTTCCATAACGCCAGGCTGCTGTTTGCCCCCGGCAAGGCGTCGAATGCCGGCGGGGTGGCAACCTCGGGCCTCGAAATGTCGCAGAACTCCCTGCGGATCAGCTGGACCCGGGAGGAGGTAGATGAGCGCCTCAAGGGGATCATGGAAGACATTCACGAGTCCTGCATCCAATACGGGATGGAGGAAAACGGATACTGCAATTATGTTCGCGGCGCCAATATCGCGGGTTTTGTGAAGGTAGCCGATGCCATGCTGGCACAAGGAGTGATTTGAGAAGTACGGAAAAGAAAGGAGCAGTACGCAAAAGGTGGTTGATTTGTTGATGGGTTGATTTGTTGATGCGAATGGTGGGGTCAGTGATTTGTCAGGCCGAAGGAGGGCAGGTTGGCTGATTTGAAGCGGGAATGTGGCAACAGCAAAAAGGCTAACCTGAAAACCCTATATTGGCACGAATTCAGTAGTCCCTCCTTATTAAGGAGGGATGACTTGACCCCAATGCAGATATGGGGAGGTTGATAAGCAGAGGGTTACAAAATACAATTATCAATAAGCAATTAACAGCGAGTTATTTTTGCTTTTGAATTTAAATTTGAATTTTCCCGGATCCGCGTCTTTGCGAAGCCGTGGCCAATACACTCTAAATTTGCTCAACTTATCGATCGGCTGAAGCAATCTCAATAATGTGTCGCGAGGGCTTTTAAACACGGAACCCGGAACAACGGTAGGCAGTGGCAGTAGGCAGTTGGTGAATGTGTGGATTCGTTAATTTCGTTGATTGCCGGACAAGTTAAATTCAATCGCAACCCTGAACACAGAACCCGGAACCCGGAACAAAAGTAGGCAGTTGGCAGTGGCAGTAGGCAGCCTTGAAGCAGAGCGTAGCTCGCTTCACCAGGCAGGCAGAGGTTTACAATTAACAATAAGCAATTTTTGCTTTTGCTTTTGAGTTTGAATTTGAATTTTCGTTGCTGGCTGCAATCGGGCTTTATGGTTGGCTACCTTACCACCAATAAAAAGCAAGGCCCGTCAGGGACGACATATTGGAAGGAATTATTCATGTAGCAATAAGCAACCCCGAACCCGGAACCCGGAACTAACGCTATCTTTGCCAAAACCACCCGGCGGTATGCAAATCACCAGCAAGGCCATAGTATTGTCTTCCCTGAAATATGGGGATACCAGCCTGATCGTGAAAGCTTTTACGGCTTCCGACGGTCTTAAGACCTATCTTTTGAAAGGCGTGCTGGCCTCGCGGAAATCCAGGATTAAAGCCGCTTACTTCCAGCCGTTAACCCAGCTGGAGCTGGTTGCAACCCACCGAAACCAGGGGACCCTCGAAAGCTTAAAAGAGGTTCGGGTTTCCTATCACTACAACAGCCTTCATGTCCATCACGTTAAAAAGGCCATTGCCCTCTTCCTGGCGGAAGTCCTTGCAAACAGTATTCATGAAGAAGAAAGGAATACAGGCCTGTACGAATACCTGGAGGCCTCCCTGCAGTGGCTCGACTCCCATGAGAAGGTCGCCAATTTCCATATCCTTTTCCTGCTCGAACTAAGTAAATTCCTGGGATTTTACCCGGATACCACCAGGATAGAGGACTCGTATTTTGATCTGAATGAAGGAGGCTTCACCAACACCCTGCCTTTGGGTGCGGCCATTGCCGGCAATGATTTAAGTAACTTCCGCGCCTTTTTAGGCATAAATTTTGATGAGGTAGATAGCATCAGGTTGGGGCAGAATAGCCGCAGTTCACTGCTGCAGGCACTGCTGTTATATTTTGAAATTCATTTACAAGGTTTCAGAAAACCCCGTTCATTGGCCATATTAAACGAAGTTTTCAGCTGAAATGCATAAAATTACCCTTCTGCTTGCCCTTTTTTTTATTCACCTTAGCTGGTCGCAGGAAATTACCATCCGTGACCTCGATACTGGCGAGCCCCTGATGAATGTGGCCGTTTTTAACGATGACAGATCCAAGACAGCCATCTCCGATTTCTACGGTAAATGTTACCTGGATGCCTTTGATTCCAATGAACGGATCACCTTCAGGCACCTGAGTTACCAGACCTTGAGGACTACAAGGGCACAGGTAAACCGGCAGCGGAATACGGTTCACCTGATCATCAAGCCGGAGGAATTGGAAGAAGTGGTCATGTCGGTCTCCAAATGGGAACAGCAGAAAAAGGATATCCCCTTAAAAATTGCGAGCATAGATGCCCGCAGTATTGCCTTTACTACCCCCCAGACTTCAGCAGACCTATTACAGAGCAGCGGGAAAGTATTTGTACAAAAAAGCCAGCTGGGAGGCGGAAGCCCCATGATCCGGGGGTTCGCCACCAACCGCCTGCTGCTGTCGGTAGATGGTGTTCGGATGAACAACGCCATTTTAAGGGGAGGCAATATACAGAATGTGATCTCCATAGACCCATTTACCGTAAAAAATACCGAAGTTATCTTTGGGCCGGGTTCCGTAATATACGGGAGCGATGCCATTGGGGGGGTAATGAATTTCTATACCCTCAACCCGGAATTTGCCGACCGCGGGGGCAAAGAACTTTCAGGGAACCTGAATTACAGGCTTGCAACCGCCAACAACGAAAACACCCTACATGCCGACCTGAATTATGGCCGGCCGAAATGGGCCTTTTTAAGCAGCCTGTCTTACAATGACTTCGGCGATATGGCCATGGGGCGTTTCGGGCCCGACTCCTACCTCCGTCAACAATTTGTTAAACGCCTGGGCGGCCGGGATACCCTGCTGTCAAACCCCGAACCGTCCAAACAGCTCCCTACAGGCTACAGCCAGTGGAGCCTGATGCAAAAGATAGCCCACAAACCAAACAATTCCTGGGACATAGACCTCGGGCTTTATTATTCCACTACTTCTGACTATTCCCGATACGACAGGCTTATCAGGCCCGGCAGCGGCGGCGAGGGGCTGCGCTCGGCCGAATGGTATTACGGCCCGCAGAAGTGGTTTATGGGGAATTTACAGCTCGAATGGAAAGGCAGGGAAAAGTTCTTCGACCGCCTGCGGACTACCCTGGCTTACCAGCGCTTCGAAGAAAGTCGCTTCGACCGGAATTTTGGGGACCCCCGCCGATACGGCAACGACGAAGCGGTGGACGCCTTTTCCGTAAACCTCGATTTTGAAAATAAGAAAATAGGCGACCTGAGGCTTTACTACGGAAGCGAATACGTTCATAATCTGGTGCACTCCAACGGAAGCGTCCTGGATATTGAAACCGGGGAGCGTTCCGGAGCGGCAAGCCGATATCCGGATGGGGCGAGCTGGCAAACTGCCGCCGCCTACATCAACGCAGAGTATAAGGCCAGGCCCAACCTCAGCCTGTTGTCGGGCCTTCGTTATAGCCATGTATGGATGCAGGCAGATTTTGATACCACCTATTATCCCTTTCCTTTTGAGGATGCCAGCCTCGATAATGGGGCGCTAACAGGAAGCCTCGGCCTGAGCTGGTTTCCCAGGGCAGACCTGCAGCTGACCCTGAATGGGGCTACCGGTTTCCGGTCGCCCAATATAGACGACATCGGGAAGGTCTTCGATTCCGAACCGGGCTCGGTGGTGGTCCCGAATCCCGGCCTGGAGCCGGAATACGCCTATTCTGCCGAACTGGGGCTCATGAAGAATTTTAACGATAAACTCGTTTTTAAAGGCGTGGCTTATTACACCCAGTTGGTTGACGCCCTGGTACGCCGCGATTTTTCCTTTAACGGCCAGTACGAAATCATTTACAACGGGGAACCAAGTAATGTCCAGGCCATTCAAAATGCCGCAAAGGCCTGGATATATGGGTTTGAATTTGGCATGGACGCCTACCTGAGCGAGAAACTGTCGCTCGCCTCCAACCTCACCTTTACCAGGGGCTTCGAGGAAGACGACAACGGCGCGGAAACCACCGGAAGGCACGTCCCTCCTACTTTTGGCGATGTTCACCTGGTCTGGCAGAACCATCGCATTAAAGCCGACCTCTTTTTTAATTTTAACGGGGAAATCTCATATGATAAGTTATCCCTGTCTGAAAGAAGCAAGGATTTTATTTATGCATCAGACGTGAACGGGAACCCCTATTCCCCTGCCTGGCATACCTTAAATTTCAGGTCGCGTTACCAGATAAGCAATAAGCTGCATGCTACGCTGAACCTGGAGAACTTAACCAACCAGCGCTACAGGCCTTATTCCTCTGGCATTGCAGCAGCAGGGGTTAACCTGATCCTGGGCATGGACTATAAATTCTAAAAAAAGTATCCAATCCAGAAGGCGCAGGCGTATTCCCGCCCGGTATCAGGAAGCCCTTAATCGTCCGGTCGCTAATCGTCAATAGCATCTTTAATGGAATCTCCGGCCTGCTTAAGTTTATCTGCGGCTTCTTCTCCCGCTTCCTTTATATCGGCCCCAACGTCTTCGGCCTTTTCCAGGGCATCTTCTCCTACTTCTTCCAGGTCGGAACCAAATTCCTCCAAAGCTTCTTCGGTTTGTTCCCCTGCCTTCCGGGTATCTTCCGAGCAACCGTCACAGGAACTAAATAAAAATCCGGTGATAGCGATCAGGATAATCAGTGCTTTTTTCATGGTATCTGGTGTTTATGGGCCTGGCCCGGTTCCTAGGTATATACGTTGGCAGGGTGGGAATGGACGCTAATCATCCACAACGGCCTGATCCCGGGGCTCCTGGTCCGGGGATGGCGGATGGGTTGCAACAGAAAGGCACGGGTTCCCTGTTCTGCCCGGATTGCGCCCTTTTTTAAACTCCCCGGCCGGTTGTAATGATAAAAATCACTAATTTTGCGGACTTAATTCAGGGCATATAAAGCTGTAATGACCAAGTTCGCCGAATACAAAAATTTAGATTTACCTGCCGTAGGCAGGGAGATTCTCGATTTCTGGAAGGAGCAGGATATCTTCGCGAAAAGCATCACCAGCCGCGAGGGGAAGGAAAGCTTTGTGTTCTATGAAGGTCCCCCTTCTGCCAATGGCATGCCGGGGATCCATCATGTTATGGGCCGTACCATCAAGGATATCTTCCCCAGGTACCGCACTATGAAGGGTTATCAGGTACACCGGAAGGCAGGCTGGGATACCCATGGCCTCCCTATAGAAATTGGGGTGGAAAAAGAATTGGGCATTACCAAGGAAGATATCGGGAAAAAGATATCCGTGGAAGACTATAATGCAGCCTGTAAGAAGGCAGTGATGCGCTATACCGATGCCTGGAACAGCCTTACCGAGAAAATAGGGTACTGGGTTGATATGGACGATCCCTATATCACCTACAAGCCCAAATATATGGAATCGGTCTGGTGGTTGCTGAAACAGATCTATGAAAAAGGCCTCCTTTATAAGGGATATACCATCCAGCCATATTCCCCTAAAGCCGGGACCGGCCTCAGCTCCCATGAACTGAACCAGCCGGGGACCTACCAGGAAGTTACCGATACCACGGTAACAGCACAATTTAAAGTAGTCCGCTCATCCATGCCGGCAGAGATGGCGGCCATTGATGGCGACCTTTATTTCCTGGCCTGGACCACAACCCCCTGGACCCTGCCATCCAATACGGCCCTCACCGTAGGCCCGGAGATAGAATATGTGCGGGTTAAGACTTATAACCAATATACCTTCAGGCCCGTACAGGTCATCCTTGCCAAAAACACCCTGGCAACCCAGTTCGCCGGAAAATTCAGCAGGGTAAGGGATGAGGAAGCCCTTGCCTCCTTCAGTGAAGGCGATAAGATGATCCCTTACCTGCTCATGGAATCCTATAAAGGAAAACAGCTGTTGGGCATCCGGTATGAACAGCTTATCCCTTATGCAAAACCTTACCAGAATGCTTCCGACGCCTTCCGGGTAATCGGGGGCGACTTTGTAACCACCGAAGATGGTACCGGCATCGTACATACCGCGCCTACCTTCGGGGCAGACGATATGCTGGTTGCGCAAAAGGCCGACCCGCCGGTACCACCTATGCTGGTACTTGACGAGAACAATAACCCCGTACCCCTGGTAGACCTGCAGGGGAGGTTCCGCCCCGAAATGAGGGAATGGGCCGGCAAATACGTGAAGAACGAATATTATGAAGATGGCGAAGCCCCCTCGAAATCGGTTGATGTGGAGATCGCCATTAAACTGAAAGAAGAAAACAAAGCCTTCCGGGTAGAAAAATACCTGCATACCTATCCCAATTGCTGGCGGACCGACAAACCCATATTGTATTATCCGCTTGATTCCTGGTTTATCAGGGTTACCCAGGTAAAAGACCGACTCTATGAGCTTAACCAGCAGATCAACTGGAAACCCAAAGCCACTGGCGAAGGGCGTTTTGGCAACTGGCTGGCCAATGCCAACGACTGGAACCTTTCGCGCTCCCGTTACTGGGGGATCCCCCTGCCTATCTGGCGGACTGATGATGGGAACGAGGAACTCATCATCGGTTCCGTTGAGGAGCTGAAAGCCGGGATGGCAAAAGCTGTACAGGCCGGGTTCATGGATAAGGACATCTTCGAAGATTTTGTGGCAGGGGATATGAGCGAAGAAAACTATGACCGCATAGACCTCCATAAGAATATTGTTGATCAGATTGTACTGGTTTCCCCATCGGGCAAACCCATGAAACGCGAGAACGACCTGATAGACGTTTGGTTTGACAGTGGTGCCATGCCATATGCACAATGGCACTACCCTTTTGAAAACCGTGACTTTGTAGACAAAGGCCAAACCTTTCCTGCCGATTTTATCGCCGAAGGGGTCGACCAGACGCGGGGATGGTTCTATACCCTGCATGCCATTGCCGGGATGGTTTTTGATTCCATAGCATACAAGAATGTGGTATCCAACGGGCTGGTGCTCGACAAGGAAGGGAAGAAAATGTCTAAGCGCCTGGGCAATGCCGCAGACCCTTTTGAAACAATGGAGGAACACGGGGCCGATGCAACCCGCTGGTATATGATCTCCAATGCGAATCCCTGGGATAACCTGAAATTCGACATGGATGGGATTGTAGAGGTGAAACGGAAGTTTTTCGGGACCTTATACAACACCTATTCCTTCTTTGCCCTTTACTCGAATATTGATCGTTTTTCCTATTCGGAAGGGGACATACCACTAAAAGACCGGCCCGAAATAGACCAGTGGATCCTCTCCGAACTGCATACGCTTATCCGCCAGGTAGACGAGGCCTACAATACCT
>Ga0209347_1002127_pt1 | contig 27531 bp, 27 predicted proteins | sample AutmiccommuBRH23_FD_187382 | JGI IMG/M metagenome (GOLD analysis project Ga0209347, IMG submission 187382) | Deep subsurface microbial communities from Mt. Terri, Switzerland - Autotrophic microbial communities BRH/23 (SPAdes) (version 2) | ecosystem: Environmental > Aquatic > Deep subsurface >...
CGGCGCGCCACGCGACACGGCGCTCCTCGCATCACATTCGCGTGTGCTCGCCTGCCGCGACGTTTCCCGTCGGTATCCTCGTCCCGGGAACAGCCCGAGTATGCCGTGCCGGCGATGCGGCATTGAATGCGCTCACACCCTTGATACGCATCAAGGCCCACTCCGCGCCGATACCGCCAACTAAAGGCATCGAGCCATAGCGAGGTTCTCATGCGAGCACGATTGTTCCCCATCCTGATTGCGGCAACCCTCGGCACCCTCGCGGTCGCGACGGCCAGCGCCGAGCCGACGGACATCACTGTCCGTGTCCTCAGCAAGAACGCGAAATTCATCGGCACCAGCATGGGTGGTGTGCGCATTATCGTGCGCGACGCCGATACGGGCGAGATCCTGGCAAGCGGGGTCACGTCCGGCGGAACCGGAAACACCAAGCTGCTCATGCACGAGAATGCCGGGCGCCGTGCCAAGCTCTCCGACGCATCGGCAGCGAAGTTCGATGCGACGATCGACATCGACGAGCCGCGGCACATCGAGGTCGAGGCATTCGGTCCTCTCGGACAACGTCAATCCACCAACCGGGCAACGGCCACGCAATGGGTGGTGCCCGGCGCGCATCTGACCGGCGGGGACGGCTGGGTGCTCGAATTGCCCGGCTTCGCCGTCGACGTGCTGGCGCCCCCCGCCCACGTCAAGCTGCCCACCGGCACGAACGCTGTCGATCTGCGCGCCAACGTCGTGATGATGTGCGGCTGCCCCATCGCGCCGAAAGGCTTGTGGGACGCCGACAAATTGCAGGTCAAGGCGATGGTGAAGCGCGACGGCAAGCTTGTCGAAACAGTCGACGTGCCGTTTGCCGGAGAGACGAGCCAGTTCGCGACCAAACTGCCGGTCCGCGACCCGGGAACGTATGAGGTCATCGTCTACGCGCACGATCCCGAGAACGGCAACACGGGTCTCGATCGCACGACCTTCATGGTCGACTAGACCAACGACACCCCATCCAAAAGGTAATCCGCCCGCTTATGCCGTTGGAAGGAACACGGCACGAAGCGGGCGGAAAAGATCGCTAGGCGTTAGCGACGTCGATCGAAGTGACGGTAGTCGCGCTTAGCGTAATGCTTCTTGAAGCCGGGCTTCCTGACGCTGTGCGTCTTGCGGCAAACCTTGACGAAGCGATACCGCTTCTTGCCAAACTTGCGCACTTCCTTCTTCACGACGTGACACCGATACCCGTCACGCGCATGCGCTTCAGCAGCGTTCGGTGCGGCAGCGATAGCAAGCGGCACAGCCAACAGCGCCAATGCAGCAATATACTTCATGATCATCTCACTCCTGTTTGTTTCCGCCGCCGGTTCTCTTGGATGACTTTTTCCCGGCGAGCTTGAGTAGGAAACGGCGCAGGTACGTCGGCTCCGTCGCGCATTTGTATCGATTTTTCGGGCATGAATGCGCGATGAACGATGCGTTCAGCGCGCCTCAATCCACCTAAGCAACGACCGGCAATTGTCTGATCGCGCGCAAGCCGGGACGGCGGCGCCAACGTATGTTCTTGGGCTCGACGCCGAGCGCCAGATTGGGCCAGCGCGATAGCAGCGCGTTGATCGCGCAGCGCCCCTCGATGCGCGCAAGCTGATGACCGAGACAGAAATGAATGCCTGTGCCGAAGGCGATGTGGCGATTGGGCTTGCGCGTCAGATCAAGCATGTTCGGTTTCTCGATCACTCGTGGATCGAGATTGGCGGCAGTGATCATGGCCATCACCATGTCGCCCTTCTCGAGTTTCGCTCCGTCGAGTTCGACATCCTTGCGGGCAAATCGCGGCTTTGAAAACTGCACCGGCGAGACGAAGCGCAAGAACTCCTCCGTCGCGAGATCAATCCGGCTCGGATCCTCGATCAGCCAATCGCGCAATCGCGGCTCGCGCAGGATCTCGTAGACCGACCCGCTGATGAGGTGCGTCGTCGTCTCGTGGCCTGCAAACAGCAGCAGGAACACCATCGCGACCATCTCCTCGCGGCTGATCCTCGCCCCCTCCTTCTCCGCGCGCACGAGCTCGGCGATCAGGCCGTCCCCGCCGTTCTTGCGGGCCAAGTCGAGCTGGCGCTCCAGATAGCGTTTGATCGACCAGATGCCGGGCAGGATCATGAGAAAGCCCGCCGCACCGCTGATGTCCGTGATCCGGTTCGCCCACCCGCTGAACCGCGCCCAATCCTCCCGCGGCAAGCCCAGCAGCTCGCAAATCACCGCAAGCGGAAGTTTGCGCGCGAAGCGCTCGACCAGGTCCGAAGGGCTTCCGTCGGCGAACAGGTCGGTGGCGAGCTGATCGGCAATGGCGGCAATGCGCGGCTCCATGTCGAGGACGGCGCGGCGGCGAAAGGCTTCATCGACGATGGAGCGCAGGCGCGTGTGATCGGGCTCGTCCATGGTGAGCATGTTGGTCGCAAGAACGCGCAGCATGCCGGGCATCCACCATTGCAGCCCCGCGACCCCGCCGCCCTCCTTGCGCAGCGTGAACGTGGCGGTGTCCTTCAGGACGCGCCCTGCCATCTCCTGCGTCGTCGTCATCCAGACCGTGCCGATGATCGGGAACCGCACCTTCGCCAGCGGCCCACTCGCGCGCAGCTCCTCCACCAGCTTCGCCGGATTGCGGAAGAAGTCCTCGCTGATGAAGTCCGATCCTCGCGGCATTAGAAAACCTCATCGCGGTTGCACTGGTTCAATCTACTTCAATACGCCTTTTTGACGTAGGAACGCTCATGCGACACTGCGAGCGCGATCTTCAAGCGCTCATCGCTCAAGATAATATGCTCATGGCGGCGCCAATAACGCCGGCCAGGCTCTCGCCGACGATCAGTCCTGCAGCGACGACCACGATCCTGCGCTCGGCCCACTGCGGATAGAGGCGTTCCGTCACCGCGGCCGCAACCGCGCCGACGACGAGCGAGATCGCGATCCACGCTGGAATGACGAAGCCGAAGCCGAAAGCGGACGCGCTCGGCAGATACCGCTTCAGCGGCGAGCTCGACAGCGTCTCGTAGAGCGCCAGGCCGATACCGAGCACACCGCCGACCACAATCGCCGGCATGGCGCCGGGCGGCATCGCATCCCAGCCCTTGCTCAAGACCTCCGCAACGGCCTTCCATGTGGCGACCGCCGGGGCCGGCCATTCGCTTGTCACGAGCTGATGCTGCGGATCCGGAATGAGCAACAGATAGGTGAAGGCGCCAGCAAGCGATCCCGTGAGCACGCCGAAAAGCTGCGCGATGATCTGGAATCCGGGCGTTGCGCCGACGAGCTGGCCCGTACGCAAATCGTGCATCAGGTCCGCGCACTGGCCCGCCGCGCCGCCCGTCACGTTGGCAGTCATGAGGTTGGCGGTGATGTTGCCGGGCGAGATGGCGCCGAAAGTGAGCTGCGTGATCTTGCCCAGTGCGCCAATGGGCGTGATCGCCGTCTCGCCGGACACCCGGGCGGCCACGATCGCGAGCACGTAGCTCAACAGCACGGCGAGCACGCCTTCGACGATGCCGATGTTGAACAGCGCTGCCTGCGTGCCGACCGACAGCACCATGACGACGCCGAGCGCCACCCACAGCTCGCGGTGGCCGAGACCGCGCTCCGGTCTGGCGGCGGGCTTCGCCTCCTCGTGCCGCCGCAAAATCATCTGCGTCACCGACACGGCAAACGCCGTCAGCGATGCCGCGACCATCATGGTGGCGCCAGGCCACAACAGCCATTCGACCAGCGGCCCGAACCAGGAGACGTTGGCATCGTCCGGCCCGGGCGGAACCCAGCCGTACGACAGCGCAATAGGCGCAAGCACGGCCCAACCTACGAGGGAACCGCCGAGAACCGACAGCGCGATCCGCAACCCGGAGATTGCGCCGAAACCAACCATCAGCACCGAAGGATCGAGCGCGAGACCCAGATTCATCGCCGAGATGCTTGTCGTGCCGCCGCCGGCCTTGGTAATTGTCACGCTAATAGGCGGTGCCAGCGGACCGATCGCAAACCGCGTCACCACAACCTTCAGCGTCGCGCTCAGGCCCGCGCAGATCGACAGCAATCGCACGCGCGCCGAGGCCTCGCTGCCACCCGCATGGATCTGCTTCATCGTCTCGGCAGTAACGACGCCTGCAGGAAACGGCAGGTGCTCGCGCACCAGAAGCTGATTGCGCAATCCCGCAGCAACGACAACGCCCAGAATGCTGACAACGAACAGCCACAACGCGAGCACGGGAAAGGCGAGCGTCTGACCCGTCAGCAGAGCGAGCGCCGGAATGGGTGCTGCCAGTCCCGACGAGATGATCGAGGCAGAAGCCGACGCCGCCGTCTGATTGATGTTGTTCTCGCGCAGGCCAAGCGCCGCACCGCCCCAGGCGCGCTGCATGGCGGTCCAGAAGGCCAGGCCGATGAGACCCGCCGCCACCGACATGTTGAACGTCCAACCGATCTTGAGACCGCTGTAGACGTTGCAGGGTGTGAGCAGGGCGCCAATCACCATTCCGGTCAGCACAGCGCGGATGGTGAGCTCGGGCAGATCGCGGGGATTTGTCGATGCCGTGCCTGCCAACAAAACCGGACCCACCTCGCTGCTCGCGGATTGTCGCTGGCCCGCTGCTACGTTCAGACGCGTCAGTGTGAGGAACGGACCATCGCCAATGTAGCGAAGCGGGGCGGCGGGTTGTCAACCGTTGCTGGCTTCATCAGGTCCGTATTCGTCGACGGTCTCGTGCATCTCTGGAATGAAGAGCGCGCCAATGACGACCGTCGTCAACGCGACGATTACCGGGTACCAGAGGCCCGAATAGATGTTCCCCGTAGCGGCGACGATGGCGAACGAAGTCGCTGGGACGAGACCGCCGAACCATCCGTTACCGATGTGATATGGCAGCGATACTCCTGAATAACGGATGCGCGCCGGAAACAGCTCGATGAGCGCCGCGGCCATAGGGCCGTACGCCATCGCGGCATACATGACCAGAACGACCAGGATGGCGATGATGGTCAGCTTCTGGAGGCTGAAGATATCGAACACCTTGACTAGGTTACCCAGGCCCGCGGCGGGATCGATTGCAATCCGAACGATCTCCGGATGCCCGGGCGAGGGATAGCCCGCCATTGCGAGCGCACTCGAAACTTTGGCAGCGAAATCGGGATCCGATACAGCAATAGGAGCCTCGCCGCCGACACGCACGCTTGCCGCTGCGCCCGGCGCAGCGGGCTCGTTGCGATACTGCACGGCACGACTGGCCAGCAGCGATTTGGCGACGTCGCAGGACGAGCTAAACTTCACGTTGCCGGCGGGATTGAACTGAAACGAGCAGTCGTCGGGGTCGGCGATGACCGTCACGAGAGTGCTGTTCTGGGCGCGATGTAGAGCCGGGTTGGCCGTGCTGGTCAGCGCCTCGAAAAGAGGGAAATACGTGAGCGCAGCCAAGAGGCAGCCGCCGAGGATCACGGGCTTGCGGCCGATACGATCGGAAATGCTGGCGAAGATCACAAAGAAGGCGACGCCGGCGATCAATGCCCACGCCACGAGCACGTTGGTCGTGAACTGGTCCACCTGCAAAATGTTCTGGATGTAAAAGAGTGCGTAGAAGTTCGCCGTGTACCAGACGACCGCCTGACCGGCGACGAGACCGAAGAGTGCCAACAGCCCTATCTTGACGTTGCGCCACTCGCCGAACGCCTCGCGCAGCGGAGACGAGGATGTCGCGCCCTCGGCCTTCATGCGCTGGAACACGGGGCTCTCCTGCATCTGCAGGCGGATGTAGAGGGATATCACCAACAGCACAGCCGAGAACAGGAACGGCAAGCGCCAACCCCAGGCCTTGAACGGCGTGAGCGTCGTGCCGTCGGGCTGCGAAACGGGCGGGAAGGACGCATCGACGGCGACCTGCGTGAACATGATAACGATGAGCGATAGGAGTAATGCGAGCGTCGATGTCGTGTTGACCCATCCGGTGAAACGGCCGCGCTGGTTCTGCGGCGCATGCTCGGCGACATAAATGGCGGCACCCCCGTATTCGCCGCCAGCGGCGAGGCCCTGCAGGAAACGCAGAGCGACGAGCACGACCGGGGCCGCGGCGCCGATGCTCTGATAGCTCGGCAACAAGCCGACGAAGAACGTCGCCGCCCCCATGAGCACGACGGTCAGAACAAAGGTGTGCTTGCGGCCGACGATGTCGCCGAGGCGACCGAAGACAATGGCGCCGAACGGCCGCACGATGAAACCGGCAGCGAACGTCAGCAGTGCGAAGATGCTCTGCTGCGTCGGGTTGTATGCGGCGAAGAACTGGGCGCCGATGATGGCTGCCAGCGCCCCGTAGAGATAGAAGTCGTACCACTCGAAGACCGTGCCAGCCGACGAAGCGATGATGACTTTGCGCTCTTCGCGCGTCAAAGCGCGACGCGACGCGGTCGGTGGAATTGTCATTACGTGCGGATCCCCCCTCGACGCGCGGCCGCTGCCGCGCCCCGCTCAATAGCGGCATCCGCGGTGAATAAGCAATCGGGGCGTATATGTTTACAGGGGGCGGCGCGCTGCCATAGCCGTGCTCAGCTTTCCGATATGACGCGCGGGCTGGCGGCGCCATCGAGCTGGAAGTTGCTCTCGTCCTTCAGCTCGACACCGGTGAGCCCGCGCCGCATCGCCTCGCGCAACAGCCAGTGCATTTTGAACGCGGCTTCTTCCGCGCTCAGGCCGCCGCGTCGGATGTTGGAGATGCAGTTGCGCTCGCCGTCCTTGCGGCCGACGCGGGGCGCAAGCGTCAGGTAGGCGCCGAGGCTGTCGGGCGAGGACAGACCTGGTCGCTCGCCGATTAGCACGAGCACGGCGCGGGCGCCCAGAAGCTCGCCGGCATCGTCGCCGAGCGCCACGCGTCCCTGATCCGCGAGCAAGACCGGCCCCAGCCGCCACTCGCTCTTTTGCGCGAAGGGAAGCAAGGCCGCGATCGTCCCCACCGCGTTGGCGGCAACACCGGTCGACGACAGGCCGTCGGCGACGACGATCAAAAGGTCAGGCGCCTTGCCCGAGATCGCAGCGAGACTCTCGCGCGAGGACGCACTCAAGCGGCGCCCGAGGTCGGGGCGGCGCAAATACGTGTCGCGATCGCCCGCAGCGCTCCCGATGCGGATGCTGTCGAGGCCGAGATCGGAAAGCCCCTCCTCGATGGGCCCCCAATCGAGGGGCGTCGTTACCGCATCGCGGGCCTTGGCGTGCGCCATGGAGAACTTGAGGACCTCGCGCACCGGCAACGCCGAGCCCGCCCGGCCCAGACCGATCCGCGCATCGGTGAAGCGACGCAAGGCATCCCACGGACCGTCGGCGCTCATGCTGCGATTTCCCTCACGTGCTCGAGCAGGACTTGCGCCGGCCGCGACAGCAGGTGTCCGTCCCCGTCCGCCAGGTCCATGCGCTGCAGCCACGTCTCGAACTCGGGTGCGCGCCGCAGGCCCAGCGCCTCGCGCACATAGAGCGCGTCGTGGAACGAGGTCGACTGATAGTTGAGCATGATGTCGTCCGCGCCGGGCACGCCCATCACGAAGGTCACGCCGGCTGCGCCGAGCAGCATCAACAGCACGTCCATGTCGTCCTGGTCGGCGTCGGCGTGGTTGGTGTAGCAGACGTCGCAGCCCATCGGCAGGCCCATCAGCTTGCCGCAGAAATGGTCCTCCAGTCCGGCGCGGATGATCTCCTTGCCGTTGTAGAGATACTCAGGTCCGATGAAGCCGACGACGGAGTTGACGAGCAGCGGCTTGAACGTGCGCGCCACCGCATAGGCCCGCGCCTCCAGCGTCTGCTGGTCGACACCGTGATGCGCATCCGCCGACAGCGCCGAGCCTTGTCCCGTCTCGAAGTACATAACGTTGTCGCCGACGGTGCCGCGCTTCAGTGCAAGCGCCGCCTCGTACGCTTCCTTCAGGACGGACAGCGTCACGCCGAAAGAGGCGTTGACGCCCTCGGTGCCGCCGATCGACTGGAACACCAGATCGACGGGCGCACCGCGGTTGATCGCCTCGATCGAGGTCGTCACGTGGGTGAGGATACACGACTGGGTCGGGATCTCGAAACGGGCGATAATGTCGTCCAGCATCGTCAGCAGTTCGAGGATAACGCCGACGTTGTCGCTTGCCGGATTGATGCCGATGACGGCGTCGCCGCATCCGAGCATCAGCCCGTCCACGATCGAGGCCGCAATGCCGCGCTTGTCGTCAGTCGGATGATTGGGTTGCAGGCGCACGGACATCCGGCCCTTGAGGCCGATGGTGTCGCGAAAGCGCGTGATCACCTCAACCTTGCGGGCGGCCAGGATCAGATCCTGATTGCGCATGATCTTGGACGTGGCGGCCGCCATCTCCGGCGTGATACCCGGCGCCAGCCGGCCCAAAACCTCGGTTGTCGCGTCCTCGCTCAACAGCCAGTCGCGAAAGCTTCCGACCGTCATATGCGCGATCGGAGCAAAGGCAGGCGCATCGTGGCTATCGAGGATCAGGCGGGTGACGTCGTCGCTCTCGTAGGGGACGATGGCCTCGGTCAGGAACTGCTTCAGCGGCACGTCGGCCAGCGCCATCTTGGCGGCGACGTTCTCCGCCGCACTCTGCGCTGCAACGCCGGCCAGCACATCGCCCGATCTGAGCGGCGTCGCTTTGGCCATCAGCTCTTTCAGATCGGAGAACCGGTAGGAGGTCTGCTGCCAGGCTGCCTGATACACGGGGATGCCTCCTCGCCACGCCAGGGATCAGCTCATCATAGCCGAACGCGCCTACGGCACCAGTGCGACGACGCGCGCGGGCGCTCCCGTGCCCATTGCCAATTTGATAGGCAACGCGATGATCCACGCGCCAATTACCGGTACGCGCTCTAGGCTCGTCAGGTTCTCCAAGCCGATGGCACCTGCAGCACCGAGCACGCGATGCACGCGGAAATCCTGCGAGGGGCCGTGATCGACGCTTGCGGTGTCGACACCCAAGACCGAGACGCCGCGATCGACGAGCACGCGCGCGGCCTCCTCCCCGTAGGAGGGAAAGTGCAAATTGCTCGCATCCCCCGGCGTGTCGTCGCCAAGGTATGCAAGTCGGTCCGGCCAGCGGCTGCTCCAACCGGTGTTCAACAACACGATCGAGCCCGCTGCAATCGCGCCGTAACGCGCCTCCCATTGGCCGATGTCCTGCGGCGTCAGCATGTAGTCGCGGTCGGCGGCGGCCTTGGCCGCAATGTCGATGACCACCGCCGGCCCGATGAGCCGCTCGACCGGAATCTGTCCGATCGTCTTGCCGCTCGCATGGAAGTGATAGGGCGCATCGATGTGCGTACCCGCATGCTCGGGCATGCAGAAGTGATTTGCGGCATAGAAATAATCGTCCTCCGTCAGGCCCTTGTGCTCCTCGATGAGCTCGAAGGCCTGGGCATCGGTGGGCCAGAAGATCGCGTCAGCATCGAGGGCATGCGTCAGGTCGACGATCTTAGCGGTTCTGATATCGAACCCCTGAGCGTCGGTGGCGGAGGCTGGTGGCATGGCAGGCTCCCGAACGGACGGCCATTTTTCACGGGCTCAAGCTTGCTGAACAGCCGCCACAGTGGCAAGCGCCGCCCATACCTGAGCCACAATCGCCACGGTTTTTTCGGTTAATCCCCCTGTGGTTTCCCCCGGGCTGACAATTGGGCGCGAACTACTGCATACTCAGTGCTAGGGGGAATCAGGATCTCAACGTCCAAAGGACGAACGTCTTGCTGAGAGACGCACGCAACATATTGGCCGCTTTGCTCTGCTGGGCTGCGCTTGCAACTCCGGCAGCGGCAGGCGCTGCGCTCGTATTCGATTCCGACACCGGCCGCGTGCTCTATTCGGAAGATCCCGACATTCCCTGGTACCCGGCGTCGCTCACCAAGATGATGACCGCCTATCTCGCCTTCGAGGCGATTAAGGAGCATCGCGCCACGCCCGAAACACGCATCTACATGTCCGCCGAGGCGCACAAAATGCCGCCGACACGGCTCGGCATGAAGGTCGGCGACGACATCACCCTCAATGATGCGCTGCGCGCGCTGATCATGAAGTCGGCCAATGACGTCGCCGTCGCGATCGCCGAGACGCTCGGCGGCGACGAGATGTCGTTCGTGAAGCAGATGAACCAGAAGGCCGTCGAGCTCGGCATGAACTCGACGCACTTCATCAATCCCCACGGCCTTCCCGCCGAGCAGCAGATCACGACGGCGCGCGACATGGCGATCCTGTCGCAAGCACTGCTGCACGACTATCCCGAATACGCCTCGCTCTACTCCGACACCCAAGCGACCATCGGCAAACGCCAGATCGCGACCCACAACGCCATCATCGTCTCCTACCCCGGCGGCGACGGCATCAAGACCGGCTTTACCTGCGCTTCGGGCTACAACCTCGCCGCCAGCGCCACCCGCGACGGACACCGGATCATCGCCATCCTTCTGGGCGAGCCCAACAAGCACAAGCGCACCTCGCGCGCCATGGCGCTTCTCGATCTCGGCTTCAGAACGCGCGAATGGAAATCCCTCTTCCCCGGACCGCGAGTGGAAAATCTCCCGCGCGAGATCGTCGGCGTCGGCTTCGAGCCCGACGAGCGGATGCTCAAGCGCTACCGCGTCTGCAAGACGCCACCGCCGGTCGCCGAGAACAAGAAGGACGACAAGAAGAAAAAGACGGTTGTCCTCAAGCCCAAGAAGAAGACGGCTTCGTCCAACTAGGCGCGCGACGACGCGGGATCGGCCATCGCCTCGACCCGCTGCGCCTGGCGCTCGTCCTGCCCTCGCGCCAGCCAGAACACCGCGCCCAGCGCCAGGATCAGCGCCGCCAGCCCGAACAGATGCGGCGCATCGGTCGTCGCCGGCTCGAGCAAGATCACCTTACGCAAGCCCGCCAGCAGCGCGATCAGCACCACGGTGCGAACCTGCACCACGCTGTCACGGCGCTCGGCCAGCACCAGGAGCGACTTCTTGAACTCGAGCGCGATGATCACCGTGAAGAACATGCCGAACAGAGTCTGAAAGACGGAATGGTCCGTCGGATCGAAGCCGCTCGTCAGCACGCCGCCGAAGACGACCTTCGTGACGAGGTGCCAAAGGGCAAGAACGATGACCAAGGCCATCAGCGTGGTCAGCACCAGGACGACGGCGTCCTCGAACTTCTGATAGATGGTCAGCGGCCCCCAACGCCTGCGCGCGGCCGCCAGCTCTCTGCGCATCTCCATGCCAGTAGCTCCCGCTCAAACTGTGGGTCAGAAATTTTCGGGCAGTGATATAGGCGGGCGTCTCGCGAGTTCTAGACCCGCTTGGCCTCGATCGCGTCCCAGATGAGGGCGGCGATATTCGCCCCGCCGAACTCCTTCACCTGGCGGATGCCGGTGGGCGAGGTGACGTTGATCTCGGTGAGGTAGGGACCGATCACGTCGATGCCGGTGAACAACAGCCCGCGCTTCTTCAATTCCGACCCCAGTCGCGCGCAGATCTCCCGGTCGCGGTCGGTGAGCTCGGTCGGCGCGGCCGTGCCGCCCACATGCATGTTGGAGCGCGTCTCGCCCTTCTGCGGCACCCGGTTGATCGCACCGGCCACCTCGCCGTCGATGAGGATGATGCGCTTGTCGCCGTCGGCCACCTCAGGCCGGAACTGCTGCACCATGAAGGGCTCGCGGAACACCGTCTGGAACAACTCCACCAGCGAGGCGACGTTGGTGTCGTCGGGCGCGATGCGGAAGATCGCGGCGCCGCCATTGCCGTAGAGCGGCTTGATGATGATGTCCTTCATCTCGGCGCGGAACGCCTGCACATCGGCGAGCGAGCGCGTGACGATGGTCGGCGGCATCAGGTCGAGAAAATCGAGGACGAAGATTTTCTCCGGCGCATTGCGCACGTGCGCGGGATCGTTGACGACCAGCGTCCTGGGATGGATACGCTCCAACAGGTGCGTCGTGGTTATGTAGGCCATGTCGAAGGGCGGGTCCTGGCGCAGCAGCACCACATCCCAATCCGACAGATCCTCCACGCGCGGGCCCGACACCTGATAGTGCGCGCCGATCTTGTCCTCCACCCGCAGGGTCTCGCCGCGCGCCTTCAGGCGGTCGCCGTGCAGCGCCAGGTTCTGCGGCGTGTAATAGAACAGCTCGTGCCCGCGCTTTTGCGCCTCGAGCAGGATCGCGAAGGTGGAATCGCCGCGGATGTCGATCCGCTCGATCGGGTCCATCTGGCAGGCAACGCGCAGGGTCATGAGGAATACTCGATCGCTGGGGGAAAGGGGCCTAGGCAAACCGTGCCCGCGCCGCACTGTCAATGCGTCTCGGCGCTTCTTCGCCTAAAGCCCGCTGAGCCCTGAATCTGGTGGGCCCTAAAGCCCGTTGGGGATGTGGCGCGGCCAATGGCCCGGCACAAGCAGGATCAGATCATAGCCCTGCTCGTATTGGTGATAGCGCGGCCGGCGCGCCAGCCAGGTGTCGGCCGCTGCGTGGATGCGGGCCGCCTGGCGCGCGGAGATCGAGGCCTCGGCGTCCTCGCGCGTCGCCCGCCGCTTCACCTCGACGAAGGCGATGCGCTTGCCGCGCACGGCGATGATGTCGATCTCACCCGCACGGGTCTTCACCCGTCGGCCCAGGATGCGGTAGCCCTTGGCTATCAGCAGCGCGGCAGCCAAAGCCTCCGAGAACCGCCCCCGGCGCAGCCTCGCGCGCCGCTCCGAAGGGCCCTGCGTCCCCGGCAACCGGCGCGGCCCGGCGCTCATCCTTCTTTGTCCGGCGACCTGGCCAGCCCCAGGGTGTAGACGCGCGACTTCGGAACGCCCAAGGCTTCCGCCACCGCCTTGGCAGCATCGCGCAGCCGCATGGTCCTCAAGGCGACCTCGAGCCGGGCGTCGATATCGGCGTCGGTCACCTCGCCCTTCTGCGGCGGGCCGACGACAATCACAACCTCGCCTTTGAGCGGCGCGTCTGCGAGCGCGCCCGCAAGCTCGCCCAGTGGCCCTCGTCGCACCTCCTCGTGCAGCTTCGTCAGCTCACGTGCTATCGCAGCCGGACGGTCGCCGAGCCCGCCTGCCAGATCCGCCAGCGTCTCGCCGACGCGCGAGGGCGCCTCGAAGAAGACGAGCGTCGCCGGCACCGCTTTCAGCTCCGCGATGCGGGTCCGCCGCGCTGCGCCCTTGGGCGGCAGGAAGCCGGCGAACAGGAAGGCGTCGGTGGGCAGACCGGCGACGGCTAGCGCCGTCAGCGTGGCCGAGGCCCCGGGCAGCGCCTCGACATAGTGGCCGGCATCTATCGCTTCGCGCACCAGCTTCCAGCCCGGGTCGGAGATCAACGGCGTACCGGCATCCGAGATCACCGCCACGCGGCGACCGGCGGCAAGCTCGGACAGAACCTGTGGGCGCTCGCGCGCTGCGTTGTGCTCGTGATAGGGCCGCGTCGGTGTACCGATACCGAAGTGTGCGAGCAGCGAACGGCTGTGGCGCGTGTCCTCGCACAGAATGACGTCGGCGCGCGCGAGAACACTCAGTGAGCGAATCGTTATGTCACCAAGATTGCCGATGGGAGTCGCAACAACGTAGAGGCCCGTCGGCAGGTCTTTGACGAGATGCTGTTGCATCTCGGTGCGGATGCGGTCGAGCATGACAGTTGTTTGTGCGCCGGAATCTGGCATCAGGGTTAAGCTCCCGCGATTCAACACAGATTATTGCTTATAGTGGCGAGAACACACTTCCCCCGCGGCCTACAAACGTCTACCCAGCGTAGAGAGACTCGTTACACTGTCCGGGCCCCCGAGACCATCATACTTGGGCGGCGGGGGACGGATCGAAGTTCTCGGGGGACCATCTAAGCATGCGCAAAGGCCTGCACCTGGCGAGTGGCATCGTGCCAACGCGGCGCGCGGTCTTGCTGGGAGCCGTTTCGACCGTGGTGGCCGGCTGCTCCACCGGGATGGGTGGCGACCAAGCGACCCCCACTGCCTCGATCACGCCTCAGGGCGGCTCCGAGGCGATCTCGCATGCACCCGTGAAAATCGCGATCATCCTGCCGCTGGAAGGCATGGGCGAGACGGCAGCCGTGGCCAAGAGCATGAAGCAGGCCGCCGAGCTTGCCCTGTTCGAGCGCAACGATCCCAACGTTCAGCTCGTCACCAAGAGCGACGGCGGCACCGCGGTCGGAGCGCGCGCGGCCGCCAACTCGGCCATCAGCGAGGGTGCCGAGATCATTCTCGGGCCGCTACTGTCGGAGGCCGTTGCGAGTGCAGCGCCGGTGGCACGCACGGCCCGTGTGCCGATGCTGGCCTTTTCCACCGATCACAAGGTCGCCGGCGATGGCGTCTACCTCATGAGCTTCCTCGCCGAGCAGGAAGTCGACCGGATCATCTCTTTTGCCGCCTCGCGCGGTAAGCGCCACTACGCGGCGCTGATCCCCGAGGGCCCTTACGGCGACGTGGTCGAGCCCGCCTTCCGCCGCGCGGTTCAGCGCTCCGGCGGTCTCGTCGTGGTCGCCGAGCGCTATCCCGCCACCGCCAACGGCATGCTCGCGCCCACCAAGCGGGTGATGGAATCGATCAAGCAGGGCGATGATGAGTTCGCGCCGATCGATGCGCTGTTCCTGCCGGGTGGCCAGGAAGCGCTTCCGCAGATCGGTCCCGTCATCGCCTATTCGGGTCTCGACCCACGCAAGGTGCAACTCCTCGGCACGGGGGCCTGGGACTTCCCCTCCATCGGTCGCGACGACGCTTTCGTGGGCGGCTGGTTCCCGAGCCCGGATCCGCAGCCCTGGCAGGGCTTCTCGGAGCGCTACGCCAAGACGTTCGGCACCGCACCGCCGCGGCTCGCCAGCGTCGCCTATGACGCGGTCGGGCTCGCCATCTCGTTGTCGAACAGTCCGCCGGGCAGCCGTTTCACCACGGAGAACCTCACGCGGCCCAACGGCTTCTCGGGCGTCGACGGCATCATCCGCTTCACCGCCGATGGCCTCAGCGAACGCGGACTTGCCGTCCTCGAGGTGCAGAAGTTCGGTGCGGCGGTGATCGATCGCGCGCCGACCGCCTTCGGGCCGACGAAGCTGTCGGCCGCCGAGCAGGTCGTTCGCTAAAAGCCCCGGAATAGCCGCAGATCAGGCCGCCAGCGCCGCCTTCTTGCCGGTCAGGTCACGCGGCGGCGAGGTATGCTTTTGCACCTCGGCCAGCAGCGCGCGCAGCTCTGAGCCGTCGGCAGGAACCGGCATCGCGAAGGCAAGGTCGCGCCACAGATGCTGGAGCGCATAGTCGGCGGCATCGATCTGGCGCGCGGCCGCAGCCTGAAGCGCCTCGATCTGATGGAAGCGCGCAATGGCGTCTGACACGATACCGGTGACCTTGCGCCAGTGATCCTCGATCGTAAGCCTTGCGGGCTCGATCGGCTGCAGCACCTCGAGAGCCTGGAGGCGCTGCCCGCGGGCACGCGCAACCAAGGCATCTCGAGCTGCAGCAATACGGCCAGGCGCGAGCGCAGCGAAGGTGAAGACCTTCTCCAGAATGACTGTCGCTAGCTGTTCGTAGCGCTCTTTCATCTTATTTCTGCTTTTGGTCGCGCTGGCCCGTAGAGATGCGACACAGGTTGCATACGCCTGACGAACAGCCTCTGCCGTGCGCTCAAAACTGAGCTTATTCGCTAGGAATGACAATGACTTGATGGCCACACCTAATGTCCTATGCCAGCACGCAGTCATAACCTGCACTGTTTCCAAGCGTCAGCTTTCCAGACAAGTCTTAACGAAACGCTCACCACGATTGGATTCGCGGTGCACTTCAGGGTGATGCGGATTTTCGTTGAGATGTCGCCTTATCCGGCGCTCAGCCCAGGCCGACGCGGGCGCGGATCTCGGCCGGGCTCACGCCCTGGGCCCTCAAGCTGGCAAGGTCGGTGGCGTCCGCGCTCTTGGAGAGCTTGCACCCGTCCTCGTCCATCAGCAGGCGATGGTGGTGGTAGACCGGCTCGGGCAAGCCGATCAGAACCTGCAAAAGCCGATGGATGTCGGTCGCCGCGTAGAGGTCGCGGCCGCGGGTGACGTGGGTGACGTCCTGGCGCGCATCGTCGATGACGACAGCGAGGTGATAGCTGGCCGGTACGTCCTTGCGCAGGATAACGGCATCGCCCCACAGCTCCGGCCTCGCCTCCACGACGGTCGGCTGCCCGGCCTCATCGAGCTCGGTGAAGGTGAGCGGCTTGCCGCCCAACCGCTCCTTCGCGACCTCGAGTGCCCGCTCCATGTCGATGCGCAGCGCGAAATGCTGGCCCTGGCCAATGCGCTCCTCGATCTCCGCCTTGGGCATCGACTTGTGCAGCCCGGGATAGAGCGGCGCGCCTTCCGGATCCTCTTTGCCCTCGCCTGCGACGGCGGCGATCTCGGTGCGCGAGGCAAAGCAGGGATAAAGCAGCCCCTGCGCCTCGAGCAAGCTCGCCGCCTCGGCATAGACGTTGAAGTTCTGGGATTGGAACAGCACCGGTTCCTCCCAGGCAACGCCCAGCCAGTTGAGGTCCTGGAAGATGCCTTGGACGTGCTCCACGCGGCAGCGGCCGACGTCGATGTCCTCGATGCGCACCAGAAAGCGGCCGCCGAGCTTCCTCGCCATGTCGAAGCCCGTGAGGGCAGACAGAGCGTGGCCGAGATGTAGGGAGCCGTTGGGACTGGGGGCGAAGCGGAGAATGGGTGTACCTGTCATGGACAGGAGTGATGCGCTTTCTCAATCACAATTACCAGTGCGTCGTGCACGCGGGCGCTTACCAAAAAGCGAGACCGTTTTGCGCTTGCCGAGCGCAGACCCTAGGCTTGACTGTGCAGTCCTGAAAAATTCGGCGCAACGAATGCCTGCAACAAGCAAACCGCGAACCCGCATCATCTCCAGCGACGCCGACTTGCGCGCCGCCGTGCGCGCGCTCAAGCGCAAGTGCGAGCACATGCGCTTGATCCACGCAGCAGCGGGCGATCCGCCGCTGCGGCGGCATCAGCCGGGTTTCGAAGGGCTCGCCCGCATCATCGTCGGACAGCAATTGTCGATCGCGAGCGCAGAAGCGATCTGGGGGCGCTTGAAGCTCGCGGTCGAGCCGATGTCGCCGCAAGCTTTCATTGCGCTCGACGACGACGCCCTGCGCAAGGCGGGTCTTTCGCGCGGCAAGGTGCGCACGTTGCGTGCCGTCTCGTTTGCGATCGCCGATGGCCTCGATCTCGACGAGCTACAGACCGCACCCGAAACCGTCGTGCACGAGACGCTGACCGCGTTACCGGGCATCGGACCATGGAGCGCGGACATCTATCTGTTGTTCTGCCTCGGACGCGCGGACGCTTTTGCCCCCGGCGACCTCGCGCTGCAGACGGCAGCGGCGCGCGCCATGAACCTTGTGGAACGCCCCTCGCGAGATGACCTAAACGCCATCGCGGAACGCTGGCGACCGTGGCGCGGAGTGGCCGCGCACATGCTCTGGGCCTACTACAAAGTCGCACCCATGGGCGCCGACGACCTCAGAAATGCCTGAAATCGTTGCCATTTGGCAGCCGGGCAACGCAATTCAGCAAGTAAACGAATGCTGCTGCCGGGACCTTCACATAGTTGATACGCACGGCTAGTATCCCCGCCGAAACGTCGACGGAGAACGCGATTCGCGAAAGAGAAGCTAACCTAGGACGCTAGAACGTGAACGCCCACGCGGCCACCATCCCGGACTCATTCCCGGCCCTCGTTCTGAACGCCGACTTCCGGCCATTGAGCTACTACCCGTTGTCTCTTTGGAGCTGGCAAGAGTCGGTGAAAGCGGTCTTTCTCGATCGTGTGAACATCGTCTCCGAATACGACCGTTTCGTCCGCAGCCCCACCTTCGAGATGAAGCTGCCGAGCGTGGTCTCGCTGAAGACCTACGTGAAGCCGGCGCTCTATCCTGCGTTTACCCGATTCAACGTATTTCTTCGTGATCGCTTCACCTGCCAGTACTGCGGGGCGAAAGAGGATCTGACGTTCGATCACGTGGTCCCACGCTCGCAAGGCGGCCAGACACGTTGGGACAACGTCGTTGCAGCCTGCGCGCCGTGCAATCTGGAAAAAGGCGGCGCGATGCCGGCGGTCGTCGGCATGCATCCCAAGCAGCATCCTTACCGGCCCACGGTATTCGAGCTGCATCGCAACGGGCGCCTCTTCCCGCCGAACTACCTGCACGAAAGCTGGCTCGACTATCTCTATTGGGATACCGAGCTCGAGCCGTAAGGCGCAGACGCTTTTCATCCTCAGGCCGCCAAAAAAAAAAAAAAGGCCCCGGCGATGCAGAGGCCAGTCCACTCGGGACTTGGGGGACGAAGAACTTGGGGGGATGAAGACTTGATCTCTTATGCGGCGCGCTTTACGGGCGCTGCGCATAGAACCTCGGCAATGGCGTCGACAGCTTTGTCCCACTGTGCGACCCGCTCATCGGCGGAAACGCCAAAGGCCTTGAGCGCATCGGTCGGCGTTCCACCGTCGCGGAACACGCGCGCGCAGCTCTGGCGCGCAATGCCGACAGCCTGATGCCACTGCAGCGGATTGACGTGATGGGGGCTCATCGAACACCTCCTCGTTTTCATTTACCCGGGCGCCTTAGAAGGCTGCCTTCGACTTGATAGGCGGCAAGCACACAGAACGTGACGGCATCACTACGCAGAACCCTGTAATGCGATGCCTAGTGGAGGGTGTGTGTCTCCTACGCTCCACGTGCTTGCCTACTCAGAGGGAGAGTTTCCCCTCCCAATCTCGAATTCACTTTCCAGAAGCCGCCGCGGCCACCGTTTCAATGGGAACGGGAGCTTGCCCCATGGAACTCAGCATCTCGCCGACAACCTCGGAAATCGAACGCCACTCCCTGGACTCTGACGCCACGATAAAACTCCTAACCTTCACTCACGGGCGCATAAGCAGCCCTCGAATTCTCTGTCGCCGCTCTCAGCGGGCGCTAACGGCAAACCGCTCAGAAATACGCGTGAACTTTTTCCTCCGAGCGGTTCGCCTCAAGTTCGCGAACACGCGCTGAAGCGTGTAGCGGGGGGAGACATCTACGCAGACGCAACTGAACAGAACGCGATACTAGGGTACGCAACACACTGGGATGATGACGCCGAACTCTGACTTAGACGCAGAACACGGTACGCAACGAACTCGAACGCGGGGGTTCCCGTAGGAACAGACGATACGCATTGCCGGGGGCCAAGCCTCGAAGGAGGCGGTTACGCTGCCGACTGCCGGCGAGTACTCGATACGCTGAACTGACTTTCCGTCCTTGTTCCCAACGCGACGGGTTCGCTCTGTGTTCCGCGAACGAGATCGAATTAACCGTCGCTTTTTGACAACTGCGTGGCGCTCACGTGTTCACGCAGCGGTATTTTGCTTGACTGTAGCTGAACGAAAATTTTCGCAGCCGCACGCGCACGCTTGAAGCATGCAAAAAGACCAGCAAGTTTGGGGGCTTATTCCTGGCGCAGCGAGTCGAGCGCAGCGCGCACGCAGATTGTGCACAGGACGAATGACGCCAAGGCATTCCAGCCGGCGAGCGAGATGCCGAAGATTCGCAACGCCGCCTCGTCGCAGCGGATCACGCGCGTCTCTTTCAGGCTCTCGAGAAGGTTGCCAGCAGATGTCGTGAGGCCTTGCGCGCCGGTGCACGAATCAGGTCCCGGCCAGAACTGCCACTCCGCACCTGCGTGGTAGACGCCGACGCCGGCGTTGAGAAGGAACGCCAAGCCGACCAGGCCGAACAGCAGCGCTGCAGGCCGATTGACGCCCGCGCTCAGCAGCACCAGCGCCACGAACAGCAGCGGCACGCCCGCGTAGTAGGCATAGCGCTCCTGGAGACAGAGGTGGCACGGCGGGTAGCCGCCGATGTGCTCGAACGCCAGTGCGCCGACGATCACCGCCAGCGCCAGCAGGAATGCCAGCGCGCCGGACTTATAGGCCGAATGAGCGGAGGGATTGGTCTCGGCGATGGTCATGGCTCGAATCCCGGGCTGCGTTCGGCTGCTCTTTCTAGACCAGGTACTTAATCGCGATGAAGCCGCCGACCAAGAGCACCACGAAAACGACGGCGACGAGGCCAAGCCGGCGCTCGATGAACTCGCGGATCGGCGGCCCAAACCAGTACAGCAGCGCCGCAACCACGTAGAAGCGCAATCCGCGCGCCAGGATGCTCGCCACCATGAAGATCACGATGTTGAGCTGCGTGGCCCCGCTGGCGATGGTGATCACCTTATAAGGGAAGGGCGTCACGCCGGCGATGAACACGATCCAGGCGCCCCACTCGTTGTACTTGGCGGCGAACTCCTGGAACGCGTCGGTGAGCCCGTAGAAATTCAGGATCGGCACCCCGATCGACTCGAACACGAAGTAGCCGATCGCATACCCGAAGATGCCGCCGATCACCGAGCCCAGCGTGGCGATGGCCGCGAACAGCCAGGCCTTCGCGCGCTGCGCCAGGATCATCGGGATCAGCATAACGTCGGGCGGGATGGGGAAAAACGAGCTTTCGATGAAGGAGACAGCAAACAGGCCGGCCGGCGCGTTCTTGTGCGAGGCCGCGTTCATCGTCCAATCGTAAAGTCTGCGGATCATGCGGGAGGCTGCCTATTCGGCGGTGGCGGGAACGTCCAAGGCCGTTTCTAAGCCCCGCTCCGGCGAAAAGCTCGCGGCAAGACGCAGCACGATCTCGTTAAGGATGAAACGCCCCTCACGTGTGGCGCGGATGCGTCGCTGCGGTCCCGCGACCCGCTCGATCAGCCCAAGATCCAGAAGCTCTTGAAGCACCGCAGACGACGGCTCGGCGCCGCCCGTGAGCGCCAGGCGGTCGAGATCAATCCCTTCCGTAAGCCGCAGGCCCATCAGCAGCATCTCGTCGGCTTCCTCGGCGGGGGTCAGGGCGGTCGCGTCGACCCAGCCCGAGCCGTTGGTCTCGACCCGCTCCAGCCAGCGCTCGGGTGTGCGTTCCGCACTCGTTGCGTGACGTGCGTCGTTATAAACGAGGCGCCCGTGCGCGCCCGGCCCGCAGCCGACGTACTCCCCGTAGCGCCAATAAACGAGGTTGTGCCGGCTCTCCTCGCCCGGCAACGCGTGGTTGGAGATCTCGTAGGGCAACAGACCGGCGGCCTCGGTCAGCTCCTGAGTGATGTCGTAGAAGGCATGCGCGGCATCCGCGTCGGGCACGACGAGCTTGCCGGCTGCGTGCAGCGCTGCGAACACCGTCTCCGGCTCGATGGTCAACTGGTAGAGCGACAGGTGGCCGCCCGCGAGCGCCAAAGCCTCGGTAAGCTCTTGGCGCCATGCGGCCGGCGTCTCGCGGGAGCGCGCATAGATCAGGTCGAACGAGAAGCGGTCGAATGTCTGGCGCGCGATCTGAAGCGCCGCCTTCGCTTCTTCAACTGTGTGGATGCGCCCCAGCGATTTCAGAACCGGATCGCGTAGCGACTGGATGCCGAGCGAGGCGCGGTTGACGCCGGCTGCGGCATAGCCGCGAAAGCGCTCCGCCTCCACGCTCCCGGGATTGGCTTCCAGCGTAATCTCCGCACCAGGAGCCAAATCCCAAATCCGCGCAATGTGATCGATGATGGCGCCAACGGTCTTGGGCGCCATCAGCGATGGCGTGCCGCCGCCGAAGAACACGCTGTCGACGGTACGCCGTCCGGTCAGCGTGCGCGCGCGGTCAAGCTCGGCAAGATAGGCGACGAGAAAGCGCGCCTCGTCGACGCCGCCGAAGCGGACGTGAGAGTTGAAATCGCAATAGGGGCACTTCTGCGCGCAGAACGGCCAATGGACGTAAACGCCGAACGCGGTCTCAGGCGCCTTCGAGACAGGCGCGCTTGAAATGCTCGAAGGCGCGGGTGCGGTGCGAGATTGCATACTTCTTTGCCGGCTCCATCTCGCCGAAGGTGAGCGTCTCACCGTCGGCGACGAAGATCGGATCATAGCCGAAACCGTTGGCTCCGCGCGGCGGCCATTCGATGTGACCGTAAACTTTGCCTTCGAACAGCTCGGTGGAGCCGTCCGGCCACGCAAGACACAGAACGGAGATGAAGTTGGCCTTCGGAGCCGGAACTTTCCAGCCGTCGCGGGCGATCATCTCCTTGTTGACGCGCTCCATCGCGATCGAGAAATCGCGGTTGGGCCCCGCCCAGTCGGCGGTATAGACGCCCGGCGCGCCGTCTAACGCGTCGATCTCGATGCCGGAATCATCGGCGAGCGCTGGAAGCCCGGTGCTCTCGGCGGCAAACACGGCCTTGAGCTTGGCGTTGCCGACGAAGGTCGTCTCCGTCTCCTCGGGCTCCTCGAGGCCGAACTCACCGGCCGCCACCGCATGCAGGCCGTAAGGCTCCAACAGCTTGTTGATCTCCCACACCTTGCCCGGGTTGTGGGTTGCGACGACGAGCTTGTCGCCGCGTTTGAAACGCCTCATTCCAGCCCCCAGATGCGCGGCTCGGCGAACTCCAGGCAATTGCCCGCCGGGTCGCGGAAATAGATGGAACGGCCACCATTGGGCCATTCGAAATCAGCCTCGATCTCGACGCCCTCTTTCTCCAGGTGGGCGCACCAGGCCTCCACCTCCTCGGCGCTGGCGCGGAAGCAGACGTGGCCCTCGCCGCGCGCTCCATGCGGCGGCACCGGCAGCTTCGCGTCCGGCTCAGGCGGCATCTCGGTCGCATCCGGATTGAAGATCAGAAGCATCTGATTGCCGCAGCGGTAGAACACCTGCCGCCCCGCCGCGCGCGCGTAGATGGGAAACCCCATGACGCGGCCGTAGAACTCCTCGATGGCATCAAGGTCCTTGGCGTAAAGCACGGTCTCGAGAATGCCTGATGGTGTCATCGGGATCGCGAACTTTCACTTCTGCCGCCTCTCAACCTCATAGACGTAGGGAGAGGCGAACGCTCATGACACCGTCAGTTTCTGCAGCGAGATCAGCTCGGCGATGCCCTTCTTCGCTAGCAACATCAGCTGGTCGAAGCTGTCCTGGCTGAACGGCACCGTCTCCGCGGTGCCCTGCACCTCCACGATGCCGCCCGCTCCCGTCATCACGAAGTTGGAGTCGGCGTCTGCAGAGGAATCCTCGGCATAGTCGAGATCCAGCACCGGCGTTCCGTTGTAGATGCCGCAGCTCACCGCAGCCACCTGATCGCGCAGCACGCTGTCCTTCACCATGTCGCGCAGCTTCATCCACTGGATGCAGTCGTGCAGCGCCACCCAGGCTCCGGTAATCGCTGCCGTGCGCGTGCCGCCATCGGCCTGCAACACATCGCAATCGACCGAGATCTGGCGCTCGCCCAGTTGCTGGAGATCGACGACCGCCCGCAACGAGCGTCCAATCAGGCGCTGGATCTCCTGGGTGCGGCCCGACGGGTGCCCCGTCGTCACCTCACGGCGCGTGCGCTCGTTGGTGGCGCGTGGCAGCATGCCGTACTCGGCCGTGACCCAGCCGCGTCCCTGCCCCTTGAGCCAGGGGGGCACGCGCTCCTCCAGGCTTGCCATGCAAAGGACATGGGTGTCACCGAACTTGATGAGGCAGGAGCCTTCTGCGTGTTTGGAGACGGCGCGTTCGATGGAAACGCGGCGAAGCTCGTCGGGCTGGCGTTTTGACGGTCTCATGTTGTTATTTTGAAGGGATCCGTTGCCGCTGGGGTAAGATTCGCCCGAACCTACGGGACGGCCCACGCCCCTTCAACCAAAACCGATGATGAATTTGACGAAAGCGCCCGGCCGTTCCTAAGTTTTGCTCCTGCTGCCCGTAAGCACTTGTCCTTGAGGCAATGAAACCTGAGGCGATGAAAGACGTCACCAGCGAGCTCGCCGAGCTGAGCGAGCGCTCCCGCACAATATTGCGGCAGATCGTCGAGACCTATCTGGCGACCGGCGAGCCCGTCGGCTCGCGCAACCTGTCGCGCGTCCTGCCGATGACGCTGTCGCCCGCCTCGATCCGCAACGTTATGTCGGATCTGGAGCAACTGGGCCTGATCGCGGCCCCGCACACCTCGGCCGGGCGCCTGCCCACCCAGCTCGGCCTGCGCCTGTTTGTCGACGGCCTGTTGGAGATCGGCGATCTCGCCGCCAAGGAGCGCCGCCAGATCGAGGCGCACATCGCCGGCAAGCACGGCACCTCGGTCGATACCGTTCTGAAGCAGGCGAGCGAGCTCATCTCCGGCCTGTCGCATTGCGCCGGCGTAGTGCTCGCCGAGCAGCAGGTCGCGCGCCTCAAGCACATCGAGTTCGTGCTCCTGGAGCCGGGCAAGGCGCTGGTGATCCTGGTGGGCGAGGACCAGGCGATCGAGAACCGCATCATCTCACTGCCCCGGGGCCTGCCGCCGTCCTCGCTGATCGAAGCCGCGAACTACCTCAACACCCGCGTGCGCGGCACCACCATCGCGGAGGCGCGCGCCACCATCGAGACCGAGCTTGCAAGCTCCAAGGCCGAGCTCGACGAGTTGACGCAGAAGGTCATTCAGGCGGGGCTGGCCGAGTGGTCCGGCACGCTCGACGACCGCAAGAGCCTGATCGTGCGCGGTCAGGCCAACCTGTTGAAAGACGTGACCGCCCAGGAGGACTTGGAGCGCATCCGCCAGCTCTTCGACGACCTGGAGCGCAAGCGCGATCTGGTGCAGCTCCTTGGCCTTTCGGAGGATGCCGACGGTGTTCGCATTTTCATCGGCTCGGAGAACAAGTTGTTCTCCCTCTCCGGCTCCTCGCTGATCGTGGCACCGTTCCACGACGATACGCGCCAGATCGTCGGCGTTCTGGGGGTGATCGGTCCAACGCGCATCAATTACGCCCGGATTATTCCTATGGTGGACTACACCGCGAAACTTGTAAGCCGACTGTTGACTTGATTTTTGTCCTTCCTCGCCTGATATCGGTCGCGCATCACATTCACCAATCGATCCATTGGAGAGGTAATGGCCGACGACACCAACAAGCCCGATACCGAATCCTCAGCCGGCGCGGAGGACGCAAACGCGCCTGCCCAAGCCAACGAGGCAACTGGGCAGGGTGGTGATGCGGCCAAGCCCGACGTCGTCGCGACGCTCGAGGGTCAGGTTGCCGATCTCACCGATCGGCTGCTGCGCGCACACGCGGAGATGGAAAATCTGCGCAAGCGCACCGAGCGCGACAAAGAGGACACGGCGAAGTACGCCATCACCAAGTTCGCGCGCGAGGTTCTAGGCATCGGCGACAACCTGCAACGGGCGATCGCCGCCGTGCCGCCGGGCGCGTCCGACGCCGACCCGGCGCTCAAGGCGCTGGTCGACGGCGTTGCGATGACGGAGCGCGAGTTCCTCAACGTGCTGGACCGTCACGGGGTCAAGCGCATCGACCCCGAGGGCGAGCCCTTCAACCCCCACCGGCATCAGGCGATGACCGAGATCGAGAACCCCGAGGTTCCCGCCGGGACCATCGTTCAGGTCTATCAGCCCGGCTACGTGATCGAGGACCGGGTTTTGCGCCCTGCCATGGTGGTGGTGGCAAAAGGCGGCGCCAAAGCCTCCAAAGAGCCGCCCGCAGCCGGCAGCGCGACGGAAGCGCCGTGAGCGCGGTTTTTCGGCCCATACAGCCGATCTCGATCAAAGCCCTGGGGAAAAGTGATCGGATCGAACAGGGCCGATCCCGTTGCGCGCCCAAAAACCGAACTTATATAACCCCCGTTTACCGTTTGAATGCTCCAAAGGGGGCCGAATCCGGCACGCACGTGCTGCTGCTTAGGAATATCCGGGCGCCGATGTCTCGGGTCCGGTCGGTCTGCCGCTAAAGATGAGGATTGGCACATGGCTAAAGTGATCGGCATCGACCTTGGAACGACCAACTCCTGTGTGGCCGTGATGGAGGGTGGCAAGCCGAGGGTTCTTGAGAATGCCGAGGGCATGAACACCACGCCCTCCGTCGTTGCTTTCACCGATGACGGCGAGAAGTTGGTTGGCCTGCCCGCCAAGCGCCAGGCTGTCACCAACCCGCTCAACACCTTCTTCGCCATCAAGCGCCTGATCGGACGCCGCTACGACGATCCGCTGGTCGAGAAGGACAAGAAGCTCGTCCCCTACAAGATCGTCAAAGGTCCCAACGGCGACGCCTGGGTCGAAGCTCACGGCAAGGATTATTCGCCTCAACAGATCTCCGCCTTCATTCTCCAGAAGATGAAGGAGACCGCCGAGGCCAAGCTTGGCGAAACCGTCACGCAAGCCGTCATCACCGTTCCCGCCTACTTCAACGACGCCCAGCGCCAGGCGACTAAGGACGCCGGCAGGATCGCGGGCCTTGAGGTCCTGCGCATCATCAACGAGCCGACGGCTGCCGCGCTCGCCTATGGCCTCGACAAGAAGAAAGAGGCCAAGACCATCGCCGTGTACGATCTCGGCGGCGGTACGTTCGATATCTCGGTCCTTGAGATCGGGGACGGCGTATTCGAGGTGAAGTCGACAAACGGTGACACGTTCCTCGGCGGCGAAGACTTCGACATGAAGCTCGTCAACTACCTCGCCGATGAGTTCAAGAAGGAGCAGGGCATCGACCTGCGTTCCGACAAGCTGGCGCTGCAGCGTCTCAAAGAGGCTGCCGAGAAGGCCAAGATCGAGCTGTCGTCTGCCAACCAGACCGAGATCAACCTGCCCTTCATCACCGCGGATGCTTCCGGTCCGAAGCATCTTACGATGAAGCTCACCCGCGCCAAGCTTGAGAGCCTCGTCGACGACCTGATCAACCGCACGAAAGCCCCGTGCGAGAAGGCGATCAAGGACGCCGGCCTCAAGGCCGCTGACATCGACGAGGTCGTTCTCGTCGGCGGCATGACGCGCATGCCGAAGGTGCAGCAGGTCGTAAAAGAGGTGTTCGGCAAAGAGCCCCACAAGGGCGTCAATCCGGACGAGGTCGTCGCCGTCGGCGCCGCCATCCAGGCCGGCGTGCTGCAGGGCGAGGTCAAGGACGTCCTCCTGCTCGATGTGACGCCGCTGTCGCTCGGCATCGAGACGCTGGGGGGCGTGTTCACCCGCCTGATCGACCGCAACACGACGATCCCGACCAAGAAGAGCCAGACCTTCTCGACCGCCGAGGACGGCCAGAACGCTGTGACCATCCGCGTCAGCCAGGGCGAGCGCGAGATGGCCGCCGACAACAAGCTTCTGGGTCAGTTCGATCTCGTCGGCATTCCGCCGGCGCCGCGCGGCGTGCCGCAGATCGAGGTCACCTTCGACATCGACGCCAACGGCATCGTGCACGTGTCGGCGAAGGACAAGGCGACCGGCAAGGAGCAGTCGATCCGCATCCAGGCCTCTGGCGGTCTCTCCGACAGCGAGATCGAGCAGATGGTCAAGGACGCCGAGTCGCACGCGGCCGAGGACAAGAAGAAGCGCGAGGTCGTCGAGGCCAAGAACCAGGCCGAGGCGCTCATCCACGCCACCGAGAAGCAGCTCTCTGAGAACGAGTCCAACGCTGCGGTGGCAACTGCCAAGCCCGACGTCGAGAAGGCCATCACCGACCTGAAGGCGGCGCTTGAGGCCGACGACGTCGAGCGCATCAAGGCG
>Ga0209347_1002128_pt1 | contig 27526 bp, 22 predicted proteins | sample AutmiccommuBRH23_FD_187382 | JGI IMG/M metagenome (GOLD analysis project Ga0209347, IMG submission 187382) | Deep subsurface microbial communities from Mt. Terri, Switzerland - Autotrophic microbial communities BRH/23 (SPAdes) (version 2) | ecosystem: Environmental > Aquatic > Deep subsurface >...
TCTCATGCCCCCCCGTTTTTGCGCTTTATATGGGGCATGCCCTCAGAAGAGCCATTTATCTGCGTCCTTGAAAAAGTGACCACACGGTTTACAATGTTTAACTCAGACGGTATTCCTGTCCGTGCCAGGCTTAACATAACGCTCAAAGAATTCAAGATCGAACTTAATGAACGCGAAAGAAGCCGAAAGTCCTCTGATAAGACAAAGATGTATGTGACACGGCAGGGAGATAGTTTATGGTCGATAGCATACAAAGAATACGGAAACCCGGCATTGTGGAGGCCTATAGCAGACAGGAACAGGATAGATGATCCCAGGTCACTTGAATCGGGAACTGAACTCATCATACCTTCCCTGGAGTGAGAAATGTCAGATATGATAGCTGGACGGGAGATATATGCTCCTGCCTTTACTGTGAAGTGGGCAGACAGTAATGAGATCATTCCAAAGGATGACATACTCAGGTTAGAAATAGATGAAGACCTGGAGAGTCCCGGGATGTTTAAAATCTCTTTCAGCGACCAGTTCGATCTTGCTTCCCACCGGTTCAAATGGCTCGATAACAGCCGCATTGACCTTGGTACCAAGCTTATGATCTCCTTTGGGTATGTTCTATCTCCTGACAAGCAAGGGTCAATGAGGGGCAGGATCAAAGCATTATCCCCAGGCTTTTTGTCAGAGGGCTCTCCTGTAATGACCGCAGAAGGTTACGATCTTTCCCACGACCTTCAAAAAAGACAGCACAAAATAAAATGTGATAATGTGACATATGCGGATATTGCCCGGGAAATTGCCATAATGAACGATCTGTCTGCCGATGGCGTGGAAAGTGGTAAACTGATGGTGCATCCAAAAGTAGAACGAAAGATAGACGAGTCAGACTATGCCTTATTACAGAGACTTGCCAAAGCCATACAATCCGAATTCTTTGTAAGGGACAGGACTCTCTATTTCCGAAAACCGAAAGATGATCGTCTTGCAAATGTGAATTTTGAGTTCCATCAGAACATAATAAGCTTCAGTCCCAGAATGAGCTCTTCAAACCTGGTTTCAGAACTAAGGGTAACAGCATGGAGCGAAAAAGAAAAGAAAGCCATCTCAGAAGTTGCCTTGCTCCGGGATATTGTAAGCAAGGTAGGGATCCCTGATCTGCCCGGCATTGTAGAAAAAGCTGAGGAAAAGCCGAGTAAGGTAAAACTGGAAGGAAGGGTTGTAAGTTCCAGAGAAGAAGCAAGGGAAATCGCTCTTTCTGAATTGAAAAGAAGGAATATGGGTTTCATCACAGGAACCCTTGAATGTGCAGGTGATCCGCAACTGCGCCCCGGTATGACAGTGAACATAACAAATGTGGGAAAACGGTTCTTCAGCGGTGTTTACTATATTATGAAGGCAAGGCATGTACTTGGAGAAAACGGCTATAGAACAACGCTTGATGTTCGAAGGTGTTTGTAATGGTCCTCAACGGGTTTGTAGGCAGGGAAGAAAGTCAGCAGAACAGGAACAGCTACGGAGTCTCGATCGGTATTGTAACGAGCAATCGTGATCCTGAAGGCCGTGGAAGAATAAAGGTGAACCTGCCATGGAGAGGAGAGAACGATGAAAGCTACTGGGCAAGAATTGCAAGTCCTATGGCCGGGAAAGGAAGAGGATTTGTATTTTATCCGGAAGTAGGCGATGAAGTTCTTCTGGCCTTTGAGCAGGGGGATATCAACCATCCGTATGTGATCGGAGCTCTCTGGAATGGAAGGGATGAGCCGCCTGAACCCAATGCAGACGGAAAGAACAACATCCGCAAGATAAGGTCCAGAAGCGGGCACGAAATCATATTCAATGATAATGACACGGGCAGGCAGGAAAAGATCGAGATCCACACCAGAGGAGGGCACAGGATCATCCTTGATGATTCCGCAGGCCAGGAAAAGATCGAGGTCTCTGATAAAAGCGGGAATAATAAAATTATCATCGATTCTGTAAAAGACTCGATCATAATGGAAAGTGCTGTGAGGCTTACTTTAAAGGCAAGCGTTGTAGAGATCGAGGGAACCGCTTCTTTAACACTGAAGTCCAATGCCGCTCTGAATATACAGGGACTGCCAGTAAAGATCAACTGAGGAACATAAAATGCCGCCTGCAGCAAGGGTTGGAGATATGACTTCACACGGAACTCCTTTAGACCCGGGTCCGGGAAGTCACAATGTATTGATAGGAGGGATGCCTGCCTGGAGGGGAACGGCTGACCTTCATAGCTGTCCTCTCTCCTCGGGGCCGGTACCTCACGTAGGAGGAGTTGTGATGGCCGGAAGCGTTACAGTGTTCATTAACGATCTGCCTGCTGCCAGGCAGGGAGACAGCATTATAGAAACCGGCCCTCCGAACACTATTGTGATGGGGTGCCCCACGGTGCTGCTAGGCTGAAGGCAAAGTAAAACGGTATCGAGATATCCAATGGCTTTTTGGGAGGGAGTTTAAATTGGGCAGGGAGTTCCTAGGAGTAGGGTGGAAATTTCCACTGAGTATCGACTATAAGGGTAAAGTGGCAGTCTCAGTTTTTGAGGATGATATTAAAGAGGCTATCCGGATCATTCTTGGAACTGCAAAAGGTGAGCGTTTGATGAGGCCTGATTTTGGATGCGGCATAAATGAATATGTTTTCTGTTCCATGGATACGCTTAACCTTCATCTTATAGAGAATACTGTTCATGAGGCACTGACAAAGTGGGAACCGCGAATAGAAGTGCTTAGTGTAAAAACGGATGCCAGATCAGCGGAGGAGGGATCAATCCTGATAAACATTGATTACCGTGTCCGGGCAACCAACACCCAGTTCAACATGGTCTATCCGTTCTACGTAAAAGAGGGAGTGTAAGATATGAAAGCTCCCCGCATATGCTTCATGGATTCGCAAACCACTCTGGCAGAGATACGGAAGAAAGCCCCCTTTTATGTACCCGGGTGGAATACTGAAGACGAGAAGGACTTTGGGATCGCTCTTTCAAGGATCTTTGCCAGCATGTCAGAGACCATTGCCAATAGATTAAACGAAGTTCCCATGAAGCATTTTATTTCTTTCCTCGAGATGCTTGACCCCTCGCTTATCCCTGCCAGTCCTGCAAGAGTACCTCTCACTTTCATGCTTAGTGAAGGATCCTCTGGAAATGTTCTGCTGGAATCTTTTGTTCAGGCTGCTGCAGACGGTCCTGATGGAAAGCCAGTCATATTCGAAACCGAAAAAAACATTGTTGCTACTCCTTCAAAGCTGATATCCGTTCATAGTGTGATAAAAGACAGGGATGAAATATTCGATCACAAGTCAGCAATAGACGGAGCAGGATTAGCAGAGCTTTTTACAGGAGACAGGTCTTTGCAGGAGCATGTGCTGTATATAGGAGACGAGAATCTCTTTAACCTGCAAGAAGGGATCATTAATATTATCTTTGAAGGAACCCGGGAGGATTTACTGCGTAAGCTGGAGTATGGAGTCACCGAGAGCAGAGGCAGCCTTGCCGAATGGGAATACGGATCAAGGATCAGGGAAGAGAAGCATGGAAAGAAAACTGAAGCAATAGAATGGTGTCCTTTCGACAGCGCTGAAGCTAATAACGATCACTTGATCCTTAAGAAAGGCCCGGCTTCCGGCAGATGTACAGAATTTAAAAGTGATGCCTTAGTTTCAGATAAAATAGATGTAAACGGTACAGAGAGCAGATGGATACGCTGCAGAATATCTGAGAACCGGGTAGGCGAAATTGAAGATATGAGCTTGACAGGGCTTAAGGTTTCAGTCTCACCTCCGCAGACCTCTGTGAACATGGATGGGTCCGTACAGATCAAAGGAACATCTCCGGATCTCTTATATTATAATGATGCTCCTGTTCTGACAGAGGATCAGCAGGAAGCACTGTACCCTTTTGGCACAAAGCCAAAGATCTACGATACCTTTTACATAGCATCCAGAGATGCTTTTTCGAAAAGAGGATATAAAGTCCGTCTGAACTTCGAGTTGCTTCATGGCAGGCCAAGTTCATCTGACAGCTCCGATATCCCCATGCTTTCATGGGAATACTGGGACGGGGAAAGCTGGAGTGTCCTTAAGATCGATAAAAGCGCTGAGAAGAACCTGAGCGATAATGTCATATGCAGCAGGAGGATCATTTCCGGGAGGACTGAGCATACTTTCACTCCCACGGTTCTAACGGTTCCTGATATGCCCGATGTAAAGCCGGTCAGGATCAACGGGAAAGAGAACTACTGGATACGCACCCGGCTGACAGGAGGAAACTATGGAAAAGAATACCATGTCAATGATAACCAAGTCAGTGCAGGTTTTTTCTGTCCGCCCATGATCAAGGAATTCCTGATCACGTATGAAGATAACGGGAAGGAGACCCGGCCAGAATATGCTTTTGCCGCAAACAACCTCGAATTAGATAACTGCCTTGATGAAATAAAGACCCGCGGCATATGCAGGCCGTTCAAAACTATTCCGGATGTACATCCTGCAGTTTATTTCGGGTTTGACAGGGAGCTTTGGAAGGGGCCTTTCAGCCTTTTTGTAAATATTGATGAAAGCATCGCATATCCAGGATCATTCATGCCTGAAGTTAGATGGCAGCTTCTAACGGATGAAGACTCCAGATCATGGAAAGCACTGGATGTGCTGGATGAGACCTCAGGGTTTAAGGAGTCTGGCATGGTGCAGTTCACTGTTCCTGAAAGAATGAAAGCTTCCGAGTTCTTTGGTTCCGGGAACCTGTACTGGATAAGGGCAGTGATAACAGGGGAATTCTTTAAAAATGAATTTACTGCCGGCATGCAGGACCCCCTGCCTTCCCGGGAATATATGATGCATCTGAAAAAGGGCAGGCCTTTTATCTACAGGCATCTGGCGTTAAAACTTGCAGATATCTCCAGGCTGCAACCCGCAGGCAGGAGCATCCCCGCTCTTGACGGTCTGAACACCCCATATGCTACTGATACCGGGAACTGTAAAAATTACCTGGAATTTTTTAAGACCGACCTTTTATCCCGGGATCTCAAAATACTTCCTCCGAAGATCCTCGGTTTTTATCTTAATTCTGTCCGGGCTGTGCAATCAAGGACGATCAGAGATGAAATAGCAGGTTCAGGCAACGGGCAGGCAAATCAAAAAGTCGGTCTTGTCAATGCTCCCGTAATAGATGAAGCGATATGGGTAGATGAAGTCAATATAATTTCTGAGAAGGAGCAGAAGATGCTGCTTAAAAGTCCAGGCAAGGTAATTCCCATAAAAGATGATAACGGAAATATCCTTCATTTCTGGGTCAGATGGGACTCCGTACCCGGCTTCTTTAACTCTGCAAGCAGAGACAGGCATTACATTATTGACAGGAACACTGGCGACGTATTTTTCGGAAGCGGCGAGAAGGGAATGGTCCCGCCTGCAGGCGTCAATAATATCAGGGCCACATACAGCACAGGAGGGGGAACAGCAGGAAACCTTGATGCCTTAATGATCTCAAAACTTCAGAGCTCCATAGCTTTTGTAGATAAGGTGTTCAATCCGGTCAGTTCTGATGGCGGAACTGAAGCAGAGAATATGGACCTGCTGATAAAAAGGGCACCGGCTGTCCTCAAACACAGAAACAGGGCAATGGCAGTTGAGGATTATGAATGGCTTTCAAAGGAAGCTTCCCGGGACGTGGCCAGGGTCAAGATAATCCCTAATTTTAACCAGGAAGGAAAATTCAGTACAGGCTGGGTAACGGTGATCATAGTTCCTGGAAGCTCTGACCCGCAACCGGTCCCTTCTACCGTATTGAAACGCAGGGTTACAGAATATCTTGCTGAAAGATGCCCTGCTGTCGTTGATCTTAATGTGATATCCCCTTCTTATGTAAAGGTGGATGTTTCCGCTCAGCTGGTGACCGGTGATATTGATGCAATACCCGTAATTGAGAGAGAGGCTGGTAAAATGATCTCAGATTTCTTGCATCCCCTTACAGGTCACGTTCAGGGGAGAGGCTGGAGTTTTGGTGTTGCACCATGCGTATCTGACATTTACCCGATCCTCGAGCAGATACAGGATGTAGATCATGTAAATAATGTAACGATAACCCTTCACGATAGTTCAAGAACAATGATAATTGAAGATGCTTCTGCCAAGGTGAGGCTGCCTGAGTATGCCCTTCCATGCAGTGGTGAGAACAAGATCACAGTAGAATGGAAAAACAGCCTGAAGGAGGAATGAATTTGCCGCTGCCCAAGCCCGATCTTGACGACAGGACATTCGATCAGCTGGTCTCTGAGGCCAGAACACTTATCCCAGGATATTCTCAGGAATGGACAGACCATAACATGAGTGACCCCGGAATAACTTTTCTGGAATTGTTTGCATGGCTTTCTGAGATATCCCTGTATCGCATGAACATGGTGTCCGGCAGGCATCGCATTAAATATCTGAAACTGCTGGGAACCAGCCTGCAGCCGGCAAGACCATCAAGAATTGACCTTACCTTCATCTCTGCTCAACAGCAGCTCTTAAAAAAAGGTACGCAGTTATCAACAAAGATCGAGGGAAAGATGGTTTATTTTGAACTCGATGAAGAAATTGATGTCATACCTGCAACACTTGATAAGATAGTGGTCGATGAATTCACATCAGGGATCTTTGACAGAAGCAGCTCAAATGAGAACGGAGATATTTTCTTTGCCCCTTTCGGGGAATATGTCCAGAAGGGCTGTGCTCTCTACCTGGGGTTCAGGACAGAGGATGGTATCGCTCCGGATACAATGAACCTCATGTGCGATCTTTATGAAAAAGATCTAATAGGAACAGGGATGCATGGAAACGAACAAGACCATGATTTTGATAACGCGAGCCTGCGATGGGAGATCTCGGCATCTGCGGATGGAAGGAAGTGGAAACATATTGTCCCGCTTGACAGAACAAAAGATTTCAAGAATAGTGGAAGAATTACTTTTGAAGGGATCGGGGACTGGATAGCTTCATCATCAATTGCGGGCCTTAAATTCAGCGCTGATCATTTCTGGCTGCGCTGCCTGGTGGAAGAAACACATTACGAGTACCCTCCCCGAATAGAAAGCCTTAGAATTAATACGGTTTCTGCCACACATGGTCTCAGGGTTAAACATGACAATGAGGAGCGCATCAGCAATGGCTTCCCCTATCAGGTCTTTAAGCTCAGGGTGACTCCTGTTCTGGATAGAACATTGAAACTATCGGTTGCAGGAGAGGAATGGACCGAAGTTGAGGACCTGGACGGGTCTGCTCCCTCTGACATGCACTTTACCCTTGATAACGATACGGGTGAGATCAAATTTGGAGATGGGAAGCAGGGGCTGGTCCCGCCTGCAGGCTCTGCAATTGAAATTATCGAATATGCCAGCGGAGGCGGGGTAACAGGGAACCTGAACGCAGGGCATACATGGAATGCAGCAGGCTTTGACGGTATTATTAGAAATGACAGACCATCAGCCGGGGGAAAAGATGCACAGACCATTGAAGAGGCGAGAGAGGCTTTTCTTGAAGACCTGGGAACTCCCTATACAGCTGTCACATCAAAGGATCTTGAATACTTAGCCATAAACACTCCCGGGCTGAGAGTAGCCAGGGCAAAGGCAATACCAAACTACGATCCTCTCAGTCCCAGGCCTGATGATCCTGAAAATAATAAGGGGGCTGTCACGGTTGTGATCATCCCGTACACTCCGCTTGAAACTCTGAGGGTTCCGCCACAACCATCAGAGGGATTTAAAAATGCAGTATGCAGTCATCTGGATAAACATCGACTTATTGGAACTGACATTTACGTGATTGCACCCGATTATATTAAGGTCAGTGTCAATGCCGCAATCGTTCCAATGGATAATTTCCGTGAAGACAGCCTGATACTGGAGAAAGTGATCGGTAAGCTCAATGGCTTCCTTCATCCGATAAAAGGTGGGGAGAATGATGATGGCTGGCCCATTGGCAGGGACGTCTATGTTTCAGAACTGTACGACGTTATAAAGCAGGCTGAGGGTGTAAACTGTGTTATTGGATTGTCTGTCTCAGGGGACAAGGGTGCATTTAACGATGCTGATGGCAATCTTTTGCTGAATTCAAAGCGCGCATGTGTGTATTCTGGCGTCCATACTGTGAAGATAATAAGAGGAACAGGACTGTGCGGTAAGAGGGGATGATCGCATTCAGCAGCTAAATTACAAACTGATCGGCACAAAAGAACTTCTCGACAGCTTTAAACTTTATGCAGAGAACGTGAGTCTGGAAAGCGGGGACATACGGTTAAACAGCGATTTTGTATATAAGTTCGGGGATGTCCTTCTGGAGGCTGACAGTTTAAACATAATCGATATTGCTATAGATGAGTGCGATATCCTCTATCTTGCAGACCGGAGAAGGAACCTGATCTTTACATATGATCCCCACAACGCTGTCCTGAAACCAGTCGGCTGTTATCCCGGGGTCCTTCCATTAAAACTGAACACCCTTTCTGCAATAGGAGTGGACCGGGATACACTGTACATCGGGGACCTCATTTCGATGAATGGTGCAGTCAGTGCCCGCATGATAGCGCTTGCAAAGAGGGACCTTCAGATCCGCTGGGTGCTTCTGAAAGACTCCGATGGCACGCCTTTGAACAAGATACTGGATATTGAGTGCGATAACAAAGGAAATGTCCATCTGCTTGAAAGTGAGAGCGGGAGAATTCTTTACATAGACAGGGAAAGCAGTGATTATCCTGCTGCACATTCAGTCTACTCGCCGGAGCCGGGAAGTTCAGAACCAAAGGAACTTGCCGTGGATATGGAGAGCAGCTTATATGTCCTGTATGAGAGCAAACTGCATATCCATTCTGCAACAGCAGGAGAAAAAGAGATACCCATCCGGCCTGGCGGTCTTCTTGTACCTTCAGGGCTTGCAGTGAATAGCCGGGGTGAGATATTCATAGGTGAGCAGGAAGCAGATGGCGGATCAGACAGCGAGATATCCCAAAAGACAATACATAAATTATCAGGAGAGGCATTTATTCCTCTGTGGTCATACAGAGGAGCAAGCCGCAGACTTATCAGTGATCAGAAGGGCAACCTGTATGTGGTCAATGGTAAAGGGAATAAAGTGGTATCTCTCTCCCGCCAGAAGGTCAACCTCCAGGATAAAGAAGGTGCTTTTAAAGGGTTCTATATCTCAGAACCGATAGACAGCCAGACCCTTAGTACCAGATGGCACAGGCTGTTGCTGGAAGGCGAGTTCGAAAAAGGCACTCAGACCGAGCTTTGGTATTATGCATCGGATAAGCTGCTGTCAGATAATAAGATCAGGGAAATGGACCCCGATCAGTGGTACCGCTGCATAGCTGAAAACTCATCAATTCAGGGTGATAAGAAAAGAGATGCCCTTTTCCTGGAAGATGTCCAGGGACGTTATCTGTGGTTCAGGATAATCCTTTCTGGTAATGAGGCACGCTCGCCTGTGGTCAGAGCCATTACTTTGTTTTTCCCGAGGATCTCATATCTTGACTACCTTCCGGCTATCTACCGGGAAGATCCCCTGGGCAGAGGCTTACTTGAACGTTTCCTTGCGATATTTGAAAGTATCTTCTTTGATATCGATGTTACAATCAAGCACATAGAACACTATTTCGATTCCTGTGGGGCTCCTTCCGAGTTCCTGCCGTGGCTTGGATGCTGGCTTGCTCTTACTCTGGACGAAGACTGGCCTGATGATAAGAAGAGGCTTTTTATCAGTAAGGCAATTTCCCTTTACAAAAAAAGAGGAACCAGAGAAGGAATGGAAGAGAGCATTGAACTCCTGACAGGAAAAAAACCATTTATCGTCGAGATATTCAAAGGGAGAAAGCCATGTAAAAAGGTGATCCCTGAAATATGTAACAAAGAGGATGATGAGGAAAATACGATCTTCTTCCCTTCAGAAGAGGATATGGTAAAATGGCCGGTGAAAGATAACGATCAAGAAGCGATCAGAGAGATTCCTCTTATTGACATCCTTTACGGGAACGAGAGGTTTGGCTTCTGTGTGCTCCTCCAGGATCCTGACGTGGATGCCGCGAGCCTTAGGCGGATAAGGAAGCTGATCGATGAGCAGAAACCTGCGCATACATGCTATGGCCTCAAAGTGCTTCAGCCGCAGTTCTATCTGGACATGCATACATATCTGGGGGTTAACACCAGGCTTACTAAGCATGAATTTTTCCTGGAGCTCACATCCGTGATAGGCAGAGATACTATTCTGGATGATGAGGAGCAAGCCGGACAGGCAGGAAGGCATGCACGTATAGGGATTGACAGTACACTATCATGAATGATTTTTACTTATGCAGTACAATAACAGGAGAGTAGGAGTATGTCTGACAACATCGAAGAAAGCAAGATCTGCCAGCTTCATAAGTTCGAGAAGAACAAGTATTTCTATGGCAAACTTATGACAGTAAGAGACTTTGAAACAGAACAGAGCTATTTTGACACCAAGCGTTATCTGCTTAACAGGTTGCTGCATGGATCAGGGCTTATCTGCGGCTTTGAACATATCGAAGTAAAACAGGCAGAAGATGGCACTCTGAAAATAAGCTTTAAGGATGGCGGGGCGGCTCTGGATTGCTGCGGGCGCGAAATTGTAGTGCCTCCCGATACACTGGATCAAAAGATACTGGATAGCAGCGGAAACAGCGTTTCGGACCTGACAGCTGCTCCAAACCTCTATTTGAAGCGTAAGAACTGCTACGATGGATATGTGGCTTCAGCTTCAAACCCTTCAGGCTGTGAGGAAAAATGCTGTCCGGGCAAAATAGTTGAAGGATTTGAGATAATAGCCTCAAGCCAGGTTCCTGAACTGAAGAATCCCGGGTGCCGTTCAGATGGAGCTTCCCTTAAGGATGTGGCTCTGTGGCTTGAAGACCTGGAGAAGGAGTATACGTCCTGTCCGTCTTGCGAAGAGAAAGAACGTGTATTCCTGGCGGCTGTGAACAGTGATCTTTCGGTCAATTTTACAGATACTGCCAAACACAGGATATTCTTCACCCAGAAAGAGCTTTATCAGCTCTTCAAGTGCCATATCCTTGATCCTGATAATCCTCATGGGGTCACTGCTGCCCAGACAGGGGCATTGGTCAGTGTTGACGGGGTGAGCAATCCCGGCGGGAACGTAGATCTGGTTGCAGGTTCAAACATTACAATAACTCCCGATCCTGCAGCCCATGTGATCGAGATCGCTTCCGCGGGAGGAGGAGCAGATCCCGGAGCAGTTGTGAAGAGTGTGGGCAACAGTCTCAGTGCAGGTGCTTCTGACAAATATTCCCGTGAAGATCACGTACATAATCTGGGAAAAGAGATTGTTGACTTCGGAAATCTCTCCGGAAAATTGCAGAAGCAGCTTGAACTGCTCTTTATGTACCTGAGAGAGAGGGCCTTAAAGTGTACGGTCAGTAATTTTAAGGCAGCTGGACGACAATTCGACAATGACATGGCATTCAGAGTAGCACAGGCCGCCAAAGAGGCGGTAAATAAAAAAATCTATCAAAAAGAGGCCGACTTCCTTGAGTTCATAAAGGAGCTTCTTGAGATGCTGAGAGCTTTTGCAGACAGCATTCAGGGCAGGGTTACAGAAGATAGCTTCAAAAACTTCCTTGAAGCTCTGGAAGAGCTCAAAAAGGCTTTTGATTCAGGGGATGTCATTCATGTGGCTGCACAGCAGGATGAGGTCTGCTTCTACGTTGCGGAGCTGGAGATGCGCGGGTGAGCTCCGGAATTATATAATATTGTACTCCATATGCAGTTTTTATATTAGCTTCTCTGCTACCTTATAAGAGTAAGCTTTAACTGCTAGGAACATAGATTTTAAATCAATTATGTGAAGGGATTAGGATATAAGTCATATAGACCGGGTGGGGACCCATGACTGAGAAAGCGGGAACTTATGTTCAAAAGCAGGAAATAAAGAAAGCGTGTCCGAATTCCTGCAGGCAGAAGAGCGGTGTGAATAATTCTGGCTCCCCTGCAGAGAGAATAATGCACCTTCAGCGCACAGCAGGCAATAAGGCAGTGGAGAAGCTGATAAGATCAGGTGCCCTGCAGGCTAAACTGAGAGTCAGCCAGCCCAGCGACATTTACGAGCAGGAGGCCGATAAAGTAGCAGATCAGGTCATGAGAATGCCAGTGTCAGGCTTGCAGCGCAAGTGTGCTAAATGTAAGAAAGATGATGAAAAGGTTTTACAGGCTATGAAGTCGCCCCAACAGATGCCTTTAACTCCGGAGAAAGATGTGCTGCCTATTGTTCACGATGCTCTGCGCTCTCCAGGCCAGCTGCTCGATCCGGCTACACGTGCTTTTATGGAGCCACGCTTTGGGCATGATTTCAGTAATGTACGGGTGCACAGTAGGGGGCAGGCTGCGGCGTCAGCAGAAGCAGTAAATGCGCATGCATATACTGTCGGGCAAAACATTGTTTTTGCTAATGGCAAGTACGAGCCAGGAACGGATGCCGGGAAACAACTGATCGCGCACGAACTGGCACATGTTGTTCAGCAGACAGGATCTCCGGACAAGGGCAATAGCACGGCAGGGAACTTTATCATGCATTCAGCAGACCCATCTATACAGGGAAAGTGGCGGCTTGATGCAATTACGTCGAAAAGTGCCATTATAATGCAAGACACTTCCGGAAATGCCTCACAAAAAAGCCTTGTTTTTGGGAACGGAGTGTATGGCGAAGTTAATACATGGCAGGAGCAGGGCTTTATCCATCAGCAAGAGGGAGGGCGAGCTCAGGTATCCCGCTGGGTTACATGGTATTACATTTTCAGAAATGATGGTGCAGATAATGACTTTTTATGGCTGGAGCCAACAGGCCAGTTTGGAGGCAACGCCAAAGCCGAGGATCTGGACTATGCAAGAGGGGCTGCTATTGTCTGGAGTAGGATCACTGAGAGGTCTGCAGATAATCCGACGCCTCCAAGCCAGCCATTATTCCAAATCGGCGGAGGAGGTATATCAGCAGCTACGGTCGGCGAGCTGGGACTGATCGAAGCTGAAATACCAATTGGCGAAAGCGGCTCTGTCAAGCTCACACTACCGCTGACCAAGGTTGATGAAGGAGATTTTGCACCGTTTAGTGATTCTGAACATGTGACACACAGCGTACCAGGCACTGTGGATGAAGTGGATGTGATGGTGGGTGCGCGCATAGAAACCGATGCTGACATAGAAACTGCCTTTTTTGGTATAAGTCCCCTTATTTCTCAAAATGTGAATTACTCGAAGTCCATTGCCAATTTCTGGCTGGACTGGGAAAGCCGTCCTGCACCCGGGAGCGGTTCGCAAAGATCTCCACCGGTTGAGACCTCTCCGGGGATTGCCGGTGCCACCTATGCTTGTGCAATCTGCAAGTGTTCAGGTGATAAGGAGTGCGGCGGCGGAAGAATACATACTATCTGGATGGGTAAAACCGAATGTAACCGCGAGAATAAAGCAAAGGCCCAGCGACTGTGCAATCATGACAGAACCTTTCTCAGTATATGCGATCTGAACCAGAAGAGGCCTGATGGAAAAAAGTGTTCGGTACATCATCATGATTTTGCCTGCAATGAACGTGAAACCGAAGAAAAATGTACTAAGCGCAGGCAGTGATCTGCCATGAATCCTGGATTTTCTATTTTATAGGGGAGGATCAGTAGTGACCAACGAAGAAATATGCAATACAATAAAAGACATCAGCATGGGATTTGTTTCTGCCGTACAGGCACAGAATATAGCAGAAATCACACAACTATATACCGGTAAGCCAAAATTTATGCCGCGTGGGGGAGATATCCCTCAGTTTGGCCAGGTTCCGGAGGATCGGTGGTCCATTGAGTATATAAGTCAGTACTGGAGCAATATTTTCCGGATAGTCGGAAACAGTTTCAAGTACGTTCAATATATAAAAGACGTAGAGGTACTTGGTGATGCAGCATACGAAATCGGAGTTTACATATTTGCAGCAGAAACAGGAGTGGGGGAAGACCTGGAGGAAGGAACATATTTCATTCTCTGGAAGAAGGAGAACGAGCTATGGAAGATTGCAGTACACATTTTAAATTCTACAAGCAATCCTAAATGGCGATAAGTGTCTCTGTTCCTGCAGAGCAGGAAACGATACTTTTCTGAAAAAGAGTATGGTAGCCCAGCAAAGGCTATTTCGCATAGCTATATGGTCCTGAGATACGTATATAATTGATGATTCGTAATGTGGACGATGTACACTCTTTTGATACTGATTTTTTTTAAAGCAACGAAGTAACGAAGCGGCTCAGAGAATCGGAATATCTCAAGAGAATAAGGACCTGATCGAGAACTTTATAGTAAAGTGCCAAATTGAAGGTTTCGCAAAAGGTACACTTGTGGGATACCCCACTTATATCACAAGAATGACTATGAGACTTCAAAATCTTGGAATATAAAGTCTCTTGATACCCTGAAGGAAGATGACTCCTTCAATAGGTTACTCTTTTCCTTTCAGACGAAGAAAAATTTGCAGCCGGCTGGTTTTCGTACTTACAAAAGGTAACAAAGAAATTCTTCCATATGATTACTTCAGGAAAACAACCTAAATGGGTCCAGAAGTTCCAATTGAAGACCATAGATACACCTGTCCAACCCTAAATATTCTCAAACAGAAGTAATTTGACAGGCTCAGGGACCTGCCTCCCCTTGAGACCCTATGTGCGTGATTGTAAAAAGAACAGTGCAGAGTACATAGATTTCTTTCTTTTAATCTTAGCGTACAAAAAAAACCAGGATAACTATATACATCTATAATATATATGTAATTTAAAAAGATTACAATGGCATGTATTGGCGAAGCACCTATTGAAAGAAGAAAGTTGAAATAAAAAGGTAGAGCCATGAAAAACATTGGAAAACCAACTACTGAAGAAACTGTAATTGTTTCAAAAAAGAGATCTAATTCATGGATGATCTGGATTGTATTAATAATCACAGGAATGTTCGTGTTACCTTCAATAATCGAAAAAAGTTATGTAGATTCAACTGGTGAATCAATAAACACCTCACAAGTAATTTCATATGGATTGAATCAGGATGTATCTAATGAATTTAATCTGCATATTGAACAATACAATAAATTGTTAGAGTCAAATCAAATATCAATGGATAATTTCAATTATGCAGTTGCTGAATATAATGCATTTATCGATGAATATAATGAGATGTCTTACTATCAGCAACAATCTTCATCAACTATTAATAAAATGAATATTTTGAAATCCAATGTTCATAGTGCTGCAAGGTCTTCAATAATTAGTAATGAAGTATTGGGATCTCAAACCGATTATTTACTTATGTTCATGGAAGTAAATAAAAAAGTTCTGCTGGCTATGGATCCTGAACACTTTTTGGAACTCAGAAGTACATTAATTGAAACCAAAGCAATGTGTAAAAGTAATAAAGAAACTGCTAATGAAACATTATACAATCCAATGCGATAATATGGAATTGACAGACAGAGATTATACTGGAAGGGATTCACATAAGAACTTAAGAAAGAATGAGAACCTTAGACAGAATAAAATCTCAGTCCTACTATTTTTTCCAGGGAATGTCAGGATACTGATCTCTGGCCTCAGGAGGGATTTTGCCTGCAGCTTCGCCAATGATCTCAAGGTTGTGAACAACAGCATCTATTCGCATGTCGTCTTCCAGAAACTCCTCAAAAGAAGTACTTTCAAGATATCTCTGAATTTTTTCAATTGTTGCAAGCATGTCTGCATTTAAGTCACTGAAGTCCCATCTACACCATCTTTTTCAGCTTGAGTTTCTCAATCACAAGCTCTGCAGTCTCTTCCACCTGCTTCTCCCTGGGATTGTTCTGCATTTTCGAATAATACTCCGCAATATAGTCTATAGCTTGGCTCTTGTTACAATCCTGTAATCTCATCATTCTATGAAGCACTGCGGTCAATTAATATTCTCGCCAGTAGTGTAATATTTATATTTTTTGAGTCTGAACTGGTCGATTGGTACTATTCACAGAGAGCTTTAATATAACAGGAAAAACAAAACATTTCTTAAAACACGTTGATGGTATAAGATTCAGACTAACAGTGGGGGTAATTAGAAATGAGCGTAGAAGAAAACTTGAAATTGATGAAAACTTTGGATGATGCATGGAATTCCCAGGATTGGGAAACATTTAACGAGCGCCACGCGGATGATGTAGCTATATTTTGGCCTGGTCAGCCGGAGCCTACAAGGGGTGGCCACGCGCACCACACCGAAGCTGTGGAGTTCTTCAAAGTATTCCCAGATAACCATGTAGCCAACAATCCCTATAAGATCCTGTTTGGAGATGGCGACTATACCTGCTCCGTAGCCGACTTCACGGGAACCATGAAGGGTCCAATGAAAGGAGCTGATGGCAGTTTAATTCAGCCGACGAACAAGAAGTTCAAAGTCGAGTTCTGTACTGTGGCTCACTGGAAGAACGGAAAGATAATAGAAGAGAAGCTATTCTACGATTTAGTGGGTCTGATGAAGCAAATCAGCATAATGTAAGTTAATGGCTCTGTAGAAAAACTATCGAAACCACTAGCTATAGGTCAAAATTGTCAAATGTCGTCAATAGCTGACAGTATTTTTTGAATGATTGCTAATTTCCATTTTTGCCTGATCATCGGGAATTTCTATAGAGCCGAAATTATATGTTATTATCCGCTCTTTCAATTAACACAGAGTGCTAATTTTAAATAGGGGTTCCGTTTTTTTGTGTTAACTATAATCCCTCAGTAAAGCGCAAAGCATCTAATCCGAACTCCTACACCATCTTTTTCAGCTTCAGTTTCGTAATCACGAGCTCTGCAGTCTCTTCTACCTGCTTCTCTCTGAGACAATTCTGATTCTTTGAATAATACTCTGTAATAAGGTCCACCGCTTGGCTCTAAGTAAAAAGAGATTATGTTAAATGTCTAATTTTTAAGAAAGTAAAGCTCAAACGCTTTTAAGAGTGGATCTTAGGAAGTTTTTAAGTGGGCCTAACCGGATTCGAACCGGTGACCGCTCGGTTATGAGCCGAGCGCTCTAACCTGGCTAAGCTACAGGCCCGTTGTGAGAAAAGATGTAGAGCGCCGCAAACAGGGCTCGAACCTGTGACATTCTGGTTAACAGCCAGACACTCTACCAACTGAGTTATTGCGGCTTTTATGTGGCGCCAACGCGCGAATCTTCTTAATGCACTTATTGCTTTTAAACCTTTTGATTGCTTCAGTGTTTTTCCTGTTTTTCGGGGCTATTTTCGCACTTTACCCGCAGATTTCCCGCACCACTATCTCATCATAATGATGATAATCATATATCTTTTAGAATATATGTTCCAGTGGAAACAAAGGGGTGCGCCTAAAATCCAGTTCTTTACCAGGTAACTTGTGTTACATCCTTATATTCCCTTAAATGTCAGCATGTTTTAGTATCGCCGGTGTCATCGTTGAAAACACATATATGTTTCCCGCATTGCGGGCAGGCCGTGTCTTTGGTGATGTTGTATTCCTCCGTGTCGAACATGCCTCTTTTTATCAGCAGGTTGTTGCATTCGGGGCAGATAGTGTTCTCCTTATCAGTTCCCGGCACGTTCCCGATGTATATGTAATGCAATCCCTCCTCCTTTGCTATATTATACGCCATCTCAAGCGTTTCCAGAGGCGTGGAAGGCACGTCAGTGAGCTGGTAATAGGGATGGAAGCGCGTGAAATGCAAGGGTGTGTCAGCTCCCAGATTCCCGTATATCCACTTTGACATTGCCCGAAGCTCCTCCGGATCATCATTATAGGTAGGAATTACAAGGTTGACCACCTCGATATGCATCCCGAGCTCATGAGCCCTCTTTGTAGCCTCAAGCACCGGCTCAAGTCTTGCACTTGCGACCTTCCTGTAGAATTCATTGTTAAAAGCCTTGAAATCCACTCTAAAAGCATCCAGGTACGGGGATATCTTCTCCAGCGCTTCGGGAGTGATATATCCGTTGGTGACATAAATAGTGGCAAGCCCCGCTTCCTTTGCAAGCCTGGCGCAGTCGTAGGTATACTCAAACCAGATGGTCGGCTCATTGTAGGTCCAGGCAATGGACCTTGCGCCAAACTGCAGCGCCCTGGAAACTGCGGTCTCAGGGCTAATCTCGACTGCACGAGAAGTATCTATCCCCGCCTGGGAGATGGTCCAGTTCTGGCAGTGTCTGCACCTGAAGTTACAGCCTATGCTCCCCAAGGAATATACAGCAGACCCCGGGTAGAAGTGGTAGAGCGGTTTTTTCTCGATGGGATCAAGAGCCTCACTGGAAACCACGTTATAATTGAGGGTGTACAGAGTTCCGTCCCTGTTCTCCCTTACCCTGCAAAATCCCTGCTTCCCCGGCGAGATCTTACAGCTTTGGGCACATAGTTTGCAGTGTACCTTCCTGTCATCCAGCTTTTCATAAAGCATTGCTTCTTTGATCATGAGAAACCCCTATTACAAGATGGGCTGGATAATATAAGGGGCTATTGGAAAGGAGGCGAAACAGGTTCTGCCTCTTATTTAAAAATGATTGAAACTAACTTCAAAGACACTTTTTCTTACATTAGCCTTTATATCCTCGCCTGGAGCGCCCTCAAGCCTTAATATCACGGATGTGCCATTAGAGAGAACTGAGCATTCACCTGCTGTAAGTCCTGCATTGGCCGTTTCTCTTCTGAAGAACTCTTCCCAGGCTGAAGGATAGGTAGTATCCATTGTCAGTGTAAGGTCTGTAAAGAGATATTCCTCTTCGTACAGTATGGCTGTGGAATTGTACCCTGTCCGGACCTCTTCAATCGAATCACTGCTGATAGCCTCTGCAGGCCCCGGGATCTGTATGGCATTGATGTATATAGTGATGTTAGTGCCATTATCAGTCCTTCTTATTGCCAGGGAAGGTGACTGCTTCATAATGGAAAGATCATTCTGTGCAAGTATCAGGGCCCCATTCTCATAAGCATAGGTCTGGTCAACAAAATAAGTGTTATCTGATCTGTAGAACACTGTTCCGAGATTTTCAAGGAAGCCGGCACTATCATAGCTGAGCAAGGCGTCGTTTGCTGTGATCCTGATACCGGAGCTCTCAGTTCTTACTCCCAGCATTCCGCTTGACCTCCCGGGACTTACAACAGGTATGCTCCCGCCCCCTGCCCTTACGGGGGTGCTGAAGGACATTATGTTCACAGGATCGTTTGCATTTGCAACTGAGAGGATGTCTATATTGGATTTGAGGACTGACATGTCATAGTACACATCAGCCATGTGCGATTGCTCTGCGCCGGTCCTCCACTCCGGAATATAGCTCACATGTATCACTGTAAATACAGCCACGATCATGCCCAGCATCAATACTGCAGATACAACCGTCGAGACTGCGGATTCGGACCGTTCGAATGTTTTTGCTGACATCTTATCATCGCCTTATGGGTTCATGTAAAGCTGCTGTACCTCTGTGCTGTTCAGTGCCCGGTTCCAGAGCCTAACCTCATCTATGCTGCCATTTAAATAGTTGCTCGGGCTGCTGTCTCCCCATCTGCCAAAAGACCAGCGGTTAGCGTTGACATTAAATGGGGTTCCCTGATTGTCATATCCCCTGTTCACTCCGTCAACATAAAGCGTTCTGTCATTAGCCGAACTATAGACCGCCGCAATATGGTGCCATTGCCCGTCATTGATCTGGATCCCGTTCAAATTGCGCGTGTTAGTGTTCCTTGCCACTAGCCGGACCACACCTGCGGAAGTCACATCTATTCCGTAATATGAATTGCTTGCGCCTGAATATGCAAGATTCACCACGGCCGGAGTGGAAACACAATTAGTTGTCTTCAACCATACACTTATTGTGAAAGGATAATTTTCAATGATCCTGTTATTGATCTGAACATGATCGTTAGTTCCGTCGAAGTCCAGTGCATTCCCGCTGACGCCTGTGACCCGGTTTGCCTCAAAGACCGTTCCGTTATAGGCGCCGATGGAATCATAGGCAATAGTTCCTGTATTCTCGTTAAGTTTCCACCAGGCGACCTGGCCAAAGGGTACGACAGGCTGAGGCGGCTCTACAGGCGGTGTCACATTTCCACTGCCTCCTCTTGCATGACCCGGATATCCAAGAAGTGTCCCACTCTTTATTACCATATTTGTACTTACACTCAGGATAGTAGTGGATATATGATCACCGGGGGTTATGCTGTCTCCCCAGAGGCTGGAAACATTGATACTGACGACTTCTCCCAGCTGCCAGATGCTGCTGCCTTTCAGTATCAGCACTTCAGTAGGCGAGAGCTCTCTCATGGTCCCGTTGACATTCAACATTATGCGGGTATCGGGGATGTCTATTGTCTGGCCGCCTGCATGGCGCAGGTAGATAGTATTGGTGTCTGCATCCACCCATCCCTGGATATCGGCATGTACCTTTTCCGGTGATCCTGCATATGAGAGCACGAATACAGCGATTACTGAGAATGCAAGCACTGCAATCGCTGTCATCAATAATTCGCCGATAACCTCGGAAACTGCAGTGGTGTTATTCCTGAATTTATCTTTGTGACTTCTCATACGGACCAGCTCAGATCAATAACGCAAATACCAGATAGGCTATACACATCATCGCCATGGAATGCTTGAGTCCTGAACGGATATTCCCGGTTCCCATTTTTCCGGCAACGATGCCTGAACAGAAGCCCTGGATCATTGCCGCATGGAAGAATATCATTGTGTAAGCCTTAAGATCAAAATCAGCTATCAACGGCATACCTGCCTGGATATTGCCGTCTGCAGAGGGTATAGCAGGCAGGAAGTAGGCAGCAAGTATGTAGACTATGAAAAGGAAGACCATAAAAGCAATATATATTATGAAAACATACACGAACATCTCTGCACTGCGTTCTTTTTTGAGATGTTTCTGGACATCGGCATCATGGGCGGCTATCGTAAGAACACTTTTTATATCACTTGTAGTTTCGTTGGCTTTGATGATCAGTGTAATGATGCGCCGCGTCATGTCTGTCCTGATGCGATATTCGAACTTTCTCAGGGCATCGTCAAGTTTCGCTCCCCAGGAGATATCATTGACAAGCCTTCTTACCTCAGCATGCAGGACCCCTATCTTCAGTTTCATGCTCATCTCTATGGCATCGACCAGCACTATTCCTGCTTCGTTGATGCTTGCAAGGTTGTTCAGGAATTCCGGGATATGCGATTCTATCTGTTTTATCCTGTGGTTCCTGATCTCATCAAATACTATGAAGGGAACAAACAGTATCAGTAACGCAATGAATACATAGTCGTCGAGCGTTGCTACGGTAGAATAGTCAATGTTCCTGAAAAGCGCAAAGCTCAATGAACCTGTATAGCTCCTTATGTTCCAAAGCAGATATGTCACCGCCAACGGGAGGCTTACGATGAACACATGTGCAGGTCTGCTCTTTAAAAAATTGAAGGGGTGAGTGAGCGTATAACGTACCTTCAGTGTCTTTTCGCGCAGCAGTATCTTCCTTCTAAGTTCCTCCTCATTCTCCGGCCCTCTTCTTATCCTGACATGGGAGAATATGTCAAGCTTCTTTTCCTGTACGTAGATACCTGACAGGTTTGCGCCTTCTCCGGTGATAGAGCTTAACAGGAATATGAAAACTATCGTGCTGAGAGGTATTAACAGGTAAATGATGTAATTGAGGATCATCATCGAGCCTGTATTTATGAGCCCCAGCACCACAAGTATGGTGATAAGGAACAGTGGGCCTGCTACAAAAGCAGATATATATATCTCGGCCATCACTCCAAGTGTTTCAAAGAACAGCTTCTGTTCCTTGGATGCTGAAAATCGATACTGTTCATTCTTGGCCTTGAGGTATGTCGTTACATCGCCCCCGCTTGCAACGATCGAAGTAAGCCCCTCTATGAAGTCCTTGAATTTCTGGGAAGGAGTCCTCTGACCTGCCTTTTCAAGAGCCGTCAGCAGATCACTGCCATAGCAGTCCATGTCCTTGACGATATAACCGATGTCTTCCGCAGAAGCTCCGTAAATATGGTAGTTATCTGTAATGGATCTCATTATATCCAGAAGGTTCAGGCCTCCTCCCCTGCTCATGGCGTACAGGTAAGCGGTCGTGTGAGGAAGGGACTGATTAATGAGCGAGCTTCTTACATTTGCCTGTACGCTGGGAAGGGATATGAAAACATAATATGTCAGGGAAAAAGCAACAACAAAGAATGTGACGCATAGTAGCAGAGAAAATATCAGGGGGAAATTTGAGCTGATACCCTCAGGCATAACCCACGGGCCGATATGATAGAGGACCATATCGCTGGAAAAATGCAGTCCTATTGCCATCCCGATAATTGCTGCGAACAGTCCTGCCAGCAGGGACATAAGGCATGCCTGTGAGACATACTGCTCGACCAGCATACCCATACCGGCTTTGCGCAGCATGTCTCTTGTATCATGGAACTGGTCTATGTTCCTGCGGATGTACCTCCCAAAAAGAAGATGTGCAGTAAAGTCTATTGCAGTGGTTATAATGTTCACAGGTACCGCCCTCAGGAACTGTCTGCAAGTACTTCTTCAAGGGTGTCATTCGCAATAGAGCGAAGCACCATTTCAGGATCTGCCGAGTAAGCCTGTACAACAAGGGTAATGCTGACATAATCACGTATGCCCTTATCACGCATATATTCGAGGATGCGTTGTCTCACTTTTATCTCTGAGGCAAGTTTCTCTTTGTCCCAGCCACGGGCCTGAATTATCTTTCCAAAGACATACGATTCCCCGTTGCACTTGAAAGAATCGGTCAGGGGATCCCAGCGGTACAGTTCATTAATGCGTATATAGCCTGTCTTGGTGTCGATACCTGTCAGCTCCACAATACTCTGGGTCCTGCGTACACGCTTGTCCCTGACGAAGGTCTGGATCTGTATGCTCAGTATATCAAGCGACTGCAGCATCATGTGGGGCACGTTAAGCGGAGGACTGTCCAGCCTGTTGACCACTGTCTGCACATCTCCTGCGTGCATGGTCGAATAGGTTGCGTGGCCTGTAGATATTGCCTGGAACAGTGTAAGGGCTTCCTCTCCTCGTATCTCTCCCACAAGAATGTATTCCGGCCTCTGGCGCAGTGCGGAACGCAGCAGGTCGTACATTGTGACCTCCCCGGTACTGCCGGAACTGAGCGATTTCCTGGTAACGCCCGCTATCCAGTTATCACGGTGCAGGGTCAGTTCGCGTGTATCCTCAATGGATACTACCTTTGAAAGGGGTGGAATGAAAAGGGACACTGCATTGAGCATGGAGGTCTTTCCTGATGCAGTGCCTCCTGCAAAGATCGCGCAGTTGCCATTCTCGATGGCCAGCCAGAAGTATGCCATCATTTCGATGCTGCACGTATTATAATCTATCAGGTCTATAGCTGTGATAGGGTCTCCCCTGAACTTCCTTATGGTAAAGGAACTTCCTCTTGTGGTTATCTCTTTCCCGAGGGTCGCCTGCAGCCTGGAACCGTCAGGAAGTGTCGCATCCACCATGGGTTCGCTTACGGAGATATGTTTCCCGCTCTTCTGGCACATTTTTATGACATGGGAATTCAGCTCCTCTTCAGCGAAAGAAATATTCGTCTTAATGTTGCGATATTTGTTATGATACATAAAGATCGGGATATCCACGCCATCGCAGGATATGTCCTCGATATATGGGTCAAGCATCAGTGTATTTATCCTGCCGTTGCCAATGAAATTGCGTTTGAGGAAATAGAGTATCCTGTAAATGGAAGCAGTTTCAAGGTCCGCATGGTACCTGCTGAAAAGCGAAAGAGCCTGCTCGGTAAGGATTATTTCCTTTTCTTTACGGGGGCCGATGCCTCCAAGGCTCAGTATGTCCCGAAGGTCGTCATAAACCCTCTCAAGTATATCCCTTTCGTAAAGGGTAAGGGCCGGTTCAGCAACATGATAATAGAAAACGTTGCCCTTTTCGAGAATGCATACGAAAGAATAAGGTTCATTTACCCAGTATCTTTCTATCTCTCTGTATCCTTCCGGTATTTCCATTTCCACAAGAGCGCCGTGGAGCTGTTGATCATAAGCCTGAAGCCTTCTTTGTGATCTTATCGAGAGTGAAAGCCTTTTTTTCAGACCGAGATAAAAAGATGTGCTCTTTGCTGTAGCTGATGGTTCCGAAGTTTTCCTGTCCTGCACACGCGGGATTATTGCGTTAGATTCAGTGTGCTCTAAATCCTGGCTCATTAAATATTTATATAAACGCTTATATATAAAAACTCTCTGTTTTTAGTTAGATTATACTATTCGATCCATACAAACTAAAATAAGGCTTTATAGCCAATCCTATGCACTCATACAAAATAAATTTGGCAAAAGAGAAATTACAGGATCTCAGGGCGAAGCATTCAGTTTCCCGAAATGTGTTTCATATCTGTCCTGCATCTCTTCCCAGGAAGGCAGGTCTGTCTGGCAGCCAACGCTCTGCACTGCAAAGGAGGCAACAGTGGATCCTATCCTGCCGCAGGTCTCAAGAGGATAACTACGGGTATATGCCAGTAAAAAGCCAGCTCTGTAGGCATCGCCGGCACCAGTGGGATCGACAGCCTTTACCGGGACTACAGGAATGTTCATAATTCTCCCTGCTTGATGTATGACACTTCCCCGGGCATCGTATGTCACAACAACGGTATCTATCATTGTCAGGATGTCCTCAAAGGACTTTCCTGTCATCTCGCATACGCGCTGGATCTCGTGCCTGTTGGTGAAAAGGATATCAGTGTTCTCAAGTATGCTCTCAAGGTTCTCTTTTGAATAGGTTATAAGGTCCTGCCCGGGGTCAAAAGAAACAAACCGGGCCTTTTTTGCAACTTTTGCATTGAATGCCGAATCAGAGGTTGCAAGATGTACAAAATCAATCTCCGGAGGCTCCAGTTCTTTCAGGTGGACGGAGGCACCCCAATCGAAATAGGTGCTCTGGTGATGCTTCCTGTCAGTGAACACAAAAGCTCTTGTACTCTTTTCGTTTGGGTATCTGTACAGGAGCGACAGGTCAACTCCATGAGCCCTCAGTTCAGCCTCATAGCCGCTGGGCTTAAAATCGCCTCCTACGGCTGAGATAAGCTGGCAGCTTCCGCCAAGCCTTGCAATCCCTATGGCAATGTTAGCAGCGCCTCCGCCAAAATATTCGCGATATCCTATAATAGGCTGAGATTCGTCATGTATCGCGATATTCTCCACATCGAAAAGAAGGTCTATGGCTGCGTGGCCGACAATTGTGATGACCCTTTCCATGTTCCAGCCCGCACTGTTCACTCGAATTCTTCGACTTCCACGACGTCAAGCGGCACATCCCGAAGCGCCCTTCCGATAACGGACTTTGCGATCCTGGCTGCATGCTCGTCGCTTTCCGCATCGAACACCTTCATATCAAGAACAAGTCCTACGATCGCCGTATTGGCTGCAACGAACACACTGCTGAAAGGTTCATTACAGGACGGGCAGAAGGTGGACCCGACATCCACTTCCACATAGTCGAGTTTAGGGTTCAGGCGTTTTCCAGCTTCGGAAATCGCAACACCAATAGCATCGTCGCCGGACTTTACATCTCTTACCAACCAGGCAGCTTCAAGCGTAACATGATAATTCGTCATACTTTCTCTCCGATCCACATCTCTTTCTTCTTCACTCTTCTATTCATTCAAATGGTAAACAGGACATCGTCATCGACATCGAACAGGCCAAGCCTCGCACCGGCATCCAGCCAGGCATGCCCGTAACTGAAACACACGAGTGCGTTCACAGGATCATCAGTTTCCATAAAGTGCAGTCCGTCGTTGTAATACGAAGTGGCCATAGTGCGATAGTCCTTGGCTACGGTATACATATGGGACCTGTCTATAGGGGCGATCCTGGCTTTTTCAAGTGCAGCCCTTAAGAGGGCTTCATATCTCTTAACCTTTTCATTCAGTTCCGCAGCCATCTCATACCGCCCCCTTGTTTATAAGTTTATTTGCCGCCCCCGAATATCCTTGTGAACAGCTTGCCTCCATCATTGCGAGCAGGGCGTGAAGGCTGTCTCTTCGGAGGAGGTGTGATAGGCTGCATCTGCTCTTGTGCGACCGCAATATCCGCGTTCTGCGGCTTTGATACCGGCGTTAGCGGCACATGCGTGTGTTGTGCCTTGACAACAGGCACCCGGGTGGAAACTTCAGGCTCCGGGACCGGGCTTTTTGTCTTTGCTGCCTTTAGCACATTGACAGATTCTCCTCCGTGCTTTGATTTCCTGATACGGATATCTACAAGTATGGGCCTTTCGATGTCGTTACTCACAAGCATCGCAACACCGGCAGGAAGCCTCATGAGTTCATCCTCCACGTAAGAGCTCACACCCTCAAGGCCTTTGCTGATAGCTTTCAGGTCATTAGGATTGGTGACCTTCATTATTATCTGGGTACCGCACTGGGAAAGGACGTTCTTGTCCACCCTTGCCGGACGCTGTGATATAACCATCATTCCAAGGCCAAACTTCCTGCCTTCGGACGCAATGGTCCTGAGGATGTCAGTACTGACGGTCTTGCTGAAGCCTTTTTCAGGCGCATAGTTATGAGCTTCTTCTACAACAAGCATTCCCGGAGGTATGCGATCCATCTTTCTTGCCTCGAACATCGCCGAGCATATCTGTGAAACTATCATGCTCTGCATGTCAGGAGGCACGCCCTTGAAATCAAGAATGGCAGCCCTGCCCTTGCGGACAAGCGCTTCTATGGGCGTAGGATTCGGAGAAAGGATGCCGGTCTCATTTACGCTCTCAAGCATACTGATAACGTTCCATCTGGCTTTGCTCTTATCGTTGCTGACTGCAAAGATGATGTCCTCTATAGTGTATGTTTCCATCTCTGCCCGGAGGGCCTGTATGGCCTCGTAGAGTATCCCGGTATGCGTGGTGTTGAAGTTCTCCGGGAAAATGGATATCAGGTCCTTTACTGTGAGGTTTATGCCGTTGAGCCTGAACAATTCATCAGCTGCGGGATTTATTGTTTTGTTTGCAGGGGTATACACCGTGACCCTGTCCGCATAGGACTTAGGTGAAATGTTATACTTTTTGAAGGCTTCCGGGTCTTCCGGAGCCTCAACCTTGAGTGATGCATATTCGCTGTGCGGATCGATTATAAGGAGTGGAATGTCTCGATCCAGCAATTCTTCCAGTAATACAGCGGCAGTATAGGATTTTCCACTTCCGGTCTTGGCAAGTATGCTGCAATGCTTCTGCACCAGACTGTTGACGCTTAGCTGAACCCTGATGCCGGTGCCTTCCAGCAGGCCGATGTTCATGTCCTCGCCGGAAAGTCCCAGTACGGAACGAATAAGGCCTTCATCAGCCACGTAGATAAGGTCCCCCGGGCTGAAGGGGATCACAGGAGACCTGAGCATCCCTTCAGTGTCGTGGGTGCCGACAACTGTGGCCTCGGCTATTATCCTGTCATCA
>Ga0209347_1002129_pt1 | contig 27513 bp, 21 predicted proteins | sample AutmiccommuBRH23_FD_187382 | JGI IMG/M metagenome (GOLD analysis project Ga0209347, IMG submission 187382) | Deep subsurface microbial communities from Mt. Terri, Switzerland - Autotrophic microbial communities BRH/23 (SPAdes) (version 2) | ecosystem: Environmental > Aquatic > Deep subsurface >...
AGCGGTGACTTGTTTGCACTTTATGGATTGAACCAGAATGCTGCCTCTTTTGACCAGGTGTATCAGAACCCTCTTGACAGGCAACGTTTAAGTATAGGGGTTGACATTCCAATACTTGATTGGGGAAGAAGAAAGGGCCGCCTGTCGATGGCACAATCGAACCGGGAAGTGGTTCGTATCAGCGTTGACCAGGAGCTGAACGATTTTGAGCAGGAAGTTATCATGAATGTGATGGAATTCAACCTCCAGGCTAACCAGGTAAGGAATACTGCCAAGGCCGATACGATTGCGCAGATGGGTTATGATGTAACACAGCAGCGGTTTCTTATCGGTAAAGTTGATGTTACTAAACTGAACCTCGCAAGAAATGATCAGGAGATGGCCCGGCGTGCTTATATCAGGGCCCTGAGAAGTTTCTGGAATTATTATTACACCATCAGGATGCTGACACTTCATGATTTTATTGGGGGAATTACCCTGTCTGAAGATTTCGACCGCATCATCAATGACTTATAAACCGGGGATTATGAGCGCAAAGAGAAAATACTTTATTTTGATTTCAGTCCTGACTTTAGTTGTCGCTGTTGCAGCAGTGATGGTAGTATCAGGTGGAGGAAATGAAAAAACGCACACTGTTGAACTGGGCAATTTCGAACTCGCTATAGAGGTAAAAGGTGAAATACAGGGCAAAAATGCCATTATTATCGGTCTTCCTGATGACCTGAAGCGAAACGATTTACGTATTTATCAGTTAAAACTGAAAGATCTGGTAGAGGAAGGCACACTTGTAAGGCAAGGTGATTATATTGCAACACTTGATGCTGCACAGATCACCCAGCAGTTGGAAAACAACAATCAGGATCTCGAGAGGCGAAGGGCAGAACTTAATGATGCCCGTATCGATTCTTCCATTCAACTTACAAAATTGAGGGAAGAACTGGCAGAATTTACATATGATCTTGCGTATAAAAAACTGGAGTTGGAACAGGCACGTTTTGAATCACCCGCCTATCAGCGGAAGGTTAAGGTCGAATTCGACAGGACCATCAGGGAGATGGAAACAAAGCGGAGGGATTACGAACTGAAACGGCTCGACCTTAAAATGAAAACCCAGCGGATTGAAGACAGGTTTACCGAGCATCATAAGAGAGATTCACTGCTTAAAAGGGCTATGGCTTCCACAAGGGTATTATCACCTAAAGATGGTATGGTGATGTACGTTAAATTGTGGAACGGAAGGAAGCTCAGGGTAGGCGATGATGTTAACATCTGGATGCCCGATATTGCAACGCTCCCCGATATGACGCAGCCTGTTTCAGAAGCTTATATCCAGGAAATTGATATCACAAAAATTGCTGTTGGCGACAGTGTTGATGTGAAGGTTGATGCTTTGCCGGGAAAATCTATTAAAGGTGCAGTTTCCGATATCGCAAATATTGGACAGGAACTGCAGGGTTTCGACATGAAGGTGTTTAAGATATTGATCGATCTGAAAGCACAGGGGAATGAGCTGAAGCCCGCTATGACTTCTAGCAACAGGATCATTTTAAAGAAAATGAACAATGTAATTAAAATACCGCGCAACAGCCTGTTCCGGTTAAACGGCGAATCGTTCGTTTATGTAAAGGAAGGTGGCGAGATCATGAAGAAACTTGTAAGTCCGGGAATAGAAAATGAAGAAGAGGTGGTTATTGAGCAGGGGTTGGAACCGGGTAACAGGATACTTCTGTCATCTCCCGAAAATGCAGGTGAGATTGTTTTATGGGCAGGCAAATGATCCTGTAAAAAAAAGGCACCCTTTTGGCTTTCGCCTCCGGGTGCCCAATTAATCGATGAAAAATGAAAAGTATTATTTTAGTCTGAGCTGCGTGCTTCCTAAAAACCTGTCACCATTGTACAGATTGAAACGGTAAACCCCTTCTGTTAATTTCTTCTGTGGCTTGAATGACATCTCCACTCTTTTGTTAACTGTAACCACTCCGGCAGCATTGTCAGCACTCGCAAGCAGGTCATCATTATTTTCAAAAATTTCTATGGTTGCAGCCAGGTCCTTATTGCTCGAATATTCCATTCCCTCAGGTGTGATAATTCTGAAATAAATATCCTTACCTGTTACCTGTCCCGGTAAATCGAAGCTCACCTGAAGTTTATTGGTCCTGCGGGCATTTACGGTCAGTTTTTCGTTTCTTCCCCGATAAGCTTCAGTACGGTAGTTGTCAGAAATCATTGACTTGAGGATAGCGTTATCGTCAGTAAGATTGGAATTTGTTTTTGCAGAAGAAGCGATCTTATCATTCAGTTTTGAATTCTCAGCCCTGGCAAGCATCAACGATTTATTTATTTCATCGATTTCTTTATTCAGCTGAGCTTTCTGTTTCTCAAGTTCATCAGCTTTATCCTTAAACTTCTTCAATGAAGCAATCTGGGAAGACATCCTGTTCACTTCTGCGATTCTTGCTTCAAGGTTACGGCTCGTTTCTGAAATTGCCTTCTCCAGCGATAGTTTGAGAATTTTTAGGTCGGCAACATCTTTCTTTGAAAGCTCCAGTGATTTATCAAGTTGCAGCTTCTGCGACAGCAGGTTTTCTGCTTTCAGTTTCTCTGCTGAAACAACCTCTTTCAGGTGAACATTGCTGAAATAGAGGGTTCCTACTGTGGCAAAAACTAGCAGGATAACAGCTGTGAGAATAATTTTTCGGTTTTTAATAATTGTTTCCATGGCTTTTCCTTTTTTTTGATGAATAAGCGCAAACCTACCCTTGCTTTATTAACCTGCCGTTAAAAGCGAATTAAAAGGAAATTAAAATTAAATGATCTGAACCATGACAGGGAGTAAACACAAAAAATGACAATAGTTTAGGTAATCTTTTTCTCTTTGTGAAAATTGGATTTACTGTAAGTCTTTAACAGCATTAACAATTTGGGAATGTATGGCTGGCTTTGCAACAAGGATGTAGCTGCTTTTACCATCCCATGCATTTCCCTGCCAGTCGGTAAATACACAACCTGCTTCTGAAGCAATGAGCACCCCTGCAGCAAAGTCCCATATTTCATCACCTGAGCAAATAAAGCCGTCGAAATTTCCTGTTGCCACATAACACAACTCCAGTGCAGTCGTTCCGAATTTTCTCAGGTTGAAATTTAATATCAGCCTTTGTGTGATTTCGGCAAATCTTTTTTTATCAACTTCCCTGTGGCCATGATTGACAAAAACAACAGGTGTGGCATTTGTAATATGCTCCTGCACCAGTTTATTTCCGTTTAAATATGCACCACCTCCCCGGGCTGCATAAAACTCCTTTTGATGCACAGGATCGATAATGACTCCTGCAATCACTTTATTCTCATGCATCAGAGCTATTGAGACAGCAAATACAGGAACTGACCTTGCAAAATTTGAGGTGCCATCCAATGGATCTACAACCCACACCGGACCGTTTGATTCACCGCTTAACCCGCTTTCTTCACTGAGGATCCCATAATCAGAATGGCTTGCCAGAACCTTTAATATGGCCGTTTCTGCTGCAATATCTGTATCTGTAACCAGGGTCTGCGAATCAGCTTTTATCCGTTTGTTCTGGGAAAGACCAAACTGTTCCCTGATTATAGCTGCGCCTGCCTGAGCTGCCATGCGGCCGATATTCAATGCTTCAGTAAAATCCATAAGCTTGTTTTATATCACCAAGTTAGTAAATTCCCTCTTAGAATATTATACCGGGTTTCAGGAATATCCTGCAACCAGATGACTCAGCAGACAGATAGCCCGGATTAAATTCCGGGAGCGTGTTCCAGTAGCCAGGCTTCAGCCTCCACATTCCATAATCCCCTGGTTTTTTTCACAAGTTTATCCAGTTCTGCATAAAAAGGATCGGTTTTCCCTTTTTCAGCAAATTCGGCTATCGGTGTCAGGGGAAGGTTTTTATGTGTATATATCAGTTTTTTGCCTCCCGGAACATGAGGGAGATTAAGCGTAGTATCTATTACAGCATTCAGCCCGCCAATATGGGTTACCAAACCTGCAGGGTCAAGCCCCCTTCCCAAATATTCAAGTGCTTCAACCATGTCATCATTATTTCCCCCCGAAGTCCCGGTAACATGGGTTGCTGCATAATGCACGTTGTAAAAATTAATTTTTGCTGAAAATTCAGGGTCAGAAGGGCCTGCAAAAAAATTCAGGCAGCCATCGAATGCAAGGATGGCATCGGCCTGTACGATAACCTGGGATACCGGGGCAAACACAAAAACATCATTAAAGCCTGTACCGCCAGAAACTTCTGTTAGCTTTTTTTCCGGTGATTCAATGTTGCCTGTGTTCAGGTATATCAATTCAATACCCTTTTCAGCAGCCCAGTCCGCGGGAAATATTTCACGTGCCCTGTCCAGCCGGCTTTGGTCAATATCAGTTACTACAAGAAGGGAAGGCTTTCTGTCTTCACGGTTCACTACATAATTAATTGCAGCCAGTCCCATGGGGCCGACTCCGGCAAGTAATGCCATTTTGCCTCCATCCACGATCTCCATCTGATGTATGTATGAACCAGGTTTTGTATGATAATTGGCATGCATGGCTCCTATAACGCAGCTGAGGGGTTCGGCCAGTGAAGCAGGGTAATATCCGGGGCCTTCATATGCCAGCAGGCAGTCCTGCTCAAGCACATCTTTCGGAATGATGACATAAGTGGCATCACCACCTATATATGGGTACGTATACCCGGGTGCGCTTAGGATTCCCAAAGGTCCGTCTTCATAATAAATGGCAGGTTGAATGGAATATTTCTGACCCGGCTTGAATTTATGCTGCCACTTTGAACCCACCTCCACAATTTCTCCGGCAAATTCATGTCCTATAATGACCGGGTTTGTATGTACATTGTCGGGGACTCTTTTATGATCGGAACCCTGTTTTGCAGCTTTGTAACTCGACATGCAAATGCTGTCGGATACTACTTTAGCCAGTATTTCATCATCTTTTACAGGTGGAAGTTCAAATTCTTCAAGCCTTAGGTCCTCCTTGCCGTATAAGCGCACGGCCTTTGTTTTATAACCTCCCCCAATAGCTTTTGGGGAGACAGTATCGGATGTATGGTGATTGTCCTGCATTATATTTCTTTATTTTATTTTTTTTCTACAATTACTTTCTGCCGGTATAGATCGCGAGGTAAACTATTTCAGCATATTCTGTCCACCGGTTACAGGCACTGCCTGGCCGGTTTCATAATCCTGTTCGATTACATAGAAGATGGCTTTGGCGACATCTTCAGGAGTACAGCCTCTGCCCGCAGGAACCTGAGCCTCATAAAACGCTTTCACATCAGCAATGGTTTTGGCTCCCGGAACCTTTCCTGTGTGCAGGTACTGAACAAATAAGCCATTCTGGGGGTCGCTCCACAAGGGGCCGTCGAAGTAATTACCCGGGCAGATGGCATTCACTTTTATATGATAAGGCATCAGCTCAAGCGCAAACGATTGTGTAAGGCCGATGCCTCCAAACTTGCCTCCTGCATAGGCAAAGTTCCGGTTGCTGCCTTTCAGTCCTGATTTGGAGTTGATCTGGATGATATCCATAAAATATCCCGGTTTGTACCTGTGCTGTACCTTCATCACCTTCTGGGCATACTTGGCACACAGAAAAAAGCCGGTATAATTGACCTTCGTCATAAGTTCAAATGTCGAAGGTTCCATTTCATCAAGACTACCGGCATGCAAAATACCTGCATTTGATATTAAAACATCCAGTCCACCGAATTGGACGACAGCCTCTTTTACCATGTTCTCCACGGATACAGCGTCAGCTACATTTACCTGAACAAAGGTAGCCCTGTTTTTTCTTATGCTTCCATTGAGATTGAACGTAAACTCTCTGCCCTTTTCTTCATTCAGATCAGCGACCATGATGTTCGCACCTTCCCTGAACAGAATTTCAGCTATTCCGGCCCCAAATCCCTGTGCAGAACCTGTAATAATTACGGATTTGTTTTCCAGCCGGCCTGATGATTTCCCTCCGAGTGAGACTTTTTTCCTGTAGTTTTCAACTTCCCAGCTTTCAATAAAGGCTACCTGTTCCGGGGTGAGGGGATGTGGCCCGCCAAAGTTATCCGATAATGAAGCGATCTGGCAGAAATCATTCACCATATCCTTCAGGTAACCTACCGACACTGCCGAGTCTTCAGCAGCAACAACTCCTTCTCCCTGTACAAATATAATTTTAGGCATGACTCCCCTTCGCGTATGGAATGCTTCCATTTTAGCCTTCGCCTCCGTGATGATGCCTTCATGGGTGCCTGTATTTTCAATAAACAGGTATTCCGGAAGGCAATATACCATCTGGTCGGGATTAAACGGATGAGCTATTCCATTTTCAAAAGCCTGCCTGTTTGATAAAAAGTTGTTAATCCATGTACTGTTAAAAGCAGTGGCAACTTTCAGGTTATTTTCTGAAAGCAGCATCCGCAGTGCGGGCAAAACTTCTGTTAATTTATCTGTTACAGCGAGCTCTTGAAATCGGGGAAAAACGTCAAATGAGCTTTTAAGTTTTGCTTCAATGCCGGCATATATTCCTTTTATTTCATCGGTGCTGTTTGCAGCTACAAATATTCCATGGTTTTGTATCAGAACAATCTGCGGGTCATGTTGAAACTTCAGGTTGTATTCCCTGATTTTCTGTTCTGTTATTTTAAACAGTATTAATCCCGGATCAGCATAGGGCAGGTAAAGGACTTTGTCTCCGAAGATTTCCTTAGATTTTATTTCCGCCTGGTTACTGCACAACAAGGCATTTACCAGGGTGGAATGGGTATGTACTACATAGTTATATTCAAAAAGGTTGTGAAGCGAGGTTTCCACTGAAGGACGTAACCCTGAAGCGGGATTTACCCGGCTGTCCACTAAAACATTTTTTACCTCTTCCTCACGTTCAGCAGGGTCGGACGAAAATTCCATTTCCGGTATCTCAGCCAGCTTTTTACGGTCGAGCACACAAAAACCATTTTCATCAATGCTGCTTAAATTTATTCCGCTTGCCTTAATCCAAAGCTGCCTCTCATTTTTGTAGGAAGTATTTCCTCCGCCCGCAATCACATAAGCTTTCTGACTGCCGTAATATCTTGATACTTCAATTAAATCTTTTATCTCCTGCTCCATGGTTTTTTATGATCTTATTCTGATATATCCTTTTATACCGCCTGCTGTTGTAAACTGAAGAAGAAGGCCATTACAGCTTTCCCCAGTTGTGCAAAATCATTTCTTTCTCCGGTTTTTGCCTTTCTTCCCGAAAGGTACCCTTCGCCTGCCTGTGCCTGCAGATATTGATGAGCGGCAATTACAGCAGCTCCTTCATAATTGATTTTTTTAAGGTCCTCGTCCAGAGGCACACCACCCCTGCATGAAATCCTCAGAGGGTCGAGCTGAGGAGTATTGTGCTCTGTTCCGAAAGTAACCACAAAATTATTTCGGTAAAAATATGTAGCAAAATCCTTCAAGATACTGCAGTCATTTCTGCCCGGAATAAGTTCTATGGAATATACCTCGTTTTCGAGCAGTTCTTCCATCAATTTTTCCTTGTTGCTTTCATATTCAGTAAATTTACCTGAAGCATCATCAAGAAGTACCGGATAACATGGTATTCCGCCGGCATCAATAATAATTGATTTCACATCTTCGAGGGTAAGAAAAGCTTTTGGGTCTTCAGGGACAAAAGCTACACCACCAGCTTTCAGGAGGTTGCCCCTAATTTCATTTTCGATGGCTGCAACATCACTCACAGGTGATTTTAAATTTTTACCTGAAAATAGTTTGTTAAACAACTGCATCCTCCCATCAACTGAGCCTTCCAGCTCGAAAATTGTCTCACGTATGGCTTGTGCAATATGCCGTTCTCGAAATAGCCCTTTTGCAATTTTTCGATGTAGTTCGGCAGCATCAAAATAAAGATTTATACCTGCTTTTATTAAATAAGCATTCAGCCGTTCAACCATCTGGTAGGTTTGCCGGTTACTTTCTTTCTGCAGTTCACTCATTTTTCTGGCTGATGCATCACTCATTCTCACCGGGTATCTCAATCCTTTGCCGCTGAAATAGGTTCTGCCCGGATTATTGGGATCATTTACACGTATCCCATCCTGTTGCAGTCTATCCTGCAGCGCCATAAATTCGACATTGAAAAGAGGGAAAACTTTATATTTCAATGCCAAAAGAGCAAATTCATGGTAACCTTCAAGGGTGTAAAAATCATTGATTCCCAAAACCTGGACACCCTCATTCAGGGCCATTTGAAATGCCAGTTCCATTTCTGAAAATGCGCTGAATGACTCTGGAGAATGGATGTGTCCGTTTACATCAGGGATGCCATTTTTTTTCTGTTTGCCGTGCCAGTCAAGCAGTTCCTGCCTGCCGGGGAAGCTGGTATATATGTTTTGTTCGTTTTCCATATATGAAGATTTGAATTGTGATGCAAATTAATAAAACCTGTTGATTTTGGCTGTCCTTTGGTATCCTGTTAATTACAGAAAAAAAAGAATCGGTATTCTTTGCAAATATAAAAAAAGAAAATACTTTTGCAGTCCCGATTATTGTCCGTACTTAGAGTTATTGTAAATGATTGATTTCCTTTGGTAAAGCTATTTTAAGGCAGCCCGAAAAGCCTTGATAAACCCACAGGAACAAGTTAAATGTTGAACGAATAAAACAATTTGAGTGGATACATTAAGTTTTAAAACTGTTTCAGCCAATAAGGCCACCGTTTCGAAAGAATGGGTTCTTATAGATGCTGAAAACCTGGTGCTGGGTCGTTTGTCCAGCGTGGTAGCCAATATTCTCAGGGGCAAGCACAAGCCCGAATTTACTCCGCATGTTGACTGTGGCGACAATGTCATTATAATAAATGCAGAAAAAGTAAGGCTTACCGGAAAAAAACTCACTGACAGGATTTACCTGAGCCACAGCGGTTACCCAGGTGGTCAACGTGCACAGTCTCCCCGTGAAATTCTTGAGAAATACCCTGCAAGGCTGGTTGAAAAGGCAGTGAGAGGGATGTTGCCAAAAAACAAACTGGGCAGACAATTGTTCCGCAACCTTCATGTAGTGGTCGGACCTGAGCATAAACACCAGGCTCAGCAGCCAAAAGTTATTGATTTAAGTACGAATAAATAAAAAAAATGGAAGTAGTTAATACGATAGGTCGTAGAAAAAAAGCCGTTGCACGTATTTACGTAAATGAAGGCAAGGGTAATATCACTATCAATAAACGCGAGTTTAAGGAATACTTTACTACCACTACCCTGCAATATATTGTTGTTCAGCCGCTGAATATTGTAGAAGCAGTTGAAAAATACGACATCCAGGTTAATCTCGATGGTGGGGGAGTAAAAGGTCAGGCCGAAGCATTGCGTCTTGCAATTTCACGTGCCCTGATTAAAATCGATCCCGAGGCAAGAAAAGAGCTGAAGGCAGCGGGTTTTCTTACGAGGGACCCACGTGAAGTTGAACGTAAAAAACCGGGAAGGCCAAAAGCAAGGAAACGGTTCCAATTCTCAAAACGTTAATATTTTATTATTGTATAATTAAATGGATCTAAAACGGTTGAGACTTCATTATGAACTACTCAACGGTTGCTTTTAGAATCATTAAAAAGTAAACAGATGCCAAAAGTATCATTTCAGGAATTATTGGATGCAGGTGCCCATTTTGGTCACCTGAAAAGGAAGTGGAATCCCAACATGGAACCATATATCTTTATGGAGAAAAATGGGATTCATATCATTGATCTTCAAAAAACGATTATCAAAATTGATGAAGCAGCTGCGGCAATGAAGCAGATTGCCAAATCAGGCAGAAAAGTGCTTTTTGTAGCTACCAAGAAACAGGCTAAGGAACTCGTTGCCGAACTTGTAAAAACTATTGGTATGCCTTACGTTACTGAGCGCTGGCCTGGAGGTATGCTTACAAACTTTCCTACAATCAGGAAAGCAGTGAAAAAAATGATGTCCATCGATAAGATGGCTAAAGATCCCAGTTGGGAAAACCTTTCGAAAAGAGAAAAACTTCAGATTGGACGTCAGAGAGCTAAACTTGAAAAAATTCTTGGCAGTATTGCCGACCTAAACAGGCTTCCGGCAGCGTTGTTTATAGTGGATGTAATGAAGGAAAAGATTGCTGTCCGCGAAGCACAGCGTTTAGGTATTCCTGTATTTGCAATCGTTGACACCAACTCGAATCCAAATGGAATCGACTTTGTTATTCCTGCTAACGATGATGCCTCTCAATCAATTAAATTGATTATCGGAGCAATGGTTGATGCAGTTGCTGAAGGACTGAATGAAAGAAAAGCCGAGCGAAAAGATGAGGATGAAGCGCCACGGAAGAAAGCCCGTAAAAAAATAAGGAAAGAAGTGAATGAGCCGGAGCTCGTTGAAGAAGAACCGGAAGAAGAACTGGAAGAGGAACAGGAAGAAGAGCTCGAAGATGTTGAAGACATCGATGAAATCGAAGATGAAGAAGAATAGTTTACAGCTTTTCGTAGTATAAAATCATTTTAAAATAAGTTTTATGTCATTTACAACAGCCGACGTAGTAAAACTGAGAAAGATAACTGGCGCAGGTATGATGGACTGTAAAAATGCCCTTGCCGAAGCTGATGGAAATTTTGAAAGGGCAACGGAAATCATTCGCGAAAGAGGAAAACTTGTGGCAAGCAAACGTGCCGACAGGTTGGCAACCGAAGGTGCCGTAATGGCTAAAGTTAGTAGTGATAAAAAGTCAGGAGCCCTGGTTGTTCTGAATTGTGAAACTGATTTTGTAGCCAAGAATGAAAATTTCGTAGCTTTCACCAATAAGATTCTTGATCTGGCCCTGGCACAGAAACCTGAAAACCTTGAAGCTCTTAAAAATTTAGAACTTGAAGGAAGGTCTGTTGAAGCACAGGTTACCGAACAGACAGGTGTTATTGGCGAAAAACTTGAATTATCCTATTACAGTAAAGTGGAAGCAGAGACCGTAGTTGGATATATCCATCCCGGAAATAAACTTGCCACAATTGTTGGATTCAATAAAGCAGGTTTCAATGAGCAGGTTGGAAAAGACATTGCCATGCAAATAGCAGCAATGGCTCCCGTTGCAGTTGATACCGACACGATACCACAGGAAGTTATTGACAAGGAACTTGTAATTGCAAGGGAAAAATTCCGATTGGAAGGAAAACCTGAAGATATGCTCGATAAAATTGCACAGGGCGCTCTTCAGAAATGGTACAAAGAAGTTACCCTGGTTAACCAGCCTTTTATTAAAGACAATAAAATAACCGTTAAAGACTATCTGAAACAGAATGACAAAGATCTGAGAGTTACAGGCTTCGACCGTTATGCTATTGAAGGTTAACATTTGAAAATATATTCAAAAAAAGCTGCCGGTACGGCAGCTTTTTTTGTTTCATGAGCCTCTTCCTTTACAACATTTTATAAATGTTCCTATTCAGGAAATTCTCCATATCAGGCTACCTTTGAGGATATAGCTAACTGAAAGGTAAGAGGCGTTGGCGACGAGAGATTGTCATTTATTGGGCATCTGTTCTTGATCACTTCAATCCATCCTTCTACTTTTTCTGGTGATGCATCAGTTTCCGGTGAAAAATCTACCTGGATATGTTTGAATCCCGCCCTTTCCTCATCCGATAAGCCAAACAGCTTCGCTGGATTCAGGTTTCCACTCACAGAAATTGTCAGCTTTTTAATCTGAATTCCCAATTCCTTTGCCGTAAGGTGTGCTACTACATTAATACAGCCGGCATAACTTGCCAGAAGATATTCCACAGGGTTCGCACCCAAATCCTCACCCCCAAGCGTGGGTGGTTCATCGATCACAATTTTAAATTGCCTCGCTCCTGCAATGAACCGGGCCGATGTTTCGGCTGTACCTTCAATTTTTACATTTAAATCTGTCATTTTATTTGATTTTTGGATAAAAAAAAAGCCCCTCACTCTCTGTGAAAGGCCTGTATAATACATGTTATGAGATAAATTTCAATCAGATATTACTTTCTCCTTCACCTGGCTGTTATTCCTGGTGCACATACACATCATGTTTGTAGTGGAAAGTAAACTTTTCATTGTTCTGTTATTACTCCTACTGTTATAGTAGGATGCAAACATAAAAAATTATTTTTATATAAGTGCATGTAAGGAATATATTTTTAAACACCAGCTTTCCCGAAGCTTCCGTGCGAATATTATATTCACTGAATGATGGAAATAAGATGAATACTGTTGTTGTTTAAAGAATCAGTATACTAACTAAATCTTAATACTGAACTTTCATAAATTCTGTTTACAAAGGTTTCATGATCATGATCAGTCCGGATTTTCCTTTTTAATATTCTTTTAATACCTTGTTCATTCGATCTTAATTGTGAAGTACTTTATTTATAACATTTGAATTGCAACTTAAAGCCATAAATGACAGACGAAATACAATATAAAAAGAATAGTGCGGCAGAAACGAAGTTTATAAGAAAGTAACCACTAAAATTACACAGGTTGGGCATGTTGAAAAATGATGTCATTTTGCAGAGGATATTAGAAAAAAAGGTATTTCAATGAATAACCAGGCTGATGTAAAGGTTGTTTTAGTGGTGTCGGGCCGCAGGGATTAAGTAAATCGTCCATAAAAAGAGAACCAGAATTGAAGTTGCCACTGTCTGAAGATTTTTATTTAAATTAGAAATATTTTAACGATCGGGAAGGGCCATAGATGAATATATTAGTTGTGGAAGATGAAATAAAAGTAGCCGATTTCCTCAAAAAAGGGCTGGAAGAAAAAGGTTATAACGTTGAAGTTGCATATGACGGTCAGATGGGGGAAAAACTGGCTCTCAGAAATCATTACGACATCTTGCTGCTCGATGTTATATTGCCGCTTGTCAATGGCTATGAGCTTTGTAAAAGAATCAGGGAAAAAAAGCCTAATGTGCCTATCCTCATGCTGACAGCATTAGGGACTACTGATGATAAACTGACGGGCTTTGATTCCGGTGCCGATGATTATCTGGTTAAACCTTTTGAATTCAAGGAACTTCTGGCCCGTATCAGGGCACTTGTTAAACGTTCCACAGGAGCGGTGCACACTTCAACCGTATTAAAGGTTGCTGACCTTGAACTTAATATCGACAAGAAAATGGCACGCCGTGGAGGAACAGATATCGAACTCACCGCCAAAGAATTCTCATTACTCGAATTCCTGATGCAAAACAAGGGAAGGGTAGTGTCCCGTACAGATATCGCTGAAAAAGTGTGGGACATCACCTTTGACACCGGAACCAATGTGGTGGATGTATACATCAATATTCTCAGGAAGAAATTGGATAAGAATTTCGATAAGAAGCTGATACATACACGTATCGGCCTTGGGTACAGCTTAAATGACCAGTAATGGATATCAGAAAAAGATTAACAACCCAATTTCTTGGAATTGTTGCCTTCCTGCTGTTTATCTCCTTAATTGCCATTTATATTTCTTTTGCACAGGCCCGAAAGGAAGAATTTTACGACCGGCTTAGCAGAAAGGCAAAAATGGTGGCCCAGATGCTAATAGATATAGAAGAAATTGATACAGAATTACTCCGGAAAATAGAAAGTAACAATCCCGTCAATCTGGCCAATGAAAAAATAGTCATATTCAATCACGAAAATGAAAAAATATATTCTACCGATGAAGATAATTATCTTGTCATAACAGATGAACGGATTCAGGAAGTACGTCTGTTGGACGAAATCAGGTTGAAACAAGATGATTATGAAATAGTAGGGCAGTTTTATACAGGACAATTCGACCGGATAGTAATTTTTGCAGCAGCTACCGATATCTTTGGTTTTCATAAGCTTCAAAGGCTTCGGACCATCATGCTTATTGTGTTTGTTCTAAGCCTCATTTTTGTTTATTTCGCAGGCTACGTATTCTCAATTAAGGCTCTTCACCCCATATCAACTATGGTGCGGCAGGTTAACAGTATTGAAGCAAATAATCTGAATACCCGCCTTGATGAGGGGAATGAAAATGATGAGATTGCCCACCTGGCTAAAACTTTTAATAAAATGTTGGAAAGGCTGGAACTTGCATTCAGGGTGCAGAAAAATTTTATAGCAAATGCTTCACATGAATTAAGAACCCCTTTAACAATTATCACCGGGCAATTGGAGGTTGTATTAATGAAAGCAAGAACAAACATCGATTATAAACAGACCCTGCTCCTTGTGCTTGATGAAATCAAAGACCTGAACAACCTGTCAAATAAGTTGCTGATGCTGGCACAAACCAGTGTTGATAAGGGTGATTTAAACTTTATGCCTGTCAGGGTTGATGAAATTATATGGAAATGCCACAAGGAGATTCTTGCCCGCGATGCGAATAATTCGATCGATATCAGTTTCGGTGAAGGAATTGATGACGATAGCAAACTGATGGTCTATGGAAATGAGATTCTCCTGAAAACTGCAATTATTAATCTTATCGATAACGCCTGTAAGTACTCTGATAAACATCATGCCGAAGTGCATCTCGATGCATCAGATAACAGATTGCTGCTTAAGATAACTGACCGGGGGATTGGCATTTCAGAAAAAGAGATGAGCATGATATTCCAACCCTTTTACCGGTCTAAAAGGGTTTTGAATTCTTCAGGTCATGGCATTGGACTTTCTCTTACTGAAAAAATTATTTTCCTTCACAATGGGAATATACAGGTAACATCAAAATTGGGTGAAGGAACTGTTTTCCTGGTTCTTCTTCCTGTTTTATCCTAAAAGGCGGAAGAAAATAACATGAGCAACTTATCCCGAAATACATTCCAATAATAGATTTTTTAGTACCAGCTTGCTTTCAGGTGACAAGATGAAAATTATTGAATGTTGTCATACGACTGATAAATAAGGAGCTGGTTCATTTGATTTCTTATTTTTTTTTGGCTGAGGAAATGCACAATAAGCCGTGGAATAATTCTACATGATGATAGTTGAAGGCTGTTATGAATCAAAAGGTTAGTTTTTGGAACAATAATTTCACAGGCAGGTAAATATTTACCTGCAGCAGGTGAGGGATTGTCTTTTATCACCTATGACGGCAACCTGATTAAACCACGTTAAGCATTCAATTAAATAAAGAAGGATCATAATATGAAAATAGCACAGATATCACCATTATATGAAAGCGTTCCTCCAAAACTTTATGGCGGAACTGAACGTGTAGTTCACTATATTACTGAAGAACTGGTTGCACAGGGGCACGAAGTTACCCTTTATGCCAGTGGCGACTCAGTTACCAGTGCAAGGCTTATCCCGGTCACCAGCAGATCGCTGAGGCTTGATGTGAATTGTATCGATCAGCTGGCTCCCCATTTTACCATGATGGAAATGATAGAGAAAGAGGCTCATCAATTTGATGTTATTCATAACCACATCGATTATATGATGTATCCCCTCATCAAAAGAAACAAGCAGCATTTTCTTACCACACTACATGGAAGGCTGGATATACCGGAACTTCAACCTCTGTATATGGAATTTTTTCAAATCCCTGTAGTTTCAATTTCTGACTCACAGCGTTTGCCAATTTCATTTGCAAACTGGAAGGGTACTGTTTATCATGGGTTGCCTCTCGACCTGTATCAACTCGTTCCTGAAGATGGAAAATATCTTGTTTATGTGGGAAGGATATCACCAGAGAAAAGGGTAGACAGGGCTATCGATATAGCGATAAAGGCCGGTATTCTATTGAAAATTGCAGCAAAAATAGATAAAGCAGACAGGGAATATTTTGAGGAAAAAATAAAGCACCTGATCGACCATCCATTGATTGAAATGGTGGGTGAGGTAGGTGATCGTGAGAAACAGGAATTATTTGGAAATGCACTGGGTTTATTATATCCTATTGACTGGCCCGAACCATTCGGGCTTGCCATGATTGAAGCAATGGCTTGCGGAACACCTGTTGTAGCATATAATCATGGAAGTGTAGCCGAAGTTGTTGATGAAGGAATTACCGGATTTATAGTGAATTCGCAGGAGGAAGCAGTGGAGGCAGTAAAAAAATTAAAGACCATAAACAGGAGAAAATGCCGCGAAGTTTTTGAACGCCGGTTCTCGGCAAAAAGAATGGTAAACGACTATCTGGCGATATATGAATCATTAATAAAATCAGGCCAAAATCATTTTTCTGATGTAATTCAAAATCCTGAAAAATACGTATCCTATGGAAAAAATGCATAACAATGATCAATTTTCAGTAGTGGCAACATCTTCTCTAACCGAAGAGAAAACTTTTATATTGAAGCATGATAATACTTTTGCCATTTTTAATAAATATGGTGATATCGTACAGCATAAAAAAAGTGCACAGGGAATATTTCATGGTGGAACCAGGTATCTGTCGGAGTATCAGTTAAAGATTGAAGGTTCTCTGCCTCTGTTTTTAAGTTCCCACCTTCGCGAGAGAAATGAAATGTTTCTTGTTGACCTTACAAATCCTGATATTGTTTATGAAAATAAAGTGAAACTTGAGAAAGACATTATTCATATTATGCGGAAGAAGGTTGTGTGGCAGTCTGGTTATTATGAACAAATACATTTTCATAATTTTGGTCTTGAAGAAGTTGACTTTAATATAGAATTTACAATTGATGCTGATTTTGATGATATCTTTGAAGTCAGGGGAACAGAACGTATCAAAAAAGGAATACGCCTTCCTGTCAGTGTTGAAAAAAGTGCCATGTTTCTTTCATATGTAGGTGTCGATGGAAAGGAAAGAACCACAAATATATATTTCCAGCCTGAGCCTAAAGTGATTGAACCTAACCGGGTCAGTTATCATTTAAAACTCCGGCCGGGTCAGAATTATATAATAACACCAACCATTACCTATGAACTGGAAGGAAAACCTAAACCAAAAATTCTGAATTTTCACAGAGTTGAAAAAAATCATAAAAGGTTTCTGGAGTACGTGGATGAAACAACTTGTGTGGTAACTACTTCAAATGAACAATTTAATCACTGGATTAACCGCTCCCGCACCGACCTCATTACAATGGTTACTGAAACAGAACATGGCCCCTATCCATTTGCAGGAATTCCATGGTATGCAACACCTTTTGGCCGTGATGGCATTATCACAGCTTTTGAATGCCTTTGGGTTAGTCCTGAAGTGGCAAAGGGAGTGCTGAAATACCTTGCAGCAACTCAGGCTGTTGAAACCGATACTTTCCGGGATTCAGAGCCGGGAAAGATCCTACATGAGGCACGTGAAGGTGAAATGGCAGGACTGAATGAAATTCCTTTTAAACAATATTATGGCACCATTGATGCCACACCGCTCTTTATTGTCCTTGCCGGTGCTTATTATATCCGAACTACTGACAAACAAACTATTGAATCAATTTGGCCTAATATTGAAAAGGCACTGGAATGGATTGAGAAACATGGCGACATCAACGGTGATTTGTTTGTGGAGTACGAACGGAAAGAAAAGTCGGGGCTTTTCAACCAGGGATGGAAGGATTCGTATGATTCAATTATGTATGAGGATGGACAGATTGCTGAACTTCCCATAGCCCTTTGTGAAGTCCAGGGATATGTATATGATGCCTGGCTGAAAGCTTCTGTTCTTGCCCGTGCACTTGGGCTTGAAGAAAAAGCACAGAATCTGGTTGCAAAGGCTGAAAATCTGCAGGAAAAATTCATTGAAAAATTCTGGTCAAAAAGGAAATCAACTTTTTACCTTGCTCTTGCCGGTGATGGTAACCCCTGCAGGGTGATATCTTCCAATGCAGGTCATTGCCTGTTCTCAGGAATAGCCACTCTTGAACAGGCAAAAATGGTTGCCGGAACTCTTATGGCTGAAGATATGTTTACAGGATGGGGAATCCGTACCCTCAGTTCGAAAGAAAACAGGTATAATCCCATGTCCTACCACAACGGATCTGTCTGGCCTCATGATAATGCCATGATTGCCTATGGGTTTGCAAGGTACGGGTTGAAGGAAGAAATAATCCGTATTACAACTGCTCTGTTTGATGCCAGTCTTTTTTCAGAAGGGCAGCGTTTACCGGAACTATACTGTGGCTTTAAAAGAAAGAAGGGGGAGGCATATACCAGCTATCCTGTTGCCTGTTCACCACAGGCATGGTCGGTTGCCTCTGTGTTTATGCTCCTGCAGGCACTTCTTGGGATGGAAATTCTTGAGAATGAAAATTTAATACGATTTTACAGGCCTACCTTACCGGGTTATCTCGATCACATTACAATCAGAAACCTGAAATTTAAAAACCTTCAGTTAAATCTTGAACTTTTTCGTGCCGGATCCAACGTCAGCATTACCCTGTTAAATAAAAATGTGCCGGTTAAACTTGAAGTTTTTTATTAATGCGTTTTATAAGAACGACCTTCACCCTTAACTTCCTGACAGCAGCAAAGCAAGCTCAGGGCACGTCCCCCCTGCCTGTTCCGGCAGGCAGGCTTTGGGCTTCAGGCTTTTCCACAGAGAAAAACTTCATCATCCAAAGGGGGAATGACGGCAATGCCCTTAATCCTCCTTTAGAGGAGAATGCACCACCATGAATTATTGCTGAATCCTAAAGGGATACGGCCCCGGTTGTAGCATTTCACCTTAATTAGAAAGTTACCTCACCATGCATCTTCTAGGAGTAATAGAAAGTCATCAATATTAGAATGTCTGCTAAATTTATTTCCCCTGTTAAAATGACTTTGTATTTCATCCCAATCTTTCTTATTTTCGGGAAACTGATTGCGCATGCAACCCGATAAGAAACAACTGGAGATATTGCTGGTAAATTATTTCAGGGAAAGTTTTTCTGAGTTTCCCAAAGGGATATTGAGCGCCAGTGAATCACCCGATTTTATTGTTACTCTGAAAAACAGGCACCAGTTGGGTATTGAACTTACAAGGCTTCATTCTCCAAATCATGTTTATCCCGATCCTGCCTTCCATGTAGAAAACCTGCTTTACGACCGGCTGATAGCCACTGTTCAGGAATTGGTTGAGAAAGATCTGCCCCACAGGATGTTTGTCAAGTTCCTTTTTTCAGGTACACAGGTCATTCACCCTGAATCTGAAATGATAACGGCCGTTCATATGGCAAAGTTGATCCGCAGGGAAGCTTCAATCAGGCACCACCAGTCGTTCTTCTGGTATAATATCCCTGCTGCCAATCTTCCAAAAGGAATTGAAGATGTTCTGGTTGTTAATCATCCTGCCCTGCTTGAGCCGGTATGGGAGCGGGCAAACAGGCTCGGAGTTTCCAATAATGTGGTCGATGATTTACGCCAGTCGATTCTAAAAAAAGAAGATAAATTGCGGTTGTACCAAAAACAGAAACTGAATTACTACTGGCTCCTCATTTTTACCGACAGGCTGAGGGGGGTTAAAAATTTCAACCTCCAAAACAAGCTGCAAAACCATCAATTTGTATCTCGTTTTCAACATGTATATCTTTTTGATTTAATGAAATCGCATATCTTTGAATTGGTTTAATAATAAATTCAACTATGAAAACTTTTCCTGTGAATCATTCTCCTTCCGATATCAGCCGGAGGACTTTCGTGCGTAATGCCTCTCTTTCACTGGCAGCACTATCACTTCTAAAGGTTAAAGCCTTTGCTTCTGCTTCAGATAATACCGGGCTGAAGGATTATTACAAAGATGATTTTCATATTGGTGCAGCCCTCAGTGATGGTATTTTTATGAATAACGATCAGAAAATGCTGGATTTTGTTGCCCGTGAATTCAATTCCATAACAGCCGAAAATGCTATGAAGTGGGAGCGAGTTCATCCACGGGAGAATGAGTGGCGGTTTGAAATACCTGACCAACTTGTTGAGTTTGGTGAAAAACATGGGATGCACCTGCTTGGGCATGTCCTGGTTTGGCACAGTCAGGTTCCAAAGGATTTGTTCAAAGATGGTGAAGCCAGGGTAAGTAAGGAGGTATTGACAAAACGGATGGAAAACCACATTCAGACCCTTGTCGACAGGTATAAGGGAAAGATACATGCATGGGATGTTGTAAATGAATCCATTACTCCCGAAGATGGCTGGAGAAAAAGCCCATGGTTGGAAATTATGGGGCCTGAGTTCATGGACCATGCCTTTCACCTGGCACATGAAGCCGATCCCCAATGCCATTTGTTGTACAACGACTACGGAATGGACAATGTAAAAAGACGCGATTTTGTTGTGCAGATGGTTAAGGATTTTCAAAAGAAAGGTGTTCCAATTCACGGAATCGGTATGCAGGGGCATTATAATATCGACGGCCCGCCCATCAGTGAGATAGAAGCAAGCATCGAGGCCTTTGCATCAACCGGGTTAAGGGTTCATTTTACTGAACTGGATGTGGACGTGCTTCCCTACAATTGGGCACGAACTGCTGAAATATCCACTAATATTGAATATGCAAAGTCACTCAACCCTTATGTCGACGGACTGCCAAAAGAGGTGAACGATAAACTCACTAAACGGTATGAGGATCTTTTCAGGCTCTTCATAAAGCATCGTGACAAACTTGACAGGATTACCTTCTGGGGCACCACTGATGCCAATTCGTGGAAAAATAATTTTCCCATGAGAGGCCGTACCAATTATCCCCTGTTGTTCGACCGGCAGAGTAAACCCAAAGATGCCTACCATGCTGTGGTTGCACTCAAAAAAAGTGAACCCCGATGAAGCAATGTTTTCTTTTTATTGTAATGATTGCATTGTCGGTTTCTGTATGCCGGGGAAGCGACACTAAGAGGCCGAATATCATCTTTTTTATTGCAGATGATATGGTTCCCGAAATGTTTAATTGCCTGCCACAGGGAAAGGGGCAAAATCTGTCGCCCAATCTCGACAGGCTGGCCACAGAAGGTGTGCTTATGGAAAACCAATATGTGGTTTCTCCGATTTGTACTCCAAGCCGCTATAATTGTTTAACAGGTAATTATGCCAGCAGGGCTTCCAATGCTGCCTTCCTGAAGAATACAGAAAAAGAGGAGGGGCAAACGGTTATTCAGTGGAATACATTTATTACTAAAAAAGAAAAAATTTTGCCTCAATACCTGAAAGAACTGGGCTACAGAACAGGTATGGTTGGTAAAAATCACGTTATTGAAGTTAACGGCCTGGAACCGTTTCCCGATTTCAATGCCAGTGCGCACAACCCGGTTGTAAAGAAAAAACTGGAGATAAATTATGAGAAGGTCAGGCAGGCAATACTTGAAAAGGGGTTTGATTATGTGGAAGGAATATATAACAATAATCCGGATTTTATAGGAGTCAGGGAATTGGCGGTGCAAAACATGGACTGGATTGCCGAAGCTGGTTTAAACTTCATCGATACCAGTAAGGATCAACCTTTTTTCCTTTATTTTGCCACTACAATACCCCATGGCCCTTCAAACAAAGAGCGATCCTGGATGGCAAATCCATTGGCTACTGCCAAAGGGTACCTGGAGGTACCACCTGATGTACTTCCATCGAGGGAATCACTGACCGAAAGAACCATGAAGGCAGGAATAACCGGCTTGGGAAAAGAAAATGTGCTCTGGCTCGACGATGCTCTTGGGGCTTTAATTTCGAAGCTTGAAGAGCATAATATTCTTGAAAATACAATCATTTTCTTTTTCAATGATCACGGGCAACATGCCAAGGGCACCCTGTATCAGGGTGGTGTGCATAATCCTTCCATAGTCTGGAAGCATGGAGGCTTCTCTTGTGGTAACTGGAGCAGTGCCAGAGTTACCAATGTTGATTTTGCTCCAACCATTCTCGAAATGGCCGGATATAAACCGGAAGGCAACGAATTTGATGGACAGAGCTTTAAACCTGTGCTCGATGGAATAGCATACAATTCGCGGGAAAGCCTGTATTTTGAACTTGGTTATGCACGTGCAATAATCAAAGGAAATTACAAGTATTATGCGCTTCGGTACCCCGGTTATGCAAACAACCGCACTGGGGAAGAGCGCAAAGCTGCTCTCGATGCCTATAATAAAACCCGCGAATTCAGAAGCATGAGGATTGTTAACCGTGATCCTGAAAAACCCTATAGTCATCTGGAAGTAGTTCCGGGAGGCGGAGAGGCAGAGCATGCCTCTTATGGAAAATTGCCCGGGTATTTTGATCTCAACCAGCTATACAACCTCGAAGATGACCCGGGTGAATTAAGAAACCTGGCTAATGAACCGGGATACGAGAGTATACTTTTAGAAATGAAAAAAGAATTGGAGAAATACATTGTCGATTTGCCGGGTATTTTTGATCTGTAAGAGTAGAGCACGATTTCGAGGTTAGATCTTCTTTATATTTATTTCGAATGTTGTCCTGTAAAATTTTTAAAACAATGAAATTTGAGATCTTTCACTTCGTTCAGGATGACAATCAGTTAATTATAATTTGGGAGGGGTAGGTTGGCGGCGAAGCCGCCAACCTACCCCTCCCAGAACAAAAGCTCTGAAAAAACCGTCATTTCGACCGTAGGGAGAAATCTCAAAAATTTAACCGGACACTAATGATTTATTTCAAATAAGCATAACCTCTTATTTCAATCAGTATTAAATGCATGATTATCAAGATATATAGTCACAAGACACGACAAAAGATTTTAATATAAACATTCATATTATTCTAGCAGGATCAAAGTCTTGATACTCTTATTTAATAAACTGCCAAAACAGTATCAATTATTTGAGTATCAAGATTAATAGACTCAAGACACAAGACAAGATTATCATATGAATACTCCTGTTGCGCTAGCAGAATCAAAGTCTTGGTACTTGTGTCTCATTATCTTGTGTCTAGTCCCTCATATTATTTATCATAGGGCTATAAAACTATTTACTGAGGGACTTGTGTCTCATCATCTTGTGTCTGGTTTTTCATATTGTTTTTCATCGGGCTATATTTCTCATTGCTGAGGGACTTATTGATTAATAACATGGTTGTTCCTTCCTTTCACACCTCACCATTGTTCTGCAGGAACCTTTGATTCATCAGCCCAGTTTTATAACAGAAATTGATTAATATTTCATGGTTTTTTAATTTTATTCCCTAAACAGAAAAAGTAACAGCACTTTGTTAAAATAGTATTAGCACCTGCAAATGAAAGTACAAACAAATCAGCCTTTCGATCATCATATTTGTCCTTGCACATTTGAAGAAAAAAAACCATGCAGAAAGCCTATAAAGTCGAAAATCCTGATTTGAGTTTAAGCCCTTTTACCGGTATGAACAGGCAGCATTATATCGAACTTGCAAAATATTTGCTTGAAAGGGCATTTACCCATGTCGGTTCATTAGATGATCACCTTACTTTTCCGATTGTACCTGGAAAGACTTACCCGCAGCCCGGTCAACCCTCCTGGCGTTTTCGCTCACTGGAATTTGAAGCACTTGAACGGACTTTTACCCTTGCCGGACCTTTGATTCATATTGACCCTGAAGTTGAAATCAGGGGGATAAAGCTGCGCGAATATTATGCCCTTCATTTATATAATGCGCTTACTCCGGGGCACCCAAATTCACTGCCCCTCCCCGAAGAGTTGCCCGATTCAACATACCAGTTTACCTGCGAATTCGGAGGCCTTTTTAAAACCTTGCTGCTGATGCCCGATACCCTATGGAGCCGGTTTACCGATCAGCAGAAAGAGGAGATGGTCATCACCATCTCAAAATGGGCACATCATCGTACAACACAAAACAACTGGAGGATTTTCAACATCATCACCCTTTCTTTTCTTAAAAAATATGGCTACAGCATCGATGATGAACTCTTAAAAAACCACCTGCTCTGGGTTGCATCATATCATTCCGGAAATGGCTGGTATCTCGAACAGACCTATAATTACTATTCAATCAGCCTGTTCATTGTTTATACCACCATCTGGAACCGGACTTTTGGAGATGAATATTATCCGGAAATTGCTGAAATCATAGAACGCTCGGCCACAAAACTGATGGAATCCTTAACCGGATTCTTTGGCCGCGACGGATATATTAATATGTGGTCGCGCAGCATCTGTTACCGTACCTGGGTTTCAGGGGCATTCCCCGTAGCATTCATGCTGAAGGAAGAGCCCCTTATCGATGCAGGCTTTGCACGAAGGCTTTGCTCCGGGTCCCTGCTGCAGTTTGTAACAAGAGAAGATTTTTACCATAACGACATTCCCAGCCTTGGCTTTTATGGAACAAAGGAATATATGGTGCAGAGCTACAGCTGCCCTGCCAGTCCGTTTTTAATGTTCCTGCCCTTTATCTGTCTCGCCCTACCTGAAGATTCACCATTCTGGACTGCCAGGGAAAACGAAGGTTTCTGGGAAAGTATTGATGATCATTCAAAAATCACGGTACTCGAAAATCCGGGACTTGTTCTTGTCAATCATGGCAAAACAGGCACATCTGAAATCATTCCCGGAAAAGTATATTATGATGATCCAAACTATTCCAAACTGATTTTCAATACACATTTTCCATGGGAGGATCATAATCCGGCCGGAGGGACTTCCATGGAATACAGCTTTAGAAGCCTTGATCCGAGGGATGTCCGGGGCGATGATATCAATTTCTATCTTACAGGCCTCAAGGTCGACAACAGTGCAGAAGTCAGGAAAGCCTACTCGATCTCACAAAGCATGGTATACAATGGTGTGAAAAATGGCATTCTTTACCGTCAGGCCATCATGAGAAAACCACCTAACAATGGGGTTGGGTATATTATTGATTTGGCCGATATCATCATCCCCGGAGGCGTTTTAAGAGTCGACCGCACCCGGCTTGCGTTTGAACATGAACTTACGCTGGGGCATTTCGGACTGCCACATATTCAAGGGCAAAAGGCAACTGTAAATAGTTTTTCGGATGGGAACAAAAAGGTAATCACGGCTGCAATCAAAGGACGCAGGGTTGCACTTATTACCTATGCCGGATGGGATGAGGTGGAAAGTATGGTCCATGAAAACCGCAATGCAGAAGCACAGGAAAGCACGGTTATTTATGCTCATAAAAAAAGACTGGCAAAAAACCCGGCAATGGAATTGATGATTACAGTGATGCTGCATAAAACGGACGATTCGGAATGGTCTGCAGATGAGCTTTCACCCGTAAGGAATATCGAAATAATGGATGTAACCCCTGTATTTTCAGCAATGGGGGCAAAAATTACGATGGCTGATAATACCCTCTATGAAGTGTATTTTGAAGAAATTGACGGTAACCGCAGATGCTGAGATATAAACCTGCTGTCTGCTTCAGGTTAGCTTCATTTCATGAAAAATTATTTTCTTAACTCTTGTGCCTGCTGCTGAACCTGCTCCACCTTCCTTATCAGGGGAATGAGCTGTTCCCTTTTTTCATTAAGACTGGCTACAGGTTCATTAAGCCGGTGCTCGATTTCCAGGAAGAGTTTTTCGAACATGCGGCTTATTTCTGTATCGAGCCTGTGACGGAATTCTTCCTTCGATTTTCTCATTTTCCCTGAAAAATCGCGAAGGATTCCCGATCTTTTCCAGGTAAGTGTTACCGCAATCAGTGCGGCACCTGTAACGGCAAGTATTCCACCTGTAATATCAAAAATCATCAGGTTTGATGCAATGGCAATCACCGCTCCAACTGCGGTTATACCTCCACCTGCAAGCGAAAGGCGGCCAACATCGGTCCCTTCTATTCCTTTATGATCTGCAATGTCTGAAAGTCTAAGGTCGGAAAGCTGCTGCTGTAAACGGGAAAGAATATCGGCACGGTCGGGATTGATAATTGTAAACTTTCCTGAAACAGCCTGGTGCCTGTAGTTAATTGAATCAGTCAGTTCACTGAACATGGTCATCATTTCATCAGAGATATCCTTTGAAACCCTCGAAGATTCGGCTTCAATCTCTTTTTTTGCTGAGGCTTCAAAGTTCGCCTGGAGATCTTTAAGCCATGTTTTTACATCCTTATCCCTGAGAAAAGGAATTGACCTGCGGATGACATTTCCGGCACGTAAACCTTCTTTGAAATCCTGCTCAAGCTTTCCAGCAAGTCTGTTGTATGAAATGCTCATACTGTCGACTGCCAGCCGCCGGAGAGAATTTGCCTTCTCCCTTCGATTTTTGACCTTATCAAGTAATCCGGTATAAAATGATCTGTCGTCTTCTATTTCCGCCAGGCTTCCTTGCAAAATTTTCATGATTCTGTCCGCAATTCTTGCAGCTGTATCCCGGGCTCCATTTATCTTCATCTGCCAGACTTCTCCGGTTTGTACCGCATTGCTCAAAAACTTCCTGAATTCCGGAAACCCGCTGTCAGGCTTGCCTTCCATTTCGAGTTTGGCAGAAACTGCAAACACAACCGGGTTTTGAACGTTTCTTTCCCGGGCATACTGCTGAACCCGCTCACGGTTGATTTCAAGCTCCCGAGGGGATGCCAGATCGGCCTGCTGTAAAATAAACACCATTTTACGGTGCCACTCCTTGCGGATGAGTGACAAAAATTCCCATGAAGTTCCTGTGTGCGGGTTCTTTGCCGGAAAAACAAAAACTACAAGGTCGCTCCGCGGAATATACCTTTCAGTGATAGCCTGGTGGTTACGGATGATTGAATTTGTGCCAGGTGTGTCAACTATGGAAATTTCCTTTAAAACATCCTTCGGCAGGGTAACCCTTTCCCAATCCTGCCCTAAATCCTGGGAGGTGCGTTCCTCCCCGTAAACCAGTTCCTGTATGCCTGCAGTACACGGATCAGGCGCTACCTCGCAAACATCTTCCCCCAGGAGCGCATTAACAAAGCTGCTTTTTCCCGACTTAACTTCCCCTACAAAAACCAACAGCGCGGCCGACTGTAACTGCGAAAGCCTGTCTCTTAAAATTTGTGAAGCCTCTGCATCCGAACATCTTTCTGCCAGATCAAGGCATGCCGTCAGAAGACTGTGTAATGCTTCGTGTTTTTCTTTCTGTTCCTGACTAATTACTTGCTGTGCCATTGTTTTTTCTGTTGAGGTGACTGTTCCGGCGGAATCCCTTGCCTGCAGGTCATTTAAACCAAAACAATACCAAAATGTTCTGTAAAACCCATCCCTTCAGTAAATATACTACATAATCAAAAAAAAGAATCTGATTCTAACACAAATACTACGATTATGTATTAACACCATCCCAAATGCAGTAAAGCAACCTCTGTGCTCGTCCCCCTTTAAGATTCTGTCTCTGCCACAAAGTACAACAGTAACTTTTAAAGGGGGAATGAGGGGGATTGAAGCACTTAATATTATTCAGAACAGATTTTGTGTTGATGAACAGGTTGTGGAAAACTAAAAATGCAAAAGATTCTAACACAAATGCTACCAAAAATCCCCCTTAATCCCCCTTTAGGTGAAAAAGCATCACTTTAACCGACCTCAGAATCCTAAAGCCTGCCTGCCGGAACAGGCAGGGGGGACGGGCCTGAACGTTGCAGTTACCGGTAACAGGAGAAATTTCTTCTGCCGGACATCAGAAGATGCAGTACTTAAATA